>Ga0315905_10001038_pt1 | contig 30307 bp, 29 predicted proteins | sample LakEriMetagenome_5_FD_203522 | JGI IMG/M metagenome (GOLD analysis project Ga0315905, IMG submission 203522) | Freshwater fungal communities from buoy surface, Lake Erie, Ohio, United States - Buoy 4 MA121 | ecosystem: Environmental > Aquatic > Freshwater > Lake | place: USA: Lake Erie, Ohio... | reverse complement strand
GTGAAATGGCGAAGGAACAGCGCGAGGCAGTGGAACGAGATGTAGAGGAAAAGTTGCGTCAATTACCGGAGGATGAAGTGCCTGCAATTGTCGAAGAAAACGAAGAGGTGGCGGTGCAGCAAGATGAACAACCAGAGCAATCTGCTCCTGAATCTCCAATTATCGAGAGTGAGGAGGCTACGGTTGCTTCAGATACAACTGGTGCTCCTTAGAAACCGAACAATCCGCCGACACGAAATATGGGATTGCTGTAAGGGGAGTTTGGGTCTTGAATCAGGTCGTACATGATCATGGCACTGAATCCAATTCTTCCACCACTGTTGTAGCCGGCTCCTACAAGCCATACAGGCACATTTACCGAGGCCATATTGCCATATCGATTAGAAGCTTCTCGCCGAAGCATCTCGAATTCGGTATGGGCAATGATTGTTTTAAGCACGTAGGCTCTGCTCCATACACTTGCGCCATAGTTGGATTGTGAGATTCCTCCTTGCGAAACATAGAAGTAGTTAAGTCCGATACCATTCACCCACCAATCATTGGTTCGATATCCGATCATCGGATTGACCTGGAAAAAAGTGGTGGCTCCGAAAGCTCCACCGAAGTTCCCCCCGAATACAAGCCGATCTCGAAAAGGTTGTTTGGGCTGAGTTTCTTCCTTCTTCGCGGAAGATGAGGCGTAATCTTCCTCCGTAGTTTTTTGAGCATGCAGAGGCAATACGTTCGAAAGTAAAAGCAAGATGACTAGAGCTGGAATGCGCATAGTCAAAAATAGGATGTGTCTGTTCATTAATTGAAATTCTTCCTTTCTTTGGCGTCAAAGTTTGACTGCTGAATGAGTGAGATTGAATTAGCAACTCGTATTGTCGATCGCATGTATAACCACGATCCGATGTCGCAATGGCTGGGAATTGAACGTGTGCAAGACGGTCCCGGTATCTCCGTTCTTCGAATGGTGGTTCGCAAGGAAATGCTCAACGGTTTTTCAATCGCTCATGGCGGAATTTCATACAGTCTTGCAGACAGTGCATTGGCCTTTGCGAGCAATGCGCGCGGCGTACAAGCGGTGTCTATAGAAACTTCTATTGCGCACGTAGCTCAAGCGCGCGAAGGAGATATCCTTACAACGAGGGTAGAGGAGAAAAGCTTAACAACCCGCACAGGACTTTATCATGTAGAGGTAATGAATCAAGATGGCAAGGTGATAGCCTTCTTTAAAGGTACCGTTTTTCGCACCGGAAAAGTGTGGGAGGTTTAAGGCTAGCAGAATTATGGGCGATACTTGACTATTTGCTTGGCAAAGCTTTTTCCTTGCTGCTCTATCACAATATAGTAATCACCTTCCGGATAGGCGGACAAAGCAATCAGTCTCTTATAATTCTCTTGCAATAGCATCTGCTCATCGTACAAAAGTGTGTGGCCTTCCTGGTCTTTCAAAACAACTGTTATGGGTTCTTTTGAGGTAAGGGAGAATTGGACTTCAATGGCACCTGTGCCTGAGTCGGGAATGAATGAAAGCTGATTGAAGACAAGCGAGTTGTGCTGAAGCTCAAGCGCTTTTAGTTCTGATTCATCCATTTCTTCCAATCGAAGTAAATAGTTGGTTCCCGGCATTTCAAAGGGCGTGATGTCCGCAGTACCGCCGAAGCTTCCAAACAGCTCTTGCATCTGACGTTGAATGTCGTCGGCATCCATGTTGAATTCGAAATCGTAGAAATAGTTCCCTTCATCGTCCATGCCTTTGAAGTCATGAAAAATTTGAAAGTCCTCCGAGGTGCTGGTCTTGCGCTTACCTAAGGTGCCTGTAATTCTCTTTTCTTTTGCATCGCGAATGATGAGCAGTTCAACAGACGTTTCCGGTTTGCACTTGCGCACTGCAGCGGCAAGGGATGTAAAGTCACCAACACTCTCACCGTTGAATTCCAGAATAACGTCATCATCCAGTAATCCCATCGCTTCGGCAGGAGAATTCGCTTCTACTTGAATGCTCACGCCTGCTGTGCTAGGCTTGCCGGAAGGCGTAACGCCGAGAAAGGCCGCTTCCCCGCCCATAAATCCATCTTGCGATAGATTAAATGGCTGAATTATCCTCAGCGAATCACCTATGTTCGGATTGAACATGAAGATAGAATCAGGTCCCAGAAACAAGTTGAATGGATTACCGGTAGACTCGAATTTAGGTGACGGTTCAATAACGGCTTTTATTTTTTTGCGTTTGCCTTCGCGTTCAATTAGCAGATTCAGCTTACCGCCATCAACGGAGCAGTTTTGTACTTCTTCGATGACTTGCTGAGTGGAATGAATTTCTTCTTTGTTCAGTTTTAGTATTATATCGCCGGGTTGAAGGCCGGCTTTGGCTGCGGGAGTGTTGGGAATGACCTCGGTAATTGATACTGCATTATTGCTCGCGCATTTGCGTTGCTTGCAGGGCGTTTCACGCAGCATTACACCGAGAGCGGGTTTACGTTGTGTGGACCCCATACCGGGAAAACCAGGCATTCCGAATGAACGTTTGCCTTGATTAAAGTCGCGAAAGTCGCCTTCCGACAGTATGTTTATTTCTATTTGCTGATCGAGCAGACCTTCCTGCTGCTCGGGTTGCGCGTTAAGCTCACGCAGCACGTCTTCGAGGCTGTTGTTTTCGTCAATGATAACTTCACGTGTTTCTTGTGACTCAACTCCGTTGATATTTTTCTTAATGCGAATCTGCGCTTTTTGTTGCGCCCACATTCCACCTGCGAGCAAGAAACCAAGGCAAAGTGTAATTAATAAAGTCTTTTTCATTTGAATAATGATGGCCGAGTCGCGAAAATAAAACGGTGTGGGCACGCCGAGGTGTTAAGACAATCCAAAAGTCTGTTAATCCTAGTCCTTGAAAAACCAGAGCATACGACGTTGAATTAGGTGAACATCCGTGTAATAGAAGTGAATGATGTCTTTGTAAGAATAACCCAGTTTCGACATGCGCATTGCACCTTCTTGACAGAGGCCTACACCATGGCCAAATCCGCGACCTTTGAAGATGACCTCTTCTGAAGTGTGTTCGATATCGAATTGCGTAGAGCGCAGTTTCAAATCCGTGCGCATAGCTCGTCTGGGAATTTGCAAGGTTGAATCATAGCAATACATCGGGTTGCATTCGCCTAAAATGCCTCCGTCACTCAGCGACGCTAGGTCACCACTGCCTCTCTTTTGCTTGATATATGAATTCCATTTCTCTTCCGGAAGTCTTTTCTCCCAATGGCTGTGTGGCATGCTTACGCAGAAGGTGTCGCAGCGACCAATAAGATAGGGAACCGGTTTCGACCAAGCTACCTCAGCATTGACCGTATGACCGCCACAATTGCTGTGAAAAGCCGCGGTTATCAGGTTTATCTCATGGTCGACAATGACAATGTCTTCTGTCGCTTTAGCAGCTTGTATTGCTAAGGGTTCGTTGCGTGGTTTGCCATGATAAACTTGACAATGCGTGCCATCACAAATCTCATAACCCGAGTCGAGGTGTCGTGTTCGATTATTCAACGCATAAGTTCTGCTGATGACCGCCTGTACCTTATAGTATTCTAATTCGTTGCCAGCGCCGCTTTCTGCTTCGATAACGCCTGCAACGTAGTCTTCGATGTCGATGCGATTTACCAATTGCAGATGTCCGTTGATGCTGAACGCAAACATGTCGCCGTGATAAACTCGATTGGTTGGTTTTTGCCCTGCGGGTTGTGCTTTGAACTCTCCGGTCTTTTCCGAATTCCAGGTTAATTTTTTAAAGCCTGCGTAGTTTTTTCCTGAGTAAAAAATGTTCACTTTACCACTAATAGCGGTGATGTCGGCGGTTTGTCCTTTCGAGATTGTGAAGAGAAGTTTATCATCACCCAACACCTGGTAGTTGCCTTCAGTTGGACTTATGCCGCAGCGCAAATAATTCGATTGGCAGTGCATCCCAATTAAAATCGGATCAGCCCATATTGAAAGCCGACAAAGCAACAGGAAAAACACGAAGAACCACTTCATCATGGTGGCAAATTACGAGCGAGCTTGCCGGGAGACTGAAAAGGATTCGATAATTTTCAACATCGAGTTGGCAGTTCTGTCAGAGGCTCCTTGTCCACCTAGCGCGTCGTGCAGCTCTCGATAGTCCAATTGCAATTGTTTAATTGCTGGTTTACTGAAGAGTAATTCCCGGAGGTGTTTTTCAAGATTTTTTGGCGTTAAATCGTGCTGAATAAGCTCAGTGACAGCAGCGCGATTCAAAATGAGATTAACGAGCGATATGTATCGAATCTTGACCAGTTTTTTCGCGATGGCGTAAGATATGGGCGAGCCCTTGTAACAGACCACTTGCGGAACTTGATAAATGCCCGCTTCTAACGTTGCTGTTCCGCTTGTAACAAGGCCTGCATCGGCATGCCGTAAAATTTCAGATGTTTTTCCGAAAAGGATTGTCAGGCTTTTCCCTTGCGCAACCGATAAATAGAACGATTCTGTTTGCGAAGGTGCTCCGGCAACAACAAATTGGTATTCCGGAAAACGCTCTGTTACCTCGAGCATAATCGGAAGCATTGTTTTGATTTCTTGTTTGCGGCTTCCGGGTAAAAGGGCAACGATGGGTTTTTGATTGAGCTTATTGTTGCGCTTGAAATCTTCTTTTGTCTCCGAGCTAGTGCTTATTTGATCCAGCAGCGGATGACCAACGAAGGTCACCGGCATATGATGCTTTTCGAAGTATTCTTTTTCGAAAGGGAGCACTACAAAAAGATGATGAATGTGCTTCCGCATAGCATGGATGCGGCTCTCCTTCCAGGCCCAAACTTGCGGTGCGATATAATAGAGTACCGGGATTTTTTGTTCGTGCGCCCAGCGTGCAATGCGCAAATTGAATCCGGGATAATCAATCAATATCAATGCATCAGGCCGGTAGCCTGTGATATCATTTTTGCAAAAACGGATGTTACCGAGAATGGTCCGGATATTCAGCAAAACCTCGTAAAAACCCATGAAAGCTAGGTCACGATAATGCTTGACAATCTGCGCTCCTGCGCTTTCCATAAGATCACCACCCCAAGCGCGTATATCGAGCGAGTCATGTCGAGCACGGAGAGCTTTTATCAGGTTACTCCCGTGTAGGTCGCCACTCGCTTCTCCTGCTATAATGTATAGTTTCAAGGTAGATGAGGTGTTTAATACAGCCATGCAATGACGGCAACAGAAATCACTAAATCGATAATAAGGCCTTTACAGAACTCTTCATAGCCTCTCTTGATTAGCACGAAGAACAGAATCACATTTGCAAGCATAGAGAAGGAAATGATCCTGCTTTGAAAATCCTGAAGAGCTGAGCCTAGAAATACATCCATGACGAATTCTGTAAGAAGAATTTCATTGTACCAAGAAAAACCTAAACCGAAAATACAGAAGCCTAATAAGGCACCTACGATACCTCCAATGATACCGTAACCCACATGATTCAGTGATTTTCCTTTCATAGATTCCATTTTTTTAAGTCATTCATGGCTTGGTATGCGGTAAGGTCGAAGTGCACGGGAACTACGGACACAAAATGATTTGCAAGCGCAATTTCATCTGTTTCCATTCCTTCGTCCATCAGCTTAAACTCGCCGGTGAGCCAGTAGTAGGGCTTTCCGAATGGGTCTGTCCGGACATCGAAATTATCTTCCCAGTAACCTTTTGCTTGATGACAGATGCGAATACCGGCAATAGAAGATGGTATGCCTTTCGGAATGTTCACGTTCAAACACGTTCCATTGGGAATTCCATTTTCAAGTGCTGCTGCTACAATTTTCGAAACGACTTGTTGCGATGCTTCGAAATCTGCGTCGGCGCTGTGATCGAGCAATGAAAATCCGATTGAAGGTATGCCTTCCACAGCGCCTTCTACAGCTGCCGACATAGTGCCGCTGTAGATGACGTTGATGCTCGAGTTCGATCCATGATTAATGCCTGATACTACAAGATCCGGTTTGCGGTGCATGACCTTATAAATGGCAAGCTTGACGCAATCCACCGGGGTGCCGCTGCAAGCAAAAGCAGCTTGAACGGGTAGATCATATTTCAATGGATGCAGACGAAGTAAATTGTTGATGGTCACGGCGTGCCCCATACCCGACTGTGGTTTGTCGGGCGCTACAACTACTATGTCACCAAAGGGCAAAACCGCTTCGGTTAATGCCAAAATACCTTTAGAGTATACCCCATCATCGTTGGTTACGAGTATGAGTGGCCGTGAATGGGCTGTATTCATATGGCAAACATACAGCCGTAAAGACTGTCTTATGACTTAAAGCAATTTACGGCTTTACCGTCATTTTTGTCATTATCTGGTTAAATTCGCCTCATTCCCAGGTTGAAATGATTCGGAAGAAGAAAATTGTTATTGTTGAGGACCATCTCATCATCCAAGAATTGCACAAGCAGTATGTGGAGGATTTGGGTCATGAAGTTGTTGCTTGCTTTACAACCGGAGAGGATGCTATTCATTTTTTTCAAGATAGTTCGGCAGATTTGGTTCTCATGGACATTCGTCTGGAGGATGCCATGGATGGAATTGAGGTGACCAAGCGAATACAGGAGCTTAAACCGGTTCCGGTGGTTTATATCACGGGCAATACGGAGGACTCTAATTTCCGAAGGGCTATGGAAACGAGCATGGCAGGATTTATTTCAAAGCCTGTTTCGCAAAGTGAGCTTGAGAATGTAATCGACTCACTCAACGATTTAACGAGTTCTATTATCTACGCTGAGAAGATCCAGAAGGCTATTTTTCCTCAGCGAAAGGACTTCGATGCGGTATTCGAAAGCGTTGTCCATATCAACAGGCCCATGCATATCATTGGTGGTGACTTCCCTTTTCTTCAGCATTTTCCGGAACAGGGAATTGTTGTCGGTGGCCTGGGCGACTGCACCGGACATGGTATACCGGCGGCTCTGCTTTCTGTGCTGTGTCACGAAATCATTTCCAATATCGTCAGGCGCACGCAGGCTCTCAAAGAAATTGCTCGAGACCTCAATACGTCTTTGATCAACAACCTGGCGAAAATGAACAATTCCGATGGAGTCAATGACAGCCTCGATTTGATTGTTTTTAAATTGGACATCGCATCTCAAAGTATGGAAATTATCGGCTTCAAGATGGGATTTGTTCATTGGAAATCGAAAGAGTCGAACTTGCACTACCACAAGTTTAAAGGGCGACCATTGGGAGCGCCTATGAATGATCAGGATATGCAAGTTGTACAAACCACATTTGAAAAGGATGATCAATTCTATTTTTACAGCGACGGTGTGACAGATCAGTTTGGCGGTCCTTTGTCGAAGAAGCTCTCAACGAAGGGTTTGTTGCACATCTTACAAGGTGTTATTTCGGAGGTGCCCGATAATCGTGAGAGAGAAATTAACTTATTACTGAGACGCTGGCAAGGTATGAATGTTCAGACCGATGATATGCTCATGCTAGGCTTGTCGCCGGGCAGGGTGAAGGGCTAGAATAGAGTACTTTTTCACTTCTTCGTTTAATGCATCCACACTGATATATTTACAGCTATGAGCGCTTTTACACGATCCACCCTCGTTGAGCAAATTTTCCTATCGACAGATTTCGATTGGAAAAGAATTAAAGATGCTATTGCCGATTTTTCTGTTGCTGCGAAGCCGGCCCTTTGCGCTATTGATTTTTTCCGAGAAGCAGGAATCGTCCGCGTTAAGCAACGCGATGTAATAGATCTTTCAGTTGTATTGAGCGATGAAGATTGGGAGTTCTGTTTTGCGCTTTCAGATGGTTTGCGACCTGTTGGGTCTGCTGTGCCACACTGGCTCAGCGAACTTACGGAAGGAGTCTTTTCACGTTCCACATGCTTGGTTGCAGAACCCATTCACGATGAGAATGGTTTGACAATCGGATTATTTTATGCTTTTTATGCATCCGGAACTCCGGAGGAGAACATCTTAGCTTATCAGCGTTCGATTGCAAGACAATGCACCACCTTCATACAGCAATGGCAATATGGAAGACGCCATAGTGAATTGTTGGCTCGTCTCTGGGCATCGATCGAGTTGAGTTGTCCTGGTTTTTTGATTCTTGATGATAATTTACGAGTTATCCAAAAGGGTTCGCTCTATGCTAAATCTGTTCCCCATCTCACTACGGGTGATAAATTCACACAACACTTTATTTGGGATAGCGCAAACGCATCGGATGATTGGAATTCCCCTGGGGCGGCCAAACCGAAGTTGCGATTCTACCATGCATTAGAACTCAACCAGCGATACAAGTGCACGGTACAACCAATTGACTCCAATCTATACTTATTACTGTCGAACCCGGTCATTAACTCTAATCATGCTATGGTTGACTATCACTTGTCGGCATCCGACTTTCCGGGGCATGACTATATCACGGATTTCGTCTTTTTGCAAACCACTACGCTGCAGAGCCTGGAGGATATCCAGCGTTCAAATGAGATAATGCAGGCTAGAAATCGCGAATTGGAATTAGCTCAAGCTGATTTAATTAGAAATAAGTTGATCCTCGAGAATAGGATTGCAGAGAGGAATGAGCGTGTGCTTCGATTATCGAACTTCCCGGAGCAAAACCCAAATCCCGTTTTCGAAATCGATTTTAACAGACAATTCATTTGCTTTTCGAATCATGCTGCAAAAGATGCTTTCGGTGAACTTTTGACGCTTCCTTACCATGAGTTTTTGGCGATGCTCTCTCTAAGTCATGAGCGCGTATCCGTCAGTTTGAAATTGCGCGTAGAGTTTGAATGTTCGAATCGATCCTTCATAGCCGACGCAACCAGAGTTCCCAATGAGGAAATCGTCAGGTTCTATGCTAATGATGCAACTGAGTTGAACCACTTGAAAAACTTGCTTACTCGCCAACAGCAAGGAATTAACCAACTAATGGGCGTATTGGAAGCGTTCAACATAGACCCTTCAGAGGCTGCGCGAAGCGCGAATCTAAGTGAAGTGATTCAGGAAGTTACTAAGGTGTTGATTGGGAAACGAGGCTACTAAACCGTATGATTAAAAACAGCATTGATTAGCGCATATTCACCTATGTTAGCCGCTCACTTGATAATTTCTGATCGCCACTCTATATGCACCGGAATGTAGTAATTGTCGTCGATGACGATCTCACCATATTAGAACTTTTACGCTACCAGATAACAGATGCAATCGGTCACGTTTGTGATGTAGAACTGGCTACTTCAGGCACTGAGGTGGATGATTTATTAGCGAGCCTGATAGCCCAAGGGAAGGATTTAAAAGTATTGGTAACCGATTATTTTCTTGACGATTGCACAGGGGTAGATATCATCGAACGCGTGAAAAACCATTATCCCATGTGCTCAACAGTTTTGCTAACCGGGCAGCATCAACGCGATATTGAAAAGGTTGCTCATGCACCCATTGCTCCCGACCGCTATTTCTCGAAGCCATGGAATTCTTTTGAGCTAAAATCACATTTGATTAATTTAATCACTGATATTAAAAATTAATTCTCTTTAGAGATGGCAAGGGGCGAAGATGAAAAGCATTGGCTGCTGAAAAGACAAATGCTGGAGCATGAGCAGGTGAAGCTGCCCCAAACTCTCTTGGATGCAGTTAACCGAGCCTACCGCGTATTTGACGACAACTATTTACGCATCAAACTTATACTGCGTAGGAAAATTTATCAGTTGGTCGAAGCCAATGCCAAATTGCAAGAGTTACTAAAGGAGCGAGAGCAGCAACTGGACAGTGATCGTGAGAATTTACAGCAATTGGTGCAAAACCTGAATCGCGCTGAAATGATTGCTCAGTTAGGCAGTTTTACTTGGTATGCGGATACAGGTGCTAGTGAGTTCTCTGCCAATTTGCTGCAACTATTGAGGCTGGCTTCATCCGAGAAGCGTTTGTTCTTCATGTTTCGAAAGTTTGAAACAAGCGATGTTATAACCAGAGCTCTGCGCGATGCAAAACCCGAGCAGAGTATTATTAGCCTCGATAATTTGAAACTGAAAAATGAAGCTCGCTTTTTTGAGTTGAATGCACACGTTTCGTTTGATTCTAATGGTAAACTTGTTTCAGTTTCCGGCATTATTAAGGAAAATACCCGGTTGGTGCATATCAATAATCGGGCGGAAGATCAGAAGAAGTTTTACGAGGCTATACTCAATAATATCCCGGTAGATATTGCCATTTTCAATCATGAGCACAAGTACATGTACTTCAATCCTGTGGCAGTGGTGAATCAGGAAGTGCGTGAGTTTCTGCTTGGTCGAGATGATTTCGACTATTGCTCATTCCGAAACTTGGACACTTCAAAGGCAATTGAGCGCCGGCAGATGTTTATACAAGCACGGGATACGGGCCAAACAATCGAGTTTGAGGATATTAGTAAGAAGTCGGACGGAACATTGAAATATGTATCACGAAGATTTGTGCCGGTGCTAAATGCCAACGGTGATTTCGCGTTCATGCTGGGATATGGTGTGGATATCACGCCGATTAAGGAGCATGAACTGATGCTGGCAAGCTCACTTCATGAAAAGGAGTTGCTCCTTGGAGAAATTCATCACAGCGTGAAGAATAATCTTACGTTGATAGTCGCTTTACTTGAAATCAATAGCACTCACGAAAAGGATGAACTGGTTAAGAAGTATTTCAATGAGATTCGAAATAGAATAAGTGCAATGGCGCTTATCTACGATAAATTATATCGTTCCGAAGTATTTAATCGCATCAATTTGCGGGAATACATTGCCGCTCTTGTGCAGTCCTTGCAACAAGGGCTGCTAACAGGCCGGCGTGATATTGTCGAGTTGGATCTCGATGAGGTATATGTGGAAAATAAAATCGCTGTGCCGCTGGCTTTGCTTATTAACGAGTTAGTCAGTAATGCATTCCTGCATGCATTTACGGTGAGTCACTTTCCACATCTTCAAATTTCGTTTAAACGCGAATCTCATACACTGATGCGTTTGGTAGTAGCCGACAATGGTCCGGGCTTACCGGATATCTTTGATTTGACCAAGGGAAAGACGTTTGGTTTTAAACTGATAAGTCTTTTTGCTCGTCAGCTCAAAGGAAAACTTCAAGTTGAAAATGTCGATGGTCTTCGCGTTGTAGTGGAGTTTGAAAATATGGTCCATGAAGTTCGAAATTGAAGATTGACAGCCATCTTTGCCCAAAACTATATTGGTATGAATGCTTTTATTGTTGATGGGATTCGCACGCCCATTGCAAATTTTGGAGGAAGTTTATCTGCTGTTCGTGCCGATGATCTGGCAGCCCATGTGCTCCAGCAGTTGCTATTGCGTAATCCTACTTTGGATGCGTTGCAGGTTGCAGACGTCTTAATGGGCTGTGCTAATCAGGCAGGCGAAGACAATCGCAACGTAGCGCGGATGGCACTTTTGCTTGCAGGTCTCCCAAAAGAGGTCCCCGGTGAAACAGTTAATAGACTGTGTGCATCCGGTATGGCTGCTGCTGTAAATGCAGCGCGTGCTGCTCATGCCGGTGAGGGCGATTTCTTTATCGCGGGTGGCGTAGAGCAAATGACTCGCGCTCCATGGGTCATTTCAAAAACGTCTTCAGCTTTCGGTCGAGATGCGCAAATGTTCGATAGCAGTTTCGGTTGGCGGTTCATTCATCCAAAAATGAAGGAAATGTATGGAGTTGATGCCATGGGTGAGACAGCTGAAAATTTAGCTGAACTTTACTCCATATCGAGAGAGGATCAAGATCGTTTTGCTTGCTGGTCACAGCAGAAGGCAGCGCAAGCAAGTGACCGCCTTTCGCAAGAAATTGCTCCTGTTTCGATTCCACAAAAGAAAGGTGATGCTCTCCTCTTTGCGTCCGATGAATTCATCAAGCCGGCTACCTCAATGGATGGCCTGGCCAAATTGAAACCTGCTTTTCGATCCAACGGAACAGTTACGGCGGGAAACGCTTCCGGCTTGAATGACGGTGCATCGGCTCTTCTGATAGCCTCAGAAAATGGATTAAAGAGTGCAAGTCTTTCACCACGGGTGCGCATCGTTGCTTCAGCAGTGACCGGAACGGAACCGCGCATCATGGGAATTGGTCCTGTGGGCGCCTCTAGACTAGTTCTGAAGCGTGCCGGTCTTACCCTAGACCAAATGGATGTTATTGAATTGAATGAGGCATTTGCCGCGCAAGTACTCGCTTGCACAAGGCAGTTGGGTCTTGCCGATGATGACTCGCGTATCAATCCGAATGGAGGGGCCATTGCGCTTGGTCATCCGCTGGGAATGAGTGGTGCGCGTCTGTTACTTTCTGCATCACTTCAATTGCAGAATACATCGAAACGCTATGCACTATGTACCATGTGCATAGGAGTGGGGCAGGGCTATGCGGTAATTCTTGAGCGTGTTTAAATCTATATTCTATGGCGAATATCTTCGAGTTTGATGGGTACATACCGGTTGTTCACGAGTCGGCCTTCATTCATCCAAATGCAACCGTGACAGGAAACGTAATCATCGGCCGAGATGTATACATAGGTCCGGGTGCAGCTATTCGCGGCGATTGGGGACAAATCATTATTGAGGATGGTTGTAATGTTCAGGAAAACTGCACTATTCATATGTTTCCCGGGGTTACGGTTAGATTGGAAGAAGGCGCACACATAGGCCATGGTGCTATCATACATGGCGCGTCAATTGGTCGTAACTGCCTAGTTGGTATGAATGCCGTTGTCATGGATCGTGTCGTGGTTGGCGACGAATCGATTGTCGGGGCGCTCGCTTTTGTATCTGCCGATACCATTGTGCCTCCGCGAAGTGTGATGGTTGGCAATCCGGCAAAAGTGGTCAAACAGGTGACCGATGAAATGATTGCTTGGAAAACGGAGGGAACTAGGATTTATCAGAAATTGCCTCAAGACTGTCGCAACGGACTTCGTGCGGTTGAACCGTTGCGGGAGTTACCGGCAGATAGACCCATTCAATCGGCAAGTTTCACGACCTGGAATGAACGCAAGTCCAATTCCTAATGCGTTCATAAAGTCTTTTTCATGAACTTTGATTATGTTCGTACGACCTTAATTAAAGCTATGCCATCACCGGCGAAACCTTTTCGTTTCAAACAATTTGAAATAGTGCAGTCGCGCAGTGCCATGCGCGTTGGAACGGATGCCGTTTTATTGGCCGCATGGGTGAAATTAGGTTCCTTTACTCATGTTCTTGATGTTGGAACAGGCACCGGTGTAATTGCACTCATATGCGCACAGCGATGCCCAACTGCAATCATAGAGGCCATTGAAATTGATCAAGGAAGCGCTGAAGATGCACGTGAAAACTTTGAGCAGTCTCGATGGGGCGTGCGTTTGAAGATTCATTTAGGCGATTTTTTGAAGATAACAACCAGCGAAAAGTTCGACCTCATTATATCAAACCCGCCTTATTTCACACACTCTCTTCGCGCTGCTGACCCAATACGAAATGCCGCTCGCCACGATGACTATTTGCCATCTGACGCGTTTATGCGACATGCGAAAGGAATGCTGAAGCCTGAGGGTAAGGTCGCACTCATATTTCCAAAAAGTGAGCTCGAGCGTTGGATGATGGATGCGGAAGCAGTAGGATTGAAACCATCTCGCATTTGTCATGTGTTTACGCTCGCTCACAAAGATGCAGCGCGAGTGATGATTGAATTTTCATTTCACGCTCCGACAGAGCCGGAGATGGAATCTATCCTTATTCAAAAAAGCCCTGGTGAACCTTCAGACGCCTATAAGCAGATGACCACAGAGTTTTATACTAAGTGGTAACATGCCGGTTATTTCCCTTATTTCGATTTATTAAGTTGAAGCAAAATCTCGTTGAGTTGCTCTCGAAGTGCTTCATTTTCCTTTTTTAAGGTTTCCATTTCTGCGGCAATTTCCTGGACTGATTTTACCAGAGGCACAGTGAATTCTGCATATCTGAGGCCATAGAAATCCGTGTCGTTTTTTGGTTTATCTACTCCGCTGAAATCATATCCCACAGCAATTGCAGCTTGTTCTACTTCTTGCGCAATGAATCCGGTGTATCGTATTTGTTCTTTCGCATTTCGTGCTTCTTGAATAGAGGCATCGTTGCGTACGATTTTGTTTCCATTTTCATCGCGGGTTTGATCTTCATCAAGTTCCTTCGCAAGATCATTTACAGCCAGCGTATAAGTGACCGGTCGCAGTTTCATAATGAAGTCAAGCCCTTTCACATCTTCTTGTACATTCTTTTTAAAACGACCATCTGAGAGATTGGTATAGTTCACAAAGCCTCCTATTGAAGTTACAAATGTGTTACCCAGTCGCACTTGGTTGTTGGCTGTACCTCGGCTAACGAAACCAAGACAGGTTGAATTTGTCAGGTTTTCGATGTCGCCATAGGAATCACAACCGAGATAGACACAGTTACTGAATGAAGTGCGAAAATCGCCCGAGGCAAAGCCTAAGGTGGTGTTGAATGACCCGGAAGTATTCAGAAAACTTGAGTACATCCCTCCGGCCATATTGCGAATGCCGGATACATTTTCGCGCATGGCCTGCATTCCGAATGCAGCATTATTATTTCCGGTGGTATTATCGAGCATTGCCTCATAACCAAAAGCAGCGTTGTTGTTGCCTGTGCTTTGGTATAAACTGAATGCACCAACGGAAGTGTTTTGAGTAGAATTGCTTAACGATTGTGCGTTATAACCCAGTGCAGTGTTAGACACTCCATTTTGCAGCGTGCCGGCACTGGAGCCGATCATCGTATTGAAAGAGCCGGTTGTGAGATTTGATAGCGCGTTATTGCCGATGGCCATATTGTTTAATCCCGATGACGCCGGTGCATTTGAACCACCTAAAGCTCCATGCCCGATGGCAAAGGAATTCGAACCCGTGATGCGGGTACCTGCATTGTTTCCGATTACCAGGTTATTGACGTCAACAGCTCCGGTAAGTGAACCGTTCCCAATTGCAATGTTAGCACTTCCTGTTTGAATGTTATTAGCTGATTGAAATCCTACGACAATATTGTCATTTCCGTTCACGAGCGTTTGAAGGTTTTGACCACCGATTGACACATTTGCTTCTCCTGATGCTAACTGTGGCAAGCCTTCTGCCTCTGCGGCAAGCGAGAGGTTACCTGAGTTTTGGGTTGAACTAATGATAATCTGATCGATACTAGCAGGCTCCGCGCATTCGAATGAAAACGTTGGATTGGTTGTGCCGATGCTGATGTGTTCACCATCATTGAGCAGGGCGTCGCTAGCTATCCATGACGTGCCATCATGACGCATTGTTTGTCCTGAGCTACCCGCTACCAACGGACCTTCCGGGCCTTGTTCTCCTTGAATCCCGGGATTACCCTGTGGTCCCAGTTCTCCTTGAGGTCCTTGAGGCCCCTGTTCTCCTTGAGGTCCTTGAGGTCCTTGAGGCCCCTGTTCTCCTTGAGGTCCGGTTTCCCCTTGCGGACCTGTGGCACCCGCAGGTCCTACGGGTCCTTGTTCTCCTTGGAGCCCCTGTTCGCCGGGAGAGCCTTGTGGTCCTTGTGGTCCTTGCTGCCCTTCAGGTCCTTGTGCTCCTTGTGCTCCTGCTAATCCATCGTTACCGGGCGGACCCTGCTCGCCTTGCTGGCCGGCAGGGCCTTGTGCCCCTTGAAGACCCGTCTCCCCCTGTGGACCTGCCGCTCCCTGCGGGCCGATTGGTCCTTGTTCTCCTTGCGGACCCGCGGGTCCTTGTGGGCCGGGTTGGCTATTTGCGGCTGTAGCAGCATACAATGCATAAGGTACACTCAGCAGTTGGCTGGTGTGGCTGATAGAGTAGTTTGTACCTCCATTCGGGTCTGTTTCTGTGCGAACGAAGTAGGGACCTTCAGACCAATCAATGGCGGAAAATGTGCCAATTTCCGGTGATCCATTTCCCAATTCAAGAGTCACCAATCCATTGGAATTGGTTGTCAGAGACTGTGTTTCCGAATATACCACGACGTCGCCACTAGTGCCGTTTAAAATACTGAGTCGCATTCCAACTGGCTGATTAGCGATAAGTGATTGGCTTGCATCTCGGATGACTGCCTGGTAGCTCATTTTATTGGGTGCTTGCGCTGCAAGTTGGTTTGCCAGCATTGCACAGATTAAAACCTGGACAATGCGAAACGAGGTACATCTAGACGTACTCATAACAATAAGAAATTTAAGAATATTAATGTTTAACTACTTGATAACCTGCCGTGCGTCCGGCTTTATCTGTAAGGCGAATGAAATAAGACGCAGCCGCCCAATTGCTGACCGGAATCGATGTTACAGCTGAAACAAGGTCGATCTCTTGAATGAGTCTGCCCTCAGTGTCATAAATGGAGGCCGAAATACCATCCGTATAGTTTGTCATTTCAACAATTAAATCTTGTGAGGTTGGATTGGGATACAGATTTAGTTGAAACTCGTAGAACGAATCATCTACTGATGTGATGAAAATTTCGAAGGGTTGTTGCACACCTTCATTCAGATTTCCTGTCGTGCTGTGCGTATAGGCAATCTGCCCAACGGAATAGGAAATACTGCCGGAACTGCCGGTGGCATCTCCACCTGAGGCTACAACAGATTGCTGGCCCATCGATACAATGGAGAATAGGAAAAGGATTGAGAAGAGAAGTGTTTTCATGTATGAATGCCTGATTTAGTTTCAATTGTTATCAGCCACCAATATGACGCTTTAATTCATGTACAGCTTCATCCCAAAGCATTTTTTGATCATCTTCTTCTCCCTTGTCGGCGAAGTCGGATACAATCAATGCCAATTCGCCTGTCATCTCATCAATTTTGATTCGAAGTTCGAAGAAATTGGTTTCCTTATCGGATTCATCCAGCCATTGATATCGAACCATTTGTTCTTTTTTCTTGGCTACGAGTTGCGCTTTGCGTTCTTCGCCTTCCCAAATAAAGGTGTAGACATCTCCGCGTATGTGAACCTGAGGTGCAAACCATTCTTCCAAGCCGCTGGGGTTTGACATACAGTTGTAGAGAATACTATCAGACGTTCGAAGAATGTATTCGAGTTCAATTGGTTTTTTCGCCATGGAAATTGATTCAGGTATAGTTATGCAAGAATAAGTTTTTTTACGGGTCGATAGAAGTTTTTTTACCTATGTTTTTGGAGCAAGGGAAAGTGACTATATTTGCGCCCTCAAATTTGGCGGGGTAGCTCAGCTGGTTAGAGCGCATGATTCATAATCATGAGGTCGGGGGATCGTGCCCCCCTCCCGCTACAAAAAGGTAAAACACAAAAAAAAGGCCGCATCTGCGGCCTTTTTAGTATCTATGGATAATCGATTGCTTAGTAACGATTGCCACGATCATAACCGCCACCATCGTTGTCGCGGTTGAAACGTGGCTTGAAACCACCTTCACGACGACCACCGCCACCGAAGTTGCTGCGTGGACGATCGTTGCTGCGAGGACGCTCTTCAGCTTCCTTTACGTTGATTTTGCGACCAGATACATCGGTCTGATCCAATTGTGCAATGGCTGCACGACCTTCATCTTCTGAAGGCATTTCTACGAAGCCAAAACCGCGTGAACGACCGGTTGCACGATCAGTCACAACCTTGGCAGAAGCCACGGCACCGAAACTTGAGAAAACTTCGCCAAGCTCTTCGCTTGACATGCTGTAATTCAGCCCTGAAACAAAAATGTTCATTTTTAAAACTGTTTGTTGATTAAAATATTAGACAACTGCGAACTCCAACAAACATTGACCACAGTAGAAAACGGATTGTTGAAAGAAGAGTAGTCACGACAAATATAGACCATTCCACTTAGTGTGCAAGAAAAAAGTGAAATTTTATCGTACCGGAAATCAATTGGAGGAAATGATCACCTCGTAACCCGCGTGAGACCTGACGTTAAACACTCGATCGTCATCCAGCAGCAAATACTGACCTTTTATGCCCAGAAGGGTCCCTTCAACTTTCGGAGCTGTATCGAGTTTTATTGACTTGGGCTTAAGCGGATGTCGGAGAATGGGATATTGGATAGAAACGACTTGATCGTCATCCGCTATAAACGGGTGAACATCTTCCGGCAATCGATCCAACAACTGATTTTTCTTCTCCAATAAGCTGCTCCCATCTGAACATTCGCCTTTCAGCATTGCTTGCCATGCCGTTTTGTCGGCAAGGTATTCTTTGAGCGATACTTCGATTTTTCCTGCCAATTGACGATAAGGGGTTTCTGCAAGTCGTATTCCTTCAGTTGCACCCTGGTCAATCCAGCGAGAAAACAAATTCGTACTTCGTGTGACTCCAACTTTAATGTCGCTGGTGCGTGACAGGTAAACGTAATGGGGCTGATTGTGGTGTTTTTGCTCCCATTCGAAATCACGCAGCGCAATGCCCTCATGGATTCGACTTAGCTCCGGATTTATAATGCTGGGCGAACCCAAGGGTGAAGTTAGAAAAGCGTCATAGCAGAGGCCCTCGCCATACGTTTTCTTTATTTTTTTGCCGGTTGCGATACAATTGATGTTACCGGTGAATTCAATGGATATTTTTTTTCCAACCCATTCATTCAAAGGCATGCTACCGGAATAGTCTAGGATATGTACTAGAGAAAGATTATACGATGCAGTTGACGCGTCGAGCAGTTGTGTCGATAATTTGCGCAGGTGAGTAGTGATGTTTGTCATTTTTACACTAAGTATGTTTGAACCAAATTCGCAACCGCACGAATCCCTTGTGACACGCGCACCACGATATGAAAATTGAAATTCCTGAAAAAAACTACTCCTATTCGGATTATAAAGTTCTCCTTGAATCGTTGCTTTCTGAAGGCAAAGTTACCGGTGATCAGCAATCAGAATCTCTGCTCGAATATACAAAGCTCAACATGCATCGCATGCATCGATGGGAGAAGACTTTTGTGCCAAACGCATTGCTTGCAAAGCGCATGGCCATGATAAATAGACCTATGCACTGGGTCGTCATAACAGAGGGATGGTGTGGTGATGCTGCCCAGCAAGTTCCAATTATCCAAAAATTGGCGTCCTTAAATCCGGCCATTACCACACACTATGTATTGCGCGATGAAAATCCTGCCTTCATGAATCTGTTCTTAACCAATGGTGGTAAATCGATTCCGATCTGGATTTGCACCGATGCGAATTGGGAGTTTCAATGGAAGTGGGGGCCTCGGCCATATGAGGCGGCGCAGATGCTGAAAGGACTAAAGGAGTCGGGCATTGATGATTCGTTGATAAAGCAGGAGCTTCACAGCTGGTATGCTATAAACAAGCATCAGGCTTTCCAGTCAGAGATTGAACAATTGCTTGCTCATGATTCAATCTAGATAGGTTGAATGTTTGGCTTTCGTATACGTAATTTTGCCGCGCTGCTCGACTTTAAGTCGTTTGTGAATCTTTCGGAACAATACTTGTTATTCGTGCTTGCAAACTTTGGCAAAACGAAATGTTAAGATTGTTCGAGTGAACACCCGTTTTGAGCTTGTTGCAGTATTGTAAATCCTTTTAAAGCACGAACTATGAGAAGCACTATTCTTAAAAGCTCCATTTTAATCACCGCGTTGCTAGTTTCCTGCGCAATTGCGGCTCAGAGTAAATTTAAAATCAAAGGGCATGTTGAAGGCTTAAAAGACACTTCGATTTTTCTAGCGAATTATTACGGTAATAAGCTTTATTACAACGATACCGCTATGGTTGACAGCAAGGGCAATTTTGCATTTGATGGAAAACCATACAACGAGTGCGGGAAATATGCGATTGTGGTGAATAACCAAAGCCGAATGGATATTGTAGTGGATGAAGAAGAGATCGAACTGGAGTTTACACCTGACTGTCGGATTGATGCTATCAAAGTGAAGCAATCAAAGAACAATAAGATTTTCTTCGACTATGTCATGTTTATCTCTGACAAGATGCGTTCACGACAGCCTATCGACGCGGCCTTGCAAGACTCCACGAAATCAGAGGAGGACAAGAAACCTTTCAGAGATCAGCTCAAGAAAATGAATGATGAAGTAGTAAACTATCAAAAGGAACTAATTGCTAAAAACCCGGATTTATTGGTAAGTAAGCTGATAAAAATGTCTATGGACATTGAAGTGCCGGAAGCACCTGCGGATTCTACGGATGATGGTAAAAAACTATGGCAGTATTTGTATTACCGAAATCACTATTTCGACAATATCGATTTGAAAGATCCGCGTATGATTCGTGATCAGGCATATCATAAATTGATTGAAAAGTATGTTACACAAGTTTTGCCGCAAATTCCCGATACGATGATAACTGCAGTACAGCAGCTCGTTGCGGCAGTTGGAACCAATCAGGACGGTTTTAAATACATCGTCCATCAGTTTACCTACAATTTTGAAACAGCAAAGATCATGTGTATGGACAAAGGTTTTGTCTACATGATTGATAACTATTACGCCAAAGGCTTATGCGATTGGGTTAAGGAAGATAAGATCAAGGATATGAAGGAGTCAGCTGACGGCAAACGCAATTGTTTGTGTGGTCAAACCGGTTTGAACATTATTCTTCCTGATACGAATGATGTATGGCAATCCATGCACGCGCTTGATGCGAAATATACATTGCTCGTTATTTGGGAAGCTACATGCGGCCACTGCAAGAAGGAGCTCCCCAAGATTAACGAGCTATATAAGCGCTGGAAGTCGAAGGGGTTGGAAGTGTTTGCGGTTCATAACAATATGGAGGTCGATAAATGGAAGAAGTTTGTTCGTGACGAAAATCTTGAATTCATGAATGTTTCTCGGAATCAATTTATCATGACGCAGGACTCTGCTACGAAACTTATTTATGCCGGTAAGACCACCTTGCAAAGTTTAAACTTCCATCAATATTGGGATGTGAACAGTACTCCCAAGGTTTATTTGATGGACAAGGACAAGAAAATCATTGCTAAGTCTCTGGGAGCGGAGCAATTGGAGGACCTGCTAAACCGCCTGGAGAACGGAAGCGATACTTCCGCTCCGCTTAAGGAAACGGAGTACGAGGATGAAGACGAAGCACCGAAAAATCGATCGAATTCAGGCGCGAAACAAAAAACGTTGAGTCCGAAGCCAAACAAGAAATAACACTCAGAAGCGCATCACATGATGCGCTTTCTTTTTTGAAATGGAACTCACCGAATATTTGGTTGTACGAATGGGAAAGACCACGCGCGACAGTGTGGCGTCGGTTGTTGCATCTGATCAACATAAGCTGCATGAGTTAATAGATCTGATAAGGTCCGGAACGAAGCCACAGCGGATGAAAGGTTCGTGGGTTCTATCCGCAGTGTATACAATCGATTCTGAAGTTTTAGTGCCTTACCATGAAGACTTGCTTACCATGTTGAAGCTGGAAACGATAGGCGGAGTGAGACGTGAGTTGTTGCGCTGTTTCGAAGGGGCTCGGTTGAACAATACGGTCGCTGACGGATTGGTGGTGATTGCAATGGATTGGGTGACGGATGAGACGCAGGATTTGGCAGTCAGATATATCTGCTATCGAGTGCTTAAACCTTTGTTGAAACAATACCCGGACTTAGAAGTGGAACTGCAACAACACGTTGATTATTATCGCTTGAAATTCGGACGATTCCCATAATAAAAAAGCCCGCGAAAGCGGGCTTTTTTATTGCTTCTTTCTATGTTATTTTTTCTTGAAGTATAGGCGGGTAATGAATATGCCGCTGCCATCGTCTTTACCGGCATCGCTTTCTACGCCACTGGTCACAAAGGCAAGATCAAATCCTTGCGCAGCCATTTCATTTAGCTTGGATGCAATGATGGCATCGTTGGATGCAATGTTCTGAAAATTGATACCCACCATGCTGAAAAAGTTGAGCATTTTAGTCTCTTTGAACGAGCTAACCTTCAAATCACCACGGTCGATATCGCCTTGCTTCGAGTCTTTTCCATCGGTGCGGCTTGTGGTGAACGTATTGTGATCAATAGGCGATGTGTTTTCGATCATGCGAGAGCGGCCAACACCACCAGGCACTATTGATTCGACAATGGTTACCACCTGGTATTGCGCATGAACAAGTGAGCAAATTGCAATGGTTGCCAGGGTGAGGAATTGTTTTTTCATGCTTTTAAAAGGTAATAGGATTGTAGGATAATGGGATTATAGGGTTACGTGCATGTTGTAGAGCATAAAAGCGTATCGGTCTGCAACAGAGTCAATCACTTGGTTTGTACTCATGCCTGCGCCGTGGCCCGCACTTTTCTGAATGCGAATAAGTACCGGTTCTTTTCCGCCGTGATACTCTTGCAGTCGTGCGGCAAACTTGAAACTATGGGCGGGTACGACTCGGTCGTCGTGGTCCGCTGTGAAAACCATCGTTGCCGGGTAGTTGGTTCCCTTTTTGAGATTGTGATAAGGAGAGTATTTGTATAAATAATCAAAGGCTGTTTTGGAGCTGTCGGCACATCCGTATTCCGGAATCCATCCTTTGCCCACAGTAAAGAGGTGATAGCGCAGCATGTCGAGTACGCCCACTTCCGGCATAGCAACACCGAATAGTTCCGGACGCTGGGTCATGCATGCTCCCACCAGCAAACCTCCGTTGGAACCGCCGTTGATGGCTAGCTTCTCACTGCTGGTATACTTTTCTTTGATGAGGTATTCAGCGGCTGCAATGAAATCGTCGAATACATTTTGTTTGTTTTCTAGCATGCCCCCCTTGTGCCATTCTTCACCAAACTCATTGCCCCCACGGATGCACGGCATGGCGAATACTCCGCCGTTTTCGAGCAAAATAATGCGTGAGGAAGAGAAGCCCGGTTGCATGGGTACAGAGAAACCACCGTATGAATAGAGGAGCGTTGGATTGTCTCCGTCGAGCTTTAAGCCTTTTTTATGTACGATAAACATGGGCACTTCCGTGCCGTCTTTGCTCTTGTACATGACCTGCTTGCTTTCATACTGAGAAGGTTCAAACTTCACGCTGATGGTGTAGTATTCCTCTGATTTGCCGGTTTCGATGTCGTATTTGTAAATGGATGTTGGGTACGTAAAGGATGTGAATGAATAGAAGCAGGTCTTCTCATCGTGTTTTCCTGAGAATCCACCAGCGGATCCCGTTTTATCGGGCATGGCAATTTCCTTTCGGTCGCTTCCGTCATAGTTGCATACGAAGATGCGCGTGTTGGCACGATCGAGATAGCTCAAGAATAATTTGCCACCACACGTTGAAACCCCTTGAAGCATCATGTCGTTCTGAGGCACAATTTCCTTCCAATTCTCTTGCGCCGGATTGTTCGGATCGACCTGCACCAAACGGTAGCGCGGAGCTCCTGCATCGGTGTGCATGAGCAGTTGACCATCGGTTGTGCTTTCGACGATAGAGTTATGCAAGGAAATGTCGGTGAAAAGCGGCTTGAACTTTCCTTGTGTGTCCTCCGGATTTTTGATCCACACTTCCCATCCATCTGTGCCTGGTGCTGCATTTAAAATGAGGAACTTCTTGTCTTCCGTTGCACTGATCATGTTGTACATGTGCGGTCTTTCATTGTCGCGGTATACCAGTTGATCTTGCGCCTGGTCAGTGCCAAGCTTGTGATAGTATACCATGTGATATTCGTTGTTGCCGCTGAGTTCTTTCCCTTTTTCAGGAGCAGGATAACGATTGTAGAAGAAACCGTCTTTATACCAGGTAGCGCCGCTGAATTTTACCCACTCAAGTCGATCAGATAAACGAGTTTTGGTTGCGATGTCGAATACCTCAATTCGTCCCCAGTCGCTGCCGGCTTCGTTTACCGAAACGGCCATATATCGGTTCGAATCGTCGGCACCGAGCAAACTTGCTGCGGTTGTTCCTTCCGTAGAAAGCGCATTTATATCGAGAAATATTTCTTCGGCTCCGGTTTCACCTTTGCGCACAAAGTATTTGCCTTGAGGTTCTAACCCGCTGTTGCGAAACATGAAGTAGTAATCACCGGCTTTCATAGGTGCTCCTACTTTTTCGAAATTGAACAGCTCCGTGAAGCGTTCTTTGATTTTTTGACGAAAGGGAATGCTGTCGAGATAACCCGAAGTAAGGGCGATTTGACGGTTCACCCAGTCTTCTGTACTGGCTGCGGTGTCATTCTCGAGCCACATGTACGGATCTGAAACTTGGGTGCCGAAAAAATCCAGTGTCTTTTCTTCTTTTGCTGTTACAGGGTATTCCTTTATGGTCATAAGTGGAGCTTGTGTCGATACTTGTTTGTTGTTACAGCCTAAGAGCGACGCTGCGACGACAGTAAGGATGGGTAGTGTGATTTTCATGTATGTGAATTTACTTGGAGTGCATTACGCAAAATGGAATGAGTACTTCTTCCATCGAAATACCGCCGTGCTGGAAGGTGTTTTCATAGAAGTGCACAAATTGGTTGTAGTTATTCGGGTACACAAAAAAGTCGCTGTTTTGTGCGAAGATGTATGATGTGCTTACGTTCATTTTTGGCAAGAAAATATCAGCCGGGTTGCGCACCTCGAATACTTCTTTTGGATTGTAATTGAGATTTTTTCCGGCTTTATAGCGCAGGTTGCTGTTTGTGTTTCGGTCGCCAACAACTTTTATGGGGTTTTCCACTCGAATCGTTCCATGGTCGGTTGTGATGATGAGCGTGCAGTTGTTTTCAGCCACTTTTTTCAGAATATCGAGCAGTGGAGAATGGTCGAACCACGATGAGGTGATGCTGCGGTATGCCGGTTCGTCGTCGGCGAGTTCTTTGATTACCTCCATTTCTGTTCGCGCATGGCTCAACATATCCACGAAGTTGTAGACAATCACATTCAGCTTGTTGTTCATGAGGTTGCTGAAAGAGTCGTTGAGTTTCTTGCCCGCGTTGAGGTTCGTAATCTTGTTGTAGCTCCATTTGAAGTCGAAACCGAGACGCTTCAATTGTGCTGCCATCAAGGCCTCTTCGTGCATATTCTTTCCTCCTTCATCATCTTCGTTGAGCCACAGATTGGGGTGTAAGCGTTCTATTTCACTCGGCATTAATCCCGCGAACAGTGCATTGCGTGCGTAGTGTGTAGCTGTAGGTAGAATTGCGTAGAAGATATCTTCACTGTCAGGACGGAAATACTCCTTGAGTTTGGGCTGAATGACGCGCCATTGGTCGAATCGAAGATTGTCGATTACAACCATGAATACGGTGTCATTCGATTCTTTCAGTATCGGGGCAACTTTCGTTTTTACAAGGGTGTGTGACATTACAGGCGCTTGCGCCGTGTTCTTCAGCCAGGAGGCGTAGTTGTTCTTGATGAACTTGGCAAATTGCTCGTTGGCTTCGATGCGCTGCGTGCGGAAGATTTCAGCCATTCCCTCATCCTGTAAGTCGGAAAGTTCCAGACTCCATCGCACCAGTTTTTTGTAGAATTCCGACCATTCATCGGGGTTCATCTTATCACCTAAGCGCATGGCTATTTCACGAAATTCCTGGCGATAATCGTTGGTGGTTTTTTCGCTAACCAATCTTTTTTCATTCAGGTTTTTTTTAAGCGAGAGCAAAATCTGATTCGGATTGACGGGCTTGATGAGGTAATCAGCGATTTTCGATCCGATGGCATCTTCCATGATGTGCTCTTCTTCGCTCTTGGTAATCATTACAACCGGCAGCGTTGGGTCGATATCCTTGATTTTCTGCAATGCTGAAAGTCCATTGATGCCCGGCATGTTTTCATCCAAAAAAACAATATCGAAAAAGCTTTCTCGGGCTTTTTCAATGGCCTCTGAGCCGTTATTGACGGTTACTACTTCATAGCCTTTTTGTTGTAAAAACAAAACATGGGGCTTGAGCAGATCTATTTCGTCGTCGGCCCAAAGAATACGTTCACTTGCCATAGAGAGGGAATTGTGTAGGGGTTATAGCCTGTTCAAATCTACGATGAAAGGCATTGTGGCCTAACTCCGCTTCGGATGGAATATTTTTGCACTCTAATCTTTTTTTCTTGGCACTCAAGCGCAAAATCATCAACGATCCTGTTTATGGATTCATTTCCATTCGGCACGCGTTTATTCTGGAACTCATCGATCATCCGTGGTTCCAGCGTTTGCGCCGGATTGCGCAACTTGGTTTGTCGCATTTGGTGTATCCCGGTGCGCTGCACAACCGCTTTCAGCATGCCATTGGCGCGATGCATCTCATGCAAAATGCGATTGATGAGCTGCGCTTGAAGGGTAACGAGATTACAGATGAAGAGGAGGTTTCATTGTTATGCGCCATTTTGTTGCATGACATTGGCCATGGTCCGTTCAGTCACGCACTTGAGTATACGATTGCCAGTGAGGTTCATCATGAGCGTATTTCATCACTCATGATGAATCGCTTGAATGAGCATTTCAATGGTAAACTGACCATGGCCATCGCCATTTTCAATAATGAGTACCCCAAGAAGTTCTTACATCAATTGGTGAGCAGTCAGCTGGATATGGACCGACTTGACTACTTAGCGCGCGACAGTTTCTTCAGTGGAGTAGTTGAAGGTCAGGTGGGGAGCGAGCGCATTTTAAAAATGCTCGATGTGGTCGATGATCAACTGGTTGTAGAGGAGAAGGGCATTTACAGCATCGAAAAGTTTATTGTTGCCCGCCGATTCATGTATTGGCAAGTGTATCTGCATAAAACTGTTTTAAGTGCCGAGTTCATGCTCGTGAATGCATTGCGTCGCGCTCAGGTTCTTGCACGCTCAGGGGCTTCGCTTCATTGCTCACCGGCGCTTCATTATTTCTTATACAACCAGGTGAAGCAAGAAGAGCTTATCTCAAAACCGGAAGCACTTCAGCACTACGCTTCTCTCGATGATTTCGATATCGCTGCAGCATTGAAGGTTTGGCAACATCATGACGATCGTGTATTGGCGATGATTGCAACCAATATGGTGAATCGGAGCTTGTTCAAAATTGAAATACAACGCACGCCTTTTGACGCGTCGAGAGTGAGCGAGGAAATAGAGCGTATTTCAGCGAAGTATGGTTTTACGAAGGAAGAGGCTTCGTATTTTGTTATTCAATCGAGCGTGGATAATCGCGCCTACAATAGCCAGTACGATGTGATTCGGATTCTAATGAAAGACGGCAGCGTGCGCGATGCCGCGGAAGTCAGCGACCATCTCAATATTGCAGCGCTCAGCAGTGTCGTTGAAAAGCACTTTGTAGCGTACTTGCGCTAGTAAACCGCGATTGTTCCAAGAAATTAGTTGTGATTATTCGACTTTAGCGTAGCCAATGAGCTCGTCTATTTTTTCTGCCTCGCACTCACGTCACTAGTCATTCGTCACTAGTCATTCGTCACTAGTCAATAGTCACTAGTCATTAGTCATTAGAAATTAACCTCTTCCCCGTCCTTATCAAAGATGTGATACTCGAGCAATGCTGCGCTCGTGGACGGTTCTACGCGGAGTTTGATTTTGTATTTCTTACTCCACGTTTTGGTGATATTCGAGAAAAAACCACGATTCATATAGGCCTCTACCATTGGGTGCACAGCCAACCGAAGTTGCTTGTGTGTACCTTCTTCTGAAAGGAAGCGAATGTTGTTTTCGATTTCTTCGGTGAAGAGCAAGGATGATTGAATGGTGCCTTTACCATCGCAGCTGGGGCACTTTTCAGTGGTGACGACTTTGGTGACGGGTTTTACACGCTCGCGGGTAATTTCCACTACGCCAAAACGGCTTGGGGGAAGTACGTTGTGCTTTGCCTTGTCTTCCTTCATCGCATCGCGCAGCACATCGCTGAGCTTGCGCTGGTTGTCTTTGTTCTGCATATCGATGAAATCGATGCAGATAATACCGCCCATATCGCGCAGACGCAGCAAACGGGCTATTTCACGGGCGCACTCCACGTTCGTTTGTAGTGCGTTCTCTTCCTGATTAACGACTGTAGAGTTTTTGCGATTGCCACTGTTCACGTCGATAACGTGCATGGCTTCGGTGTGCTCTACAATGAGGTAAGCCCCACTCTTCAGATTCACTTGTTTGCCAAAGCTCTGTTTGATTTGACGGTGAATGCTGAATGCATCGAACAAGTCGGTGCTACGATGCATTTTCACAATGCTTTCCTGATGGTTGAAGGTTTTCAGGAACGCTTTTACTTCTGCGGCCACCGAATCGTCGTTGACGTGAATGGCTGTGAAGTTGTCGTTGAGAATGTCGCGAAGAAGAGAGGTTGTCTTATTGATTTCTCCCAACACACGCTGAGGGGCTCTTGCCGAGCGCATGTTTTTGTGTAGTTCTTCCCAACGCTTCACCAGGTCTTGCAGATCCTGATCGAGCTCCGATACGCTGGTGCCTTCGGCTTGCGTGCGGATGATAACGCCCATGTTTTGCGGACGAATGCTGCTGATGAGCTTGCGCAAACGGTCGCGTTCATCATCGTCGGTGATTCGGCCCGACAAAGAAATTTTGTTGGAGAAGGGAACGAGTACCAGGTAACGGCCTGCAATGGTGACCTCTGAGGTCAGGCGAGGGCCTTTCTGTGAAATAGGCTCTTTGGCTACTTGCACCGGGATTACGTGACCTTGGCCAATGACGTCTTTGATTTTCCCTTCCTTCTTGATATCGGGCTGCATCTGGAAGCCCATAAGGTCTGCTGTGCGTTGTTCACCGGCGACGGCTTTGCGGGCAAAGGCGTTGATTGAAGCGAACTGAGGACCTAAATCCAGGTAATGCAGGAAGGCATCTTTGCTGTATCCTACATCCACGAAGCAAGCATTGAGATGGGGCAATATCTTTTTCACCCTACCCATGTAAACGTCGCCTACTGCATACTCCTGATTGCGCTGTTCGCGATGGAGTTCAATAAGGACCTTCTCTTTGAGCAAGGCAATTTCAACCCCCGTAGAGGTGGAATTGATAATGAGTTCGATGTTACCCGTCAAAACCGGAATATTGAGAAAATAGAAAACAGGTGGAAGCGCAGAGCTACCACCCTGAGTGGAGCGCTACTGCGCTAAAGTTAGCGCAGTAGCACACAGAAGAAATTACTAACGTTGTTTCTTCTTGTGGCGGTTCTTTCTCAAACGCTTCTTTCTTTTGTGTGTGGCCATCTTATGGCGCTTTCTTTTCTTACCGCAAGGCATTGTTTTGCTGTGTTAATTGAATATTTAAAGTATCTATAAACTCTTTTACTTTGGCAACAACCACTTCGTCGTTGTTGTGTCGTAATAGTGCTTCGTAGCGTTGTTTGGCTTCAGCGGGTCGATTCAAACGTTGAAGCGCCTGAGCTGAGAAGAACAAGGAATTGTTGTCGGTTGAGTCCAACTGCAATCCTCGTTCGAAACACTGCAAGGCCAAACTCACAGTGTCCATTACCATAAACTGATATCCTACTTCTATCTGGTATTTGATGTCGTCGGGGCGAAGGGCAATCACTTTTTCAAAGCGACCAATGGCTTTGTCGAGCTGACCACTTTTCACCGAAAACAACCCCAGGTAATAATGCGCATCGGCATTGGTGGAATCTTCGGCGACCATTTCACGCAGCATGGTTATGCCGGCCATGGGGTTTGTTCCGTTAACCAACTCCACCGCTTGTTGGAGCTTGAGAGAGTCCGGATCCATGGTTGTCGCCGCTACTTCTTTCGAAGCAGGGTGTTTAGGTAACATTAAAAAAAGAACTATCAGGCCAAGTGAAATCAGCACTAGCAGTGTCAGAAGAATGCGCTGTTTAGGCATTTGTATTCTGGTCAACTTTCACTTTAGCCTTCACATCATCCATAAACTCCTTAGCAGGCTTGAATGCAGGGATGTAATGAGCAGGAATCACAACACTGGTCTTAGCCAGAATGTTACGTCCCAATTTCTCTGCACGCTTCTTAACAATGAAACTTCCAAAGCCACGCAAATACACGTTTTCACCATTCTCCATCGCGTTTTTCACGGTGCCCATAAATCCTTCAACGATAGCCAATACGTCGTTACGATCGATACCGGTTTTGTTGGAGATCTCGGTTACTATGTCTGCTTTTGTCATATCGTAGTGTTATTAAATATCAATTAGGTATTTTTTAAACGGGCGGCAAATATACTCAGCTTTTTTTTATTTCCAACTTGTTCTTTTACTGAAAGTTAGGAAACGTGATTTACATATATTCATTCAGGGGTTGAAGTGTGTTACTTGATTGGCTTCGTTTACCATGCTATTCATTAACATTGCCGCAACCTATGTCCATTTCCGACCGCCTCATTACATGGTATCAGATTCACAAGCGCGACTTGCCCTGGCGGCATACACGCGATCCCTATGCTATCTGGCTTTCCGAGGTGATACTGCAACAAACGCGGGTAAACCAGGGCATGGCTTAT
>Ga0315905_10001034_pt1 | contig 30333 bp, 18 predicted proteins | sample LakEriMetagenome_5_FD_203522 | JGI IMG/M metagenome (GOLD analysis project Ga0315905, IMG submission 203522) | Freshwater fungal communities from buoy surface, Lake Erie, Ohio, United States - Buoy 4 MA121 | ecosystem: Environmental > Aquatic > Freshwater > Lake | place: USA: Lake Erie, Ohio... | reverse complement strand
CCGCCAAAGGCCTCGCTGAAGGCCTGCGTATCAATCGTGGCCGACGTGATGATCAGCTTCAAATCGCGCCGCCGCTGGAGCAGGCCTTTCAGATAGCCGAGGAGAAAGTCGATATTCAGCGAGCGCTCGTGCGCTTCATCCAGAATGATCGTCGAGTAGCGCCGCAGCATGGGATCGCTCTGGATCTCCGCGAGCAGGATGCCGTCGGTCATGAACTTCAGGACGGTCTCGCGGGAAGTATCGTCATTGAAGCGCATCTTGCAGCCCACTTCCCTGCCCCACGTGACCCGCAGTTCCTCCGCCACGCGGCGGGAGATGCTCATGGCCGCCACCCGGCGCGGCTGAGTACAGCCGATGAGCCCGCGCTCCGCCAGTCCGGCCTCCAGACACATCTTGGGAAGCTGCGTCGTCTTCCCCGACCCGGTTTCCCCGGCGATGACCAGCACCTGATGCTCCCGCAGCGCCGCGAGGATGTCCCCGCGCCGCTGGGACACCGGCAGGTCTGCTGGGTATCGGATCGGCTCCATAGTAAAAAAGGGCGCGAGGCTAGCGGCCCTTGCGCCAGACTCAAGCCGGGATCCCGCCGGAATTAACTGCACTGTCATGGATTGACCGACAAAGAATCGCTGGCATGCGACGTATCAGCCTGCTTCCTATCTCATGAACCGCTTCCTCCTTCCCTCACTCCTGCTCACCCTCGCCGCCGCCCCGGTCGATGCGCAATTCGATCTCAAACAGGGCGACCGCATCAGCATCGTCGGCAATGCTCTGGCCGACCGGCTTCAGCACGACGGCACGCTGGAGGCCATGATTCACCAGGCTTTCCCGCAGCACGACCTCGCGGTGCGGAATCTGGGATTCGCCGCCGATGAGCTGACGGTGCAGACGCGCTCGGAGAATTTCGGCTCCATGCAGGACTGGCTGACGAAGACGCAGGCGGATGTGATCTTCGCCTTCTGGGGCTTCAACGAATCATTCAAAGGCCCGGAGGGCGTGGAGAAGTTCAAGGCGGACCTCGACGCCTTCCTCAAGCAGCAGAAGGCCGCGAACTATGGCGGCAAGGGTGCGCCGCGCGTGGTGCTGTTCTCGCCCATCGCCGCGGAGGATCTCGGCAACCCTGACTTCCCCCAGGCGTCGCAGTTCAACGAGCGCCTGCGCTACTATGTAGAAGCCATGCAGCAGGTGGCGGCGGCGAATGGCGTGGCGTTCGTGGACCTCTTCAAGCCTTCGAAGGAAGCCTACGCGGCCCATGCCGAGCCGCTAACGGTGAACGGCATCCACCTGCGCAATGAAGGCTACCGCGCGCTGGCTCCGGCCGCTTTCAAAGCCCTCTTCGGCAAGGACGCGCCGGCCCCTAATACGAAGCTCGTGGAAGCCGTGAACGAGAAGAACTGGCAGTGGCACCAGCGCTACCGCACGGTGGACGGCTACAATGTCTATGGCGGCCGCTCGCAGATGGCCTATGCCCAGGGCAGTGGCGGGCCGGAGCTGAAGAACTACAAGGTGATGCAGGAGGAGATGAGCCAGCGTGATGTGATGACCGCCAACCGCGAGAAGCGCGTGCATGCCATCGCCAAAGGCGGCGACTTGAAAGTGGAGAACACCAACCTGCCGCCCGTCACGCCGGTGAAGACCAACAAGCCGGGACCGAATCCCGACCAGTCGCATCCCTATCCGTCAGGCGAGGAGGTCATCGGCAAGGTGAAGCTGCACGAGGGGCTGAAGATGAATCTCTTCGCCGACGAGAAGATGTTCCCGGAACTCGTGAATCCCGTGCAGATGGCGTGGGACACGCGCGGTCGCCTCTGGGTCGCTGCATGGCCCAGCTATCCGGGCCGCACACCGACGAGCACCGTGGGCGACAAGCTCCTCGTCTTTGAAGACACGAACGACGACGGCAAGGCAGACAAGTGCGAGACCTTCGCCGACAACCTCAACTCGCCGACCGGCTTCCAGTTCTATAATGACGGCGTGCTTGTCATGCAGGCCCCGGATCTCTGGTTCCTGCGCGACACCAATGGCGACGGCAAAGCGGACTCAAAGGAAGTGGTGCTCAACGGCATGGACTCCGCGGACTCGCACCACACGACGAATGCCATGTGCCTCGACCCCGGCGGCGCAAGCTATCTGAGCGACGGCGTCTTCCACCGCACGCAGGTGGAGACTTACAATGGCCCGGCGCGTCATGCCGACGGCGCCATCTGGCGCTACGAGCCGCGCACCGGCAAGTTCCACATGCACATCGCCTACGGATTCGCCAATCCGCACGGCCGCGTCTTCGACCGCTGGGGCAATGACCTCGTCACCGACGCCACGGGCAACAATACCTACTTCGGCCCCGCCATCAGCGGCTGGCTCAGCGAAGGCAAGCACAACGGCATCAAGGAATTCTGGAACCGCCCGTCGCGCCCCTGCCCGGGCACCGGCATCCTCAGCAGCCGCCACTTCCCCGACGACTGGCAGGGAAATTTCCTCAACCTCAACGTCATCGGCTTTCAGGGCATCTACCGCGTGAAGGTCGAGCCCGACGGCTCGGGGCTGAAGGGCACCACGCTGTCGAACTTCCTCGAAGGCCAGACGGAAACCTTCCGCCCCATCTGTGTCAGCAATGCGCCGGACGGCTCGGTCTATTTCTGTGACTGGAGCCAGACGATCATCGGTCACCTCCAGCACCACCTGCGCGACCCGAACCGCGACCACCAGCACGGCCGCATCTATCGTGTCATCTATGAAGGCCGTCCGCTGCTCACGCCGAAGAAAATCCACGGCGAGAGCATAGAGAATCTGGTGAAGCTCCTCGCCGAGCCCGAAGACAGCGTGCGCGAGCGCGCCAAGATTGAGCTGGGCACGCGCGACACCAAAGCCGCGCTCGCCGCTGTCATGCAGTGGGCCGGTTCGCTGGACAAGAGCCTGCCGGATTACGAGCACCACATGACCGAGGCCCTCTGGGTCCACCAGTGGCACAATGTGATGAATGCGGACCTGCTGCAGAACCGCCTCGCCTCGCCGGAGCCTAATGCCCGCGCGGCCGCCGTACGTGTGGCGCTCTACCTGCGCGACAAATTGCCCGACGTGCTCGCCATCATCCGCAAGGCCGCGAAGGACAAAGCCCCGCGCGTGCGCCTCGAAGCCGTGCGCGCTGCGAGTTACTTCGACACCTGGGAAGCCGCCGACGCCGCGCTTAGTGCACTGAGTCAGCCCACCGACTACTATCTCGACTACGTGCTCGGCGAAACCCTGCGCCAGCTGGAGCCGGTGTGGCGCAAGGCCATCACCGAAGGCAAACCCCTCTGCGCGGACAATCCCGCCGGCGTGAACTTCCTCATGAACAGCGTGAACACTGCGGAGCTGCTCAAGCTGCCGAAGACGCCGCTCGTGCATCAGGCCGTGCTCGCCCGCAACGATGCCTCGGAAGCCAACCGCCTCGAAGCCCTCGCTGGTCTCGCCGCGCCGAACAAGACCACTGTCCCGGCGGAAACCGTGCGCGCGCTGGCCACGCTGAAGGATTCCTCTGCACAGGCCTCCGCTGACCTCAGCCGCATTCTCGCGCGCCAGTCGGCGGCGGATTTGAAAGCCGTGCGCAGCGAACTCGCGGCCCTCACCGCTCCCGCGATGCCCGCGGCCACCCGCGAGGCCGGCGTCGCCGCGCTCATGCTCGCCGATGGCTCCATCACAGAAGCCTGGATCAAGGCCCAGCAGTCCGCCGCCGCCCTGCGCGATTACCTCGGTGCCATTTCGCTCGTGCCCGATGCCACCCTGCGTGCCTCGGCCGATGAAAGCATCCGCGGGCTCTTCAAGACGCTGCCTGCCGCCATCGACAAGGAAGTCACCGGCGCGAAAGGCACCCGCGGCCGCTACCTGCGCATCGAACTCCCCCGCCAGGGCACGCTCACCCTAGCCGAGGTCGAAATCATGAGCGGCGGCAAGAACATCGCGCCCAGCGGCAAGGCCACGCAAAAGAACACCGGCTACGGCGGCGAAGCCAGCCGCGCGCTCGATGGCAACAAAGACGCAAACTACGGCGCCAACGGCCAGACGCATTCCGAGGAGAACACCGACAGCCCGTGGTGGGAAGTGGACCTCGGCAGCGAGGTTCCCATCGAGAGCGTCGTCATCTACAACCGCAGCGAGGACTACTATAAGCGCCTCGACGGCTTCACCATCAGCGTGCTCGACAGCAATCGCGGCAGCGTTGCGGTGAAGAAGGACAACAGGGCCACGCTGGAGCCGCAGACCATCGCCTTTGATGCCGCGCCTGGCGCCGGACTTTACCGCAGCGCCATCGCCGCGCTCGTCAGCACGGGCGTGAAGCAGAAGGAAGCCTTTGATCTGCTCGCCGCTGAGGTGCAGTCAGGGCGCGAGCGCACCGCCGCCGCCTCCGCCATGCTCCGCCTGCCCCGCCCGGCATGGAGCGAAGCCGCCGCGCGCACCGCCGTGACCGCGCTCATGGAATGGGCGAAGAGCCTGCCAGCCACCGACCGCACGGCCCAGGAATTCCTCGAAGCCTCGCAGGCCACCTCCGAACTCGCCGGCGCGCTGCCCAACGACCAGAGCACCGCCATTCGCAAGGCCCTGCGCGAACTCAGCGTCAGCGTCTTTGTTATCAAGACCGTGCAGGAGCAGATGCGCTTCAACACCGCCCGCCTCGTCGTGGAAGCCGGCAAGCCCTTCGAGATCATCCTGCAAAACGACGACCTCATGCCGCACAACCTCGTCTTCGCCCAGCCGGGCAGCCGAGAGGAAATCGGCACCGCCGCCCAGACCATGCCGCCGGATCAACTCGACGCCCAGGGCCGCGCCTTCGTCCCTGCCAATCCGAAGATCATCGCCGCCACCAAGCTCCTCGAACCCGGCAAAACCGAGCGCATGAAAATGACCGCGCCGTCCGAGGAAGGAAAATACGAGATGATCTGCACCTTCCCCGGCCACTGGATGGTCATGTGGGGCAAGCTCATCGTGACGAAGGACGTGGACGCCTACCTCGCCGCCCATCCACAGCCGGAAGAACTCCCGCCCACCTTCGCACAGCCGGAGCACAAGTAATCCCGGCCCAAATCACCAAGCCCCCGGAAGGCCCACGCCATCCGGGGGCTTTTTGTTTCCATCGTCCTCGACTCCCTCCAAACAAGCCTCCTAACGTAGCGTGGGTGTGGCTTTAGAGGCTGTACGGAACTTTGATTGCTTCCGTCCCGGAGGGACGCGCCCCCCCGAAAGAAGCACGCAAAATTCCGGACAACCTCTAAGTTCCCCAAAAACACCCCGCCGCCTACTCCGCTCCGGGCAATTCGTGGAAAACGCTCCCGAACCATAGCCGCAGGCCTTGTAGTGTGGGGCTGCGCCCCGCTTTCCGGTGCGGGCTTGCCCGACACGAGCCCACCAGTGCCCCCCCCGAATCGTCACCCACCCCCTCTCAAACTAGAAACCACCCGCGACGAAGCCAGCGCCCGCACCAGTTCAACAAAACAAGCCCGCCCCGAAAAGCGCCGCACAGCGGCGCACTCCAAAGCCTGCGGCCACCCCACAAAAACCACACTAGCCACGGCCACCCACGGAGTCACGGACGTGCGCCAGTCAGCAGAGTGGTGGACCATCAGAGTGCTTTGCAGTATGGGAGGCTGGCGGGGGCAGTCCGCCGTGCAGAGCAAATAACGAAGACAGAGCACTGAGAATCAGAGGTTAGCCCCAGTATTGCCCTGTGCAGCCGCAGTGGCTTTGAGCTTATAGGAGCGCGGGGGAATGGTGAGGGGCGCATCTTTTCGCTTCCCCTCCCGGCCGGGTGGGGCATTCATCGGCGTTCTAATTGCCATGCCCGTCTCTGATTACACCGTCACCATCGGCCTTGAGGTCCACTGTCAGCTCAACACGGAGAGCAAGATGTTTTGCGCCTGCCCGGCCCGGTACGGGGAGTCGCCGAATGCGTTGACCTGCCCGGTGTGTCTTGGGCTGCCGGGGGCGCTGCCGGTGCTGAATCTGGGGGCGATCGAGCGGACGGTGCTGGCGGGGATGATGCTGAACTGCCAGACGCCGCCGGTGGTGAAGTGGGACCGGAAGAATTACTTCTACCCGGACATGCCGAAGAACTATCAGCTGACGCAGTTCGACCTGCCGCTGTGTGTGGGCGGCAGGGTGCCGCTGTATGACCTGGCCTACCCGAAGGACTGGCAAAAGAAGATCGCGGCGCCGGGCAAGGTGGTGGGGCTGACGCGCATTCACCTGGAGGAGGATGTGGCCAAGAGCATGCACACGGCCGGGGGCACGGCGATTGATTTCAACCGGGCGGGCACGCCGCTCATGGAGATCGTGAGCGAGCCGGAAATAGACAGCGCGGAGGAGGCGGTGGCGTATCTGAACAGCCTGCGGCAGATCCTGCAGTATTCCGGGGTGAGCGATGCGGACATGGAGAAGGGTCAGATGCGCTGCGACGTGAATATTTCCCTGCGCCCGCACGGCCAGAAGGCGCTGGGCGCGAAGATCGAGCTGAAGAACCTGAACAGCGTGTCGGCCGTGCGCCGGGCGATCCATTTTGAGATCGACCGCCAGGCGGATGAGCTGGACCGCGGCATCAAGCAGATCCAAAGCACGCGCCGCTGGGACGATGAGCGCGGGGAAACTTCGGTCATGCGCACGAAGGAGGACGCGCATGACTACCGCTACTTCCCCTGCCCCGACCTGCTGCCGCTGCACACGGCAGACATCGTGGAACGCGTGGGCCAAAGCGTGCCGGAGACGCCGCACGCGCGCCGGGAGCGGTTCGTGAATGCGCTGGGCGTGAGCGAATACGACGCGGGGGTGCTGTGCAGCGAGAAGGCGCTGGCGGATTACTTCGAGGAGGCGGCAGCGGGCATTTCCAAGCCGAAGGCGGTGGCGAACTGGATCATCAATGACCTGCTGGGCCAGCTGAGCGCGCGGGAAATGACGCTGGCGCAGAATCCCGTGCCGGCCTCAGGCGTCCGGGCGCTGGCCGCGGTGGTGGAGGAGGGGAAGATCAACGGCAGCCAGGCGAAGGAGGTCTTTGCCGCGATGTTTGAAACCGGTCAAAGCCCGGCGGACATCATCAAAGAAAAGGGCCTCGAACAGGTGAGCGATACCGGCTTCCTCGACGACATCATCACTCAGGTGCTCGCAGCGAATGCGGACGCTGTGGAGAAGATCAAAGCGGGCAACGACAAGGCCATCAATGCCCTCAAGGGTCAGGTGATGAAGCTGAGCGCCGGCAAGGCGAATCCCAAAGTGGTGGGCGAAATGCTGGAGGCGCGGCTGAAGGGCTGACGCGGCCGCCCGCTCAGGGGAGAAATTCCAGCACTGCTGCGCCCTGGTCGAGGCGGATGGTGGTGAGTTGCTTCAGCACGTCCATGACGTGGGGCGTCTTGCCTTTGCGCATCTCGTCGAGCAGCAGGGCGTCGAGGTGGTGGTTGTCCTTGTAGTGATTAAGGAAGCCCTCGGAGATGGTCTTGCCGGGGATGGTGAGGTTTTGCGTCTTGAGCTTGACGCCGAGTTCCTTGTGCTTCTCCGGGAGCAGGTCGGCGACGCCATTAATATAGAGCCGCTCGCCACTGAAGGGCGCGCCATTGATGGCCACGGAGACCTGGACCTTCAGCGTGTCGCCGATGCTCTCCACGCGGGCGTTTTGCTTCATGGAGGCGGCGCTTTCCTCGGAGGCGAGCAGGGCATTGATGTCGTCCGCGGTGAGGCGGAGTTCGGCCTTCTCCTGCCGTCCCACGGCCGCACCAAAGGCATGGATGCGTTCCTGGAGAGTCTTGAGCTGCTCCGCGGTGGGCTGCGCCACCGTGACCGGGCGTGCGGCGGTATCGGCAAACTCGCGGATTTCCTTGAGCTGGCCCTTGAGCGTCCAGATCATCCAGCCGCCGAGCACGAGCAGCCACACGGCGCCAACCATGAGCAGAAGGCAGCCTGGTGTGACACGGCGGGTGGGGGCATTAGCGGCGTTGGGAATCATGCGCCGACGCAAAGCACGGCAGCGCAGGGATGCAAGTGCGCGGGCACCGCCTCAGCCGGAACGCCCGGTGGGGCCAACCTGATGAACGCGCGGCCAGGATGGCGGCGGAAAACAATTGCCGAAACGCGCCGGGGTTGAGTAAAAACGCGCCATGCACCCCGCACTTTTTCGCCTTCACCTCATCCCTGCTCTCGCTCTCGCCGCGCTGACCTCGCTGGCGGTTCCCGCTCTCGCACAGCAGGTCGTGATCTCTGAATTCATGGCCGACAATGAAGATGGCATCGCCGATGAGGACGGTGACCGCGAGGACTGGATCGAACTGCGCAACACGACGGCCTCGCCGGTGAACATGCAGGGCTGGTATCTCAGCGACAGCTCCACACGGCGCAACAAGTGGCCCTTCCCGGCGGTGACAATCCCCGCCGGCGGCACGCTGCTGGTATGGGCCAGCGAAAAGGACCGCCGCGACCCGACACGCGCACTGCACACCAATTTCCGCCTGAGCAACTCCGGCGAGTATCTGGGCCTGAGCCGCATCCCCGACGGCGAGCCGCTGGAGACCGTGCATGAATACGCCCCGGCCTACCCGCCGCAGTATGAGGACATCAGCTACGGCATGATGCAGACGACGGCGAGCACCACGCTCATCACCACCGGCACAGCGACGCGCTTTCTGGTGCCAACCAGCGGCGCACTCGATGTAAATCAGGGAATCAACGCCAACAACTGGATCGGCACGGCCTTCAACGACACCGCCTGGACGGCCGCGACGCTGCCGCTGAAATACGGGCGCGATACCAGCGACCCCTACGATGCCATCACCGGCACGGACATCGAAGCGGCGCTCTACAATGTCCGCACCAGCATCTACACACGCACGCCATTCACCATCAGCAGTCTCGCGGACGTGGGCACCGTGCGCTTCCGCATTCAGGCGGACGACGGCTACATTGCTTATCTCAATGGCGTACCGGTACCCTTCGCCGACTTCAATGGCCCGGAGAACGAAGCCGGCGGGACTCTCCAGTGGAACAGTGCCGCTGCGGCGGAGTTTGCGGATTCGGTTTCCACCACATGGCAGGAAGTAGTGGTGGACAAGGGCCTGCTGGTGGCCGGTTCGAATGTACTCTGCGTCCACGGCTTCAACCGCGCGACGACAAACAACGACTTCCTCCTGCGGCCTGAGATCATCGTGGACAGCAGCACCGGGACCTTCACAGGGGAGAATGGCTGGTTCCGTGCGCCAACGCCCAGTGGACTCAATGTGAATGGCTCGCTGAATCCCGGCCCCAGCATCACAGAGACGCTGGAGAATCCGCCGCAGCCGGCAGTGCCTGCACTCGGCACAGCCGTGGCCGACAGCATCACGGAGTTCAGCGGCACTCAGGGGCAAAACGGCTGGAGCTACGGCTACGCCGCCTTTGGTTCCGGTGTGCCCGCGAACAGCACTTACAGCACGTCGCTCTTCACGCCGTTTGCCGGCGGCAGCACGGCGGGCGCGTGGAATGCGACGACGAATCACTGGACGGGCACGGTGTGGGATTTGAACACCGCGAGCGCTGCGCCGTGGACGACCATCACGGCCACCAATGTGCACCCCAATGACTCCACGCCCGGGCCGCTGCAAAGCGCGGTGCGCCGCTGGGTCAGCACTGTGAGCGGGAATTATGTGATCAATGGCTACTTCAACCGCGCCGCCACCGGTGTGGATGGCACCACGGGCCACCTCTTCCTCAATGGCGTGAGCATTTTCAGCGCGCTCTCGCAGGGCGACACCAAAGCCTTCGCCATCCCCGCCACACTCGCAGTCGGCGACATCATTGATATGGTCGTGGATGTCGGCCCCGCGGACGGCGATGGCAGCGACACCACGAACACGCTGCTGCGCGTGACTCCTGCGCCGGCTTCCAGTTCGTTCTTCACCATCACCACACGCGTCACGCCCACGATGAACCCGCTGCAGAGCGTCATCTGCCGCTTCCGCGTCATGCAGAACCCGGAAGCCACGCTCACAATGAATGATTCCGGCGCCGACGGAGACGCCACGGCAGGCGACGGGATCTGGTCCTGCAGCGCCGACATTAGCCTGCTCCAGCCCGGCGAGATGATCCGCTGGCGCATCATTGCCACAGATACCGCCGCCGCGCAGGCCATTGATCCGCCCTACACCGACCCGCTCAATTCGCCGCAGTACTACGGCACCGTCCTCAGCGATCCCTCTATCGCCACCTCGCAATTGCAGGTCCTCCACTGGTTCCCCGTAAGCGCGGCCAATGCCGGCACGAGCACTGGCGACCGCGGCTCGGTGTACCATCTGGGTGAATTCTACGACAACGTGCGTGCCAAGCTGCACGGGCAGAGCACTTCGGGCTTTGCCAAGAAGAGTGTGGGCTTCGACTTCGCCCGGGAGCAGCGCTTCCGCTACAAAGCCGGCGAGAGCCGGGTGCGCGACATCCTGCTGCTCTCCAACTGGGCGGACAAAGCCAAGACGCGCAACACGCTGGCCTGGGAGAGCTACCGCACGGCGGGCATGCCGGCGCTCTTCGCCTTCCCCGTGCGCGTGCAGCAGAACGGCGGCTTCTACGGTGTCTTCGACATGGTGGAGGATGCGGATGATCTCTATCTGGTACGCGCCGGGCTCGACCCGAACGGCGCGCTTTACAAGATGTACAATCAGTTCAATTCCACGCCCGGCCATGCCAACAGCGGCGTCGAAAAGAAGAGCCGTCAGTGGGAGACAAATGCCGACCTTCTCGCGCTGCTGAACGGCCTCAATCCCGTGGGCGGTGCCGCGGCTTCGCTCAACGCGCGGCGGCAGTTTGCCTACGATAGCCTGGACCTCTTCGCCCTCGCGAACAATCTCGCCGTCACCGCCCTCATCACGAACCAGGACCAGGGACACAAAAACTACTTCCTCTACCGCGACAGCGGCGGCACCCGCGAGTGGAAGCTCCTTCCGTGGGACTGCGACCTGACATTCGGCCACACGTGGACCGGCAATAGCTTCGCCGCCAATCCACCGCAAATCGGTGCGGCTTACTTTGACGACCACATCGACTCGCAGCGGGGCCTGCAAATGGGCGCACTCAACTGGGTGAAGCAGATCGCCTACAACTGCCCGGAGTTTAACCGCATGTATCTCCGCCGCCTGCGCACGCTGATGGATCAATGGCTCATCAGCGAGACCAGCACGGCGGGCTATTTCGAGACCCGCATGAAGGAGGTGCTCGATCAAATTGATCCGCCTGCCCTCGCGCCAAACCAGACGGACGCATGGCTGGATGGTCAGAAGTGGGGCGTGTGGTGGGTGACACTGCCGTGGCAGAATGCGAACGTGAATGGCGCCACTACCATCGCTTCCAATGCCACCAACTTCGCCCAGGTATGGACCATGCACGGGCCGCGCGGCTCGCTGGGACGGATTATTGACCCGAACGGCAATCCCACGAACGCCACGCTGGCAACTGCCGCCAACGGCATTGCCAGCAGCGCCTACATCAGCACCGCCAACTATCCCGGCGGGACCATTACCAACACGGCCCCAGCCCCCGGACCCTACAGCCTCACCTACACCGCAGGAACCTATCCTCCATTCAGCGGCACCACCACCATCAACCCCTACCTCAAGGGCCGCCGTCTCCGCCTCTACGATACCACCGCCACGCGCCTCGTCAGCGACCGTGACCAAAGCGGCACTACAACAAATGACCGCGATGTCATTCCCGCCGCGCAGGCCGCCGCTCCTGAGGTGACCATTGAAAGCGGCCTCATGGATGTGAATCCCGGCGCGCAGACGCAGGAGGCTGAGTTCTTCGTGCTGCGGAACAACGAGACCACCGAAGTGGACATCAGCGGCTGGAGCATCACCGGTGCCGTCAGCTACACCTTCCCCGGCGGCTGCGTCATTCCACCCGCCGATCCCGCCAGCACGCTGCCCAACAAGGAGAACCTCGGCCTGCTCCATGTGGCGAAGAATCCTTACAAGTTCCGCGCGCGCACCAGCGGCCCCACCGGCGGGCAAAACCGGCTCATCACCGGACCCTACAGCGGCCAGCTCTCCGCCCGCGGGGAACCCATCGAACTCCGCGACGCAACCGGCGCGCTCGTTACGTCATACACCTACGGTGCCGTTCCCACCGCGAGCCAGCGCTACCTGCGCATCAGTGAAATCCTGTACAATCCCACGGCCCCCACCGCGGCCGAACTCGCCGTGAACCCCGCCCTTCAGAGCAACAGCTTTGAATGGATCGAACTCGTAAATCTGGGCGACAGCACCATCTCCCTTGCTGGCGCGGCCTTCACCGAAGGCATCACCTACACCTTCCCGCCTAACTCATTCATCGCACCCAGCGAGCATCTCATCCTCGCTGCCAATCCCGCAGCCTTCGCGCTGCGGAATCCTGGTGTCACCGCCAGGGTTATTGGCCCCTGGGTGGGGAGCCTCGATGACGGCGGCGAGCAGCTTCATCTCGTGGATGACAGTGGTGAGAGCGTGCTCGAGTTTGCCTATGACGGCATCTGGTTCTGGCCTGCTGACAATGCCGGCCACTCCCTCCTCATCCTTGATACGGAAGACACCAGCCACACCGCTTACGATCAGGAAACATCGTGGGGTTTCAGCACCACCCCCGGCGGCGCTCCCGGCACTGGCCTCTACACGGCCGGCACGATCTACAAGCAATGGCGCCGCGACGCCTCCACCGGCTTCTCTCCGGCGGAGCAACTGGATGACCTCGTCTCCGGTCCCGATGCAAACCCCGATAACGACAGCTCGGTGAACGTCCTCGAATACGCCACCGGCTCGCATCCTAACACGCCCGGAGCCGATCCCCTTGTGTCTACCGGCACCGTCGAAGTGTCCGGCCAAACCTACGCCACTCTTACCTTCCGCCGCCGCATCGGTGCCACCGACCTCCAGTGTATTCCCGAAGCCACCGAAGACCTCACCAACTGGACCGAACTGACCAACCAGGAAGGCCCGGCCACAGCCAATGGCGACGGCACGGAGACTGTGACTTTCCGCGACACGTCACCCGCCACACCGCGGAAGCTGCTGCGCCTGCGCGTTCTCATCACGCAGCCGTAGGATTAGCGTCTCGTCAGCGCCGGTCGAGCACCGCATCCGCGAGTGGGGCGAGGGCAAAAAAATGACGCAGCGGGATTCGCCAGGGACTCGAGCGCATCCGAGAGCATGGTCACGGCCCCCGTGAGTGCCATGCGGTGAGCTTCAGCAGGAATGTCAAAACTGCGGCCCCACGGAGAGCCACGCATAGCGGGTCAGTGGAATGGCGGCGGCATCCGTTGGGGCAGTCATCTCCTGTCTGCCATGCCCGCAGCCGTGCCTGCGCGCAAGCCGGAGTGCACCCGCCCATCCTCACTGCGGCGGCCGGACAGCTGGACCGGGGCCTTTCTGTGCGGCGATCACAGCCATCTCAGCAAGCAGATTCCGGATATGAAAGCCCGACTGCCCGAAGCCCTGATGGAGCTTTTCGAGAGTCTCCGAACTGTAGGCGGCCGGTGTCTGCTTTACGGAGAAGTGGAACAGCTGTCTGACAAATCCGCGCTGCGCATCGGTGCTCTCCACCGCATGCGAGGCCACATCTCGGACACCGCGCAATTGAATCACATCCCCCTCCGGCGTCGTGTAGTCAGACACCGCATTCACCGGCTTGTTCTGATCCATCATGCGCCAGCGGCCCACGGCATCATAGTTTTCCAGACTGAATCCGAGCGGGTTGATCGTGGCATGGCAGGCCATGCAGTTGTCGTTCTTGGTTAGCTCGGTGACTTTCTCCCGCATCGTCAGGCTGGGGTCGAACTTATCGTCCATAAAAGCGATGGCCATGGGTGGCGGCTTTAGAAAGCGGCCCAGAATGTTCCGGGTCAGGAACACACCACGGTGGATGGGTGAGGTGGACTTGTGGTAAGCGAAGGCCGAGAGCAGATAAGGATGCGTGAAGACACCGGCCCGCTGCGCAGGATCGAACTTCACTTTTTCAAACTGCTCACCTGGAGGGGCCTCGACACCGTAGAATTTGGCCAAACGGGGATTCACCAGCAGGTGCTCATCGGTGAGCAGCCGGCGATAGTCCGAACTCTCGCTCCACACGACGTCCTCGATAAACTTTTCCAGCGACGTGCGGAGGTCTGCGACGATGGCTTCATCAAAATCCGGCCAGGCGTTGCGGTCTTTGGAGATTTCCTCCGCCTCCTCCATGGAGAGCCACTGGTGGAAGAACTCGCGGAGCTTGGCTTTGGCCCTGGGATCTGTGAGCATGCGCTGCGCCTGGGCGCGCAATTGATCCGGGGATTGCAGTTCGCCCTTCGCAGCCGCCTCACGCAGTGTGGCATCCGGCAGGGAATCCCAAAGGACCAGGGCCAACCGCGCCGCGGCGGCCTGCTGCGGCGGGAGGCCTCCGCTATCGGGATAAAGAAAATGCGGCGACTTCAGCACCAGCATGGCCATCCGTTTCACCGCCACTTCCGGCGGCGTGCCGCCGGCAAAATGCCGCTCAATGTATAGCTCACTCTCTTCGGCGCTCAATGGCCGGCGGAAGGCCCGCTCCGCAAAGGTCCGGGCAAAGGCCTTGAGCTTGTCCACATAATCGGGGGCATTCTCCCGCGTTTTGGCGAGAAGCCGCAGGCGGTCCACGATCTCCCCTGCGGTTTCCAGTGCAGCTCTTGTTGTTGCCTCATGCCAGTCTTTGGAAACACCGGAACCACGCTCGTAGCCGAGACTGCCGTCGTCCGGGGGAAATGGCGTCGCGACCACAGATACACGCGCCGATGGCTGCGGGGAAATGTGAGGCGCGGCCAGCACCAGCCAGACCCCATGCGGCGGCTTCCACTCCAATTTTACACTGCCGCGCTTTTCCTTGTATTTGAAGTAGTCGAGCCGCAGCGGGTAGCGGCGTCCGCCGAGCAAATACACCCGGGCCGTGCTTTCGCGCATTTTGTCGCCGCTGCTCACCCACTCGTCGATCAGCGCCGGCTGGCGTTTGGCATCACTGTCGTCACGGAAGTTCTTGTCCCCGTCGCGGAAGTCGCGGTTCAGATACAGCCGGGCGCCATTGGGAGTGCTCAGCCGGAATTCATAATGGCCACTGTCTTCCGCGAGCAGCGATCCCTGCCAGGCGATGGAAAACTGCTCCGCGGAGCATCCCTCGACCGGCGGCCCTTCACCAAAGTCGAATGCCATGGCCGCATCCACACGCTCAGCTTTGGCCTTCGCCTTCTTGTTCATGCCCTCGCTTTCAAAATACTCGCCTTTCAATCCCGTCACTTCACCCCGGGGCTGCTGATCGATGAAGCTGCCCAGCAGGTCCGCCACGGACTCCCGATACTGCCGGTTCGTCAGGTGCGTGAGGTCGATGCGGGGAGGATTATTCCGGGCACGCGCGGCCGGGGAATAGAAGGCATGGTAGATATACTCCGCGACTTTTGCCGAACCGGCCGCGTCCAGCGTATCCTCTTTGTCCTCCGGCATGGTCTTGTCGATGAGACGCGTCAGCGCGGCGATGGAGCGCTCGCCATACAGCGGTTCATCATGCTTGTCCGCCACGCCTTCACCGGCCGGTCCGTGGCAGCTTGCGCACATATCGCGATAGATGATCTCACCGGAGCGGTCGTCCGCGTGGAGAGGACTGAAAAGCAGGCAGCCAAGAGCGATAAAACGGCGAACAGTCATGGGGATGGCGTAAATTCTGCCCAATCTACGTGCGTGGCGCGCCATCCGTTTCCATCCGCCCTCACGGATACCACGCCGCGACGCAAAATCTGCTGCGCTGGAGGTTTCCTTTTCGCACTTGCGCCCCCTGGGGGGTGTCTCATTCTCCGCCTCTCTCCTTTCCCATGAAAATCACCCGCGCTCTCATTTCAGTCTCCGACAAATCCGGCCTAGAGGACTTCGCCCGTGGCCTGCACGACCTTGGGGTCGAACTGCTCTCCACTGGCGGCAGCGCGGCATTTATCCGGAACCTCGGCCTGCCGGTCGTGGATGTGTCCGATTACACCGGCTACCCCGAATGCTTCGACGGAAGGGTGAAGACACTGCACCCGAAAGTCCACGGCGGCTTTCTCTACCAGCGTGAGAATCCTGAGCATGTGGCCCGCGCCAAAGAACTCGGCGTCCCCCCCATCGATCTGCTGGTGGTCAATCTCTACCCGTTTGAGAAGACCATCGCCAAAGAGGGTGTGACCCTGGAGGAGGCGATCGAAAACATTGATATCGGGGGCCCCGCCATGCTGCGCGGCGCCTGCAAGAACTATCAGAGCGTCACCGTCATCACCGACGTGGCAGACTACGCCCCGGCGCTGGAGGAAATGAAGGAAAACAGCGGCGGCACGACATTGAAAACCCGCGAACGCCTCGCCATCAAAGTCTATCAGCGCACCGCCGCCTACGACCGCGCCATCGCCGATTTCCTCAACCGCGAGCAGGAAACTGAAGCCTCTTTCAGCGTCAGCGTTCCGCTTTGTCAGACACTGCGCTACGGTGAGAATCCCCACCAGAAGGCCAACCTCTACGGTTCCTTCAACGATCTCTTCGAAAAGCTCCAGGGCAAGGAACTCAGCTACACGAACATCCTCGATATCGAGGGCGCGACCGAACTCGTGATGGAATTCAAGCGCCCGACCGTTGCCATTCTCAAGCATACCAACCCCTGCGGCGTCGGCTGCGATGATGAAGACCTCCGTGCCGCCTGGGACAAGGCCTTCGAGACCGACAAGCAGGCCCCCTTCGGCGGCGTCATCGTCACCAACCGGCCGCTCACCGAGCGCCTCGCCCGTGTCATCAGTGAAATCTTCACCGACGTTATCATCGCGCCGGATTTCGAAGCCGACGCCCGCGCCATTCTGCAAAAGAAGAAGAACCTCCGCCTCATCCAGGCGAATATGGAAGCCTACGCGAAATGGATGGAGCAGAACCCGGTCATCAAGAGTGCTCCCGGCGGCCTGCTGGTCATGGACCGCGACGTGAAGGCGCTCGGCCTGCAGAACATGGAGGAGAAAGTCGTCACTCAGCGCGTGCCCAGCAAAGAGGAACTGGAAGCCATGCGGTTCGCCTGGCGCGTGGTGAAGCACGTGAAGAGCAACGCCATCGTCTTCGCCAGCCACGACCGCACCCTCGGCATCGGTGCCGGCCAGATGAGCCGCGTGGACAGCGCCCGCATCGCTGTTTGGAAGGCCAAAGAAGCCGGACTTTCCCTCGATGGCAGTGTGGTGGCCAGCGACGCCATGTTCCCGTTTGCCGACGGCCTGATCTCCGCTGCCGAAGCCGGCGCCACCGCCGCCATCCAACCCGGTGGCTCGGTCCGCGATGAAGAAGTTATCGCGGCAGCCAATGAACGCGGCATTGCGATGGTCTTCACCGGCCACCGCCACTTCCTGCACTAAGCCGAGGGAAGGCCCGGCCTGCAGTTTCGGAATTTTCCCAGAGGCCCCGACCTTACCGGTCGGGGCCTCTTTTTAATGTATCGCAAGCCCCGGAGCGCACCACATCGGGCCTGAAATCAACCGTCACAGTGGCCCTGGTGCCAGCCCATTGATCCGGATCAGGCCGGCTTTCGTCCCGTCTCTCCCTGCGTTGGAAGGGAAATCGTTTAGATTTATGGACAAATCCATAATTACCACATAAATTTAACCCTCCCCCTTTTGTGAGCCGTCCCCCATGATTCCTTCCTTACTGAAACGCAGCCTCCCGGTGTTTGCGGCCATGCTTCTCGGTATGCAGCCGACGCAGGCGACCGATGACCTGATTCTGGAATGGAATGCCTACATCCGGGAAGTGATGAAACGCGACTCGGCCAACTCCAATCCAGGCTGGGCAACCCGCTCGCTGACGCTCATGCACGGGGCGATGTATGATGTTTTCCAGGCCTACAACCGGACGCACCGCCCCCTCAAGGTGGACGCCACGGCCCCGGTCGGCTCCTCAAAGCGCGCCGCGGCCGCTCAGGCGGCCTACCGGATTCTGCTCACAGTGTATCCGGAGCACAAAGAATGGATCGACTGGGCCGGCGGTTACAGCCTGCATTTTGTTCCGGATGGACCGGCCAAGAGTGAGGGGGTCGCCTTCGGGGAATCCGTCGCCGCACAGTATCTTTCATGGCGCAGCAACGACGGGTCCGACGATCATCAGCAATACATGCCCAGCAGTGAACCTGGCAAATGGCGGCCAGATCCGACTTTTTTCCCGGCCCAGCAAGCGTGGGGCCCCGGATGGGGAGCAGTGACGCCTTACGTCATCACCAGCAGCAGTCAGTTTCCCGTTCCCCCGCCGCCAGCGATGACGAGCGCAGAATACACCGACGCATTCAATGAGGTCGTCGCCCTTGGTTCCCGCACTGGCTCCACACGCACCGCGGACCAGACGCAGATCGGCAATTTCTGGGCTTACGACCGCTCCGGCACAGGGCCGCCGCCGCGCCTCTTCAGCCGGAACCTCAGTGAGATCGCCACCCAGCAGGGCAATACGGAGGAAGAGAATGCACGGCTGTTCGCCATCGCGAGCGTCGCCATGGCCGATGCAGCCATCGCCGCATGGGACGTGAAGTTCCAGCACAATGTCTGGCGCCCCATTACCGCTGTGCGTGAAGCCGGCACCGATGGCAATCCGGCCACTGCCGCCATCACCAGCTGGGTGCCCCTCGGTTGTCCGGGCGACGAAGTCTTTCCCAACTTTACTCCAGCATTTCCCGCCTATGTTTCCGGTCACGCATCCATGGGAGAGGCTCTCTTCACCGTGCTGAAGTCGTGGTACGGCACGAACACCGTTTCCTTCAGCCTGACTTCCGAGGAGCTGCCGGGAGTCACGCGCAGCTACACCAGTTTCTCACAGGCGGCTCAGGAAAATGCCGACAGCAGAGTCTATCTCGGAGTGCACTGGCGATTCGATCAGACCGAGGGGCAAAGCCTCGGCCGCCGCGTGGCTGAATACGTCTTCGCCAATGCCATGGGCTCCATTGAGGAATCCTTCGACGAGTTCTGCGGCACCAACAATCTCTCCGGAAACCCTAACAACGATCAGGACAAAGACGGCTGCACCGACTTCGCAGAATACGCCTTCACCACGAACCCCGTGCAGCCGGACCAGCCGAACGGCGCCCGGCAGGAAAACCTCTACGGACTTCCCTGCATCGTCCTCCGCTACCGGGTCAGTGATGGCCGGCTCATGAATGGCCTGGAAGTCCGCGCCGAGTCTTCCGCCGATCTCCAGTCGTGGACCAGTGAAGGCATTACCGATGAACTCGACCCGGACGCCACTCCTGTGGCCGGCATGACCAGCCGCCGCGCATGGCTCCAGCTCAAAGAGTCGGGCACGAAGTTCCTCCGCCTCCGCGCCGAACGCTAGACCGGTCGCGGATTTCAGGCGGCTTCATGGCCCCTGGCACAACAGCGGGTCAGCGTCCAGCCTTTACGCACAGGATCCCCGCCGTCGCTCAAACCAGGACAGCGGGGATCTTTAGCTGATAGGGATTACCGGATTCCCAGGCCTGCAACATCGTCCACCCTAACGGCGGTCGAGCCACGTAATGCGAACGGGACCCGGAGCAGAGCCGGGACCAGGCAGCCTGGCGAGCAGCCATGTCTGACTGCGGCCGTCAGGGAAATGGAGGAATGCCCCAGCCACTCCGGACGATCCGGCTGCGGCTTGGGTTTCGGCCACGGACGGACGGATGGCTTCTGGTATTTGTCTTCACGGTCCAGCCACTTGTCCTTCGTCCCCTGCACTGGGGGATGCAGGACGGTATCCGGCGCTCCGGGACTGCGGAATCTCGTCTTTCTTCTTCCACTTCTCACCGCGTGTAGAGACGGTGCCGCAGCGATCGCAGCCGCGAGGGTGGTAAAGGCTAATATGGGCTTCATGACGGCTTACTCAGGTTGGGATTGGGCCTTCACCACTTCCACTTTGCCAATGACAGGAATGACTTCGCCGTTGGTCTCACGGCTGGTGCTTTCCCAGGTGCAGGTCTTGCCGTCCTTCACCGTGAAGATGTTCATCGCCGTGGCCATTTGCCCGTCAGACAGCGTGGAGGCCATACGCACGGATCCAGCGGTTCTCCTCCTGCGTCCAAGTGCCTTCACTAAAGCCGCCCTCACTATCGAATACCCAGGAGCGCAGCGTGCTGTTGGCTGGGTCCCAGCCGATGATCTCAGTAGCGTGCATGAAGGCCTCTTCGCCGCGGCTCACTGTGATGGAGCGCCGGCAAAAGCGCTGCCCCTTCGTCCAGTCCACCTTGGTCTGCTGCACGGCCAGGCGTGCTCCGGGGTGTTTGGTGAAGTAGTCCTTGAGCCCGCCTTCGATGGCTTCGCGAGTGGCCATGTATTTGCCGCTGTCGAAACTGTAAGTCGCGCTTTCATCGTAGAGCGCCGCCACCGCGGGGAAACAGCGGCTGCAGGCTCTACCGCAGAAGTGACTGGCGGCCTCCCGCTGGCAGCTGGCGGAGCGGCTTTTTCCTGCGCCGGCGCAGCGGAGACAGTGAAGGCGGCAAACGGAAGGACAAGAAAACGGGCTTTCATGGTAGGAAGGGTGAGCAATTTCCGCGGCGCATCACTGCGGCTAACCGCTGCCCGGTGCGGTTGCAATGCAGCACACTCCACCTGCCTCTCCCCGGAACTCAGGCGGGACTCAGCACTTCCTGCACCACCTGGTCGAAGTCCTCCAGCGTGAAGGGCTTTGGCAGGAATCCGGCGAAGCCCAGTTCCTGGAATTTCTCAAGGTCTCCCTCGGAATACTGACCACTCGTCGCGATGACAATGGCCTCCGGATCAATGCGGCGAATGGCGCCGAAGACTTCAATCCCGTTGAGGCTGCCGCGCAAATTGAGGTCGAGCAGCACCGTGTCATAACGGCGGCGCGCCTGGAGCCGTTCGCGATAGGACTGCAGGCCCTCTTCGCTGGTGGCCGCGGTGATGACTTCAAAGCCATACACTTTCCCGATCTGCATGAGCGCCCGGCGGATGCCGTCCTCATCATCCACGACGAGCATGGAAGGCATGGCCTGCTCTGCTGAAGGCAGCGCGATCACCGGCACCGGCGGCTCTGCCGGCACGAGCGGGGGCAGCCCAGCCACAGCCGTGGCCTCCTGCCGCATCCATGACGGCGTCTCAAACACATTCGCCGCCTCAGGCTCCGGAGTTGGCGTCAGTGCAGGCACCGACACGGCCGGAGCCGGAGCGGAGGACGCAAACATTACGGGAGACGACACGGCCGCAGGCGCCGACTTCTCCGCGACTCCGGCTTCAGCAGCCGGGAGGAAAATCAGGAACGCGGTGCCCACGTTGGGACGGCTCTTCACATACATGTCACCGCCGTGGTCACGCACGATTTGATAACAAATCGGCAGACCGCAGCCATTACCGTTATCCTTCGTCGTGAAGCAGCTGTTGAAGAGGTGCGGCATGTGCTCCTCCGGAATCCCTGGACCCCAGTCGCGCACGGAAATGTACACATAGTTCCCCGGCTTCAGTGCATGGCCCTCGGAGGCACTCACGGCGGTATTCGTCGCCTTCACGAGCAGCTTGCCGCCATTCGGCATGGCCTGGCAGGCATTGCGCACGAGGTTGAAAATCACGCGCTCAATCTGGTTCGGGTCCACATCGGCTTCAAAGAGGTCCTCCGCCACCTCCATCGACCAGTTCACATTCTGCGCACAGGTCGCGAGACGCATGGCGCGGCCCAGCAGACTGCTCAGGCGGCAGCGTTCACGCGTCGCCTGACGCGGGCGGAAGCAGTCGAGAAAGTCTTTCGCCAGATCCGCCGCGCGGCGGGCCGATTCATACGCCACCTGGAGCTTCGAATGCAGATCGCCGCCATCCGGCACCTGACGGATAGCCACCTGCACGGGCACCAGGATCGCCGTGAGGGCATTGTTGAATTCATGGGCCACAAACCGAGCTGTATCACGGATGGTTTCCACGAGGTCCTGCTGATAGTCATCCGGCTTTGGCGGGATCGTGTCCGCAGCGACTGGCTCAGGCTTCGCCGGCGCGGCCAGGACAGCCGCCTCTGCTTTCAGGGCCGTGAGATCCGGCCTGGCCGTGAGGATGTAATTGAGCGCCCTGCCCGACGCATCCTGCACCGGCACCGCCGACCAGCGGCAAAGCGTGGGCGCGCCCTTCAAATGATTCAGCGGAGCCGCCGCCTCCACCGCCCCGCCAGTGGAACCGGAGAGCGCCACCAGCATATTCAGCAGCACATTCCCTTCGCAGAGCTCCCCGATTGGAATATCGCACAGCCCGGCAGCCGGCACGCCCGTGGCTTCCGCCATGGCTTCGTTCGCATAGACAATCCTCGGGCCCGGTGCTGTTAGTGGCGCATTCTCCACCACGATCACCGCATCGCTCACCTGATCCAGGGCGAGGCGCAGGTGATGATTCACGGCCATGATGCGCTCCAGCGATTGTGATGTTGGCGTGATGACGGACAAGGCGGCAGCAGGTTGACGTTACTGGGGGCAGACGGAAGGTCGTTTTGTTTAAGCTGTCTTAAATACCGAGGCGAGCACAAAATTGGAGAAATTTGAGTCCCCGTGAGTAATCCGCGCCCCATGGAATCTCTGAAAGTGCTGCGGGCGATGCGGGCGGAGGTGAGCAGTCAGGTGATGTCGCAGCACATGATGGTGCTGAAAAAGACGGGGATGGTGGTGCCGTCGCAGGGGCTCAACTATCAGCTGCACCCTTCGCTCATGCCGGCGCCGGGGGCGGAGGGGATCGACCTGGGCAATGCGGTGATCCGGCTTCCGGCGCGGCTGTAGAGGGCTGGGGCGGGCCGGGGCCTACCTCTGGAAGATGAAGAGCTTCCGGCAGGCGAAGTTGATGAGCACATTGGGCAGCACGAAGCCGGCGAAGGCGCCCCAGGTGGGCCAGTTGTGGACGCGCACGAGCCAGTCCTGCACGAGGAATCCGCTGATGGTGCCGGGGGCATTCACGAGGGTGAAGAGGAGGAACTCTTTCACGCGGGAATGCCGTCCCCGGGTGAAGACCCACGCCACATTCAGCAGATAGACGACGGTGTTGGAAAAGAGGAAGGCGACCGAGCTGTTTACCAGCGCGTGATTCGCCCTGACGACCTGATCGCTCACATTGCTGGTCAGCGCGGGCAGCACCCAGGCGGAGAGCGGGAAGAAGACGCTCATGTGCACAAGCAGCCCGGCCACGCCGCAGAGGCCATATTTGAAAAACTGGATCACCGGATGCACCTCGCGGCTGTGCAGGGCGGCGAGGATGGTCTTGAGGTCGTTGTCGCGGAGAAAGCGGAGGAGTTCGCGCATGAGTGGTGGGGTACAGTGGTGCCGCTAGCTCCAGGCGGGGTATTTGGCGAGCCAGACTTCGCGGGCTTTGATGATGTCCTCGCGCTTCCGGCTGGGGCTCAGTTCCCAGACGAGCGGCTTGTCGGTCGGCACCAGCGGGAGAAGGCGGTCGTAGTCCACAGTTCCCTGGAAGGGCACGCGGTGATCCCGCGCCGGCCACTGCACATCATGCAGATGGCAGCCGAGCAGCCGCCCGGACATGGATTCCAGCCACTCGGCGTGGTCGAGGAGACCGAGATTTGCCTTCAACTGCACATGGCCGAAGTCGTGCCAGTAGCCGACCCACGGCAGCGGGAAGTCCTGCATGATGGCGCGCATTTCGCGCTCGCTGGGCACCTGCTCGTAACTGCTCCGGCTCTCCACCCCCACCGGCACGCCGGCCTTCTCCGCCGCCGCGGCGATGGCCTGCAGAGCCTCGCGCGACCGCCCGCAGTAGAGCCGGCTGAGGGACTCGCGCACTTTGATGAGCTTGATCTTCCGCTTCACATACTCCGGGGTGTTTTCCAGTCCCGCGCCGACCATCTCGGTCAGCTCCTTGCTGATCTTCTCCATGGGCACGGTCCCGAGGTGCAGCACCACGTATTGGGCGGCAAACTCGGCGGCAAACTCCAGCGTCTTGAGCGTGAGCGCCATGGCCCGCTCGCGGTCGTAGCGCCGGTGGCTGGTGAACTCGTAGCAGTCCGGCGCATCGATCATGACCTCCACCGGCGAGGGGCAGAAGTTGTGGACGCCGCTGATCTTCACCCGGCCGGCGGCAAACGCCCGGCGGATCCCCGGCAGCAGGGATACCTTCAGCCCGTGGCTGATCTCGATGGTATCGAAGCCAAGGGCGAGGATTTCATCCACCATGGCTTCACCATCGGTATGTCGGCTGCTGTTCCAGCAGGTGGAAAACGAAAGCATGAGGCCAGTGTGATAGCGCCCCTCCCAGGGAATGCAACCCGCTGCCGGTCGCCAGGGCGTGCCGGGTAAATTCCGCCAAACCCCTTGCCCCCGCCGTTTTGCGTCCCACGTTGGCACACCGTGTGCCCAGTGCACCGACCATTCATGAATACCGCTCCGGACAACCTGCGCATCGAACCGGCAACCATCGAGGACCTCGCTGAGTTGACGGACCTCGTCATGTCGCTGTTCGAAATCGAGGCAGACTTCGAGCCCAACCAGGAGAAACAACGCCACGGCCTGCGCCTCATTCTGGAGCAGCCCAACCGCGGCCGGATATTCGTCCTGCGCAGTGACCACAAGGTCATCGGAATGGTGAATCTCCTTTTCACCATCAGCACGGCGGAAGGCGGGTTCGTCATCCTCATGGAGGACGTCATCGTGCGCCCGGAACACCGCGGCCACGGCTACGGCACCCGGCTGGTCAATTACGTGAAGGAGTTCGCCAAAAAGAAGGACTTCAAGCGCATCACCCTGCTCACCGACCGTGTCAGCGACGAGTCCCAGCGCTTCTTCCAGCGCAACGGGTTTGTTCATTCCAGCATGATCCCGATGCGCCTGCTGCTCGGGAATGAAGCGTAACTTCCCGCCATGAACCCGCTCAGTTTCACTGTGCCGGACATCTGCCGCGCTGCTGCGGCGAACCTCTTCGACCGCACCGGCTCGCCGCTGACCCGACACAGCAACGTCTGGCCGCCGCAACTGCCGGATCACCTCAGTGACCTGGCCGCCATCGGGCTCGTGCTCTTCCTCCTCCTCACGCTGGGCGTGATCGCAGGCTGCATCATCGCCTTTCGCACCCGGCCCCGCGGCGTGACCCCGGAGCAACAGCTCATCGATGAAGTCCTGCAGCACGAGGAGGACTATGCCGCCGGCCGGACGCCCGGGGCCGCCGCCGATCTCCAGCCATGGGAAAAGCCCGCGGACTGGTGGCGCACCCGGTAACGCCCGCGCCGGAACCTTCCGCGGTTGCTGTGGAAAAATGTGCGGCAGCCGGCAGAGTCGGCGCGTTTTTAGACCGCCATGACCCGACACCTCATTCTCCCCCTCCTCCTGCTGACCGCCGGCACCGCCGTGGCCAATCCCCTGCTCCAGCAGTCACGGCAGCTCACTTTTTCCGGAAAGCGGGCCGGCGAAGGCTACTTCAGCCACGACGGCAAGCGCATGATCTTCCAGAGCGAGCGCGAGGAGGGAAATCCGTTCTACCAGATTTACCTCCTGGAGTTTGAAACCGGCGACATCCGCCGCCTCAGCAACGGCACCGGCAAGACCACCTGCGCCTGGCTGCATCCCGACGGGCAGCGCTACCTTTACGCCTCTACCCATGCCGACCCCGCTGCGGCGCAGAAGCAGCAGGCGGAACTCGACGACCGCGCCGCCGGGAAGCAGAAGCGCTACGCCTGGGACTACGATGACACCTACGAAATCTACGCCGCCCCGCTCGCCGGTGGCGCGCCTGTCAATCTGACCAACGCCCCCGGCTACGACGCCGAGGGCAGCTACAGCCCGGACGGCCAGTGGATCGCCTTCGCCTCGAACCGCCACGCCGCATCGGAGAAGCTCACCCCGGAGGAGCAGGCGAAACACGAGCGCCAGCGCTCATGGCTCATGGACATCTACCTCATGCGCGCCGATGGCAGTGGGGTGAAGCGCCTCACCGACGTGCGCGGCTACGATGGCGGCCCGTTCTTCAGCCCGGACGGCAAGCGCATCTGCTGGCGGCGCTTCAATGAAGAGGAAACCACCGCCGAGATCTGGACCATGAATGTGGACGGCAGCGACCAGCGCGCGCTCACGAAGCTCGGCGCCATGTCGTGGGCTCCCTACTATCATCCTTCCGGGCAATACCTCATCTTCACCACCAACAAGCACGGCTTCGACAACTTCGAGCTGTATCTCGTGGATGCCGCGGGCACGAAGGAACCCGTGCGCGTCACTGAGAGCGAGGGCTTTGACGGGCTCCCGGTCTTCCATCCGGACGGCCGCCAGCTCTCCTGGACCAGCAACCGCACGCCGGACAAAACCTCGCAGATCTTCATGGCTGGCTGGCATCACGATGCCGCACTCGCCGCCCTCGGCCTCACTGCCACGGCACCGGCAGCGCCCACGGTCACGCCACCCGCCGCCGCCGCATTCACCGCCGACATCACCCCGGCCGACATGCGCCGCCATGTGGAATACCTCGCCTCCGATGCCCTGGAAGGCCGCGGCACCGGCACCCGCGGGGAAGAACTCGCCACACAATACACCGCGGATCTCTTCCAGTCATTCGGCCTGGAACCCGGAGCCCCCGGCGGCCAGTGGCGTCATGCCTTCGAGTTCACCGCCGGCGTCGCCCTCGGCGATGGCAATCAACTCGCCCTCACCGGTGCAGAAACACCGGACCTCCGCACCGGCCGCGACTGGACGCCGCTCACCTTCTCCCGCACCGGCGGCATCGACGCCGCGGGCATCGTCTTCGCCGGCTATGGCATCGAAGCCCCCGCCGGCCGCGATGCGCAGGGCAAGCCGCTGGATGCTTACTCGTCCTACTTCCACCTCGATGTGAAGGACAAGTGGGTCATGCTTCTGCGCTACTCGCCGGAAGGTCACTCGCAGGAGGAACGCGTGCGCATGGCTCAGTTCAGCAGCCTGCGCTACAAAGCCCTCACCGCCCGCGAGAAAGGCGCGCGCGGCATCATCGTCGTTAGCGGCCCCACGTCGAAGGCCAACCAGCAGCTCGTCCCGCTCTCCTACGATGCCAGCATGGCCGGCTCGGGCATCGCCGCCATTTCCATCACGGATGCCCTCGCCGAGTCGCTCCTCAAGCCCGCGGGCAAGGAGCTGAAGGCGCTCCAGGAAAAGCTCGATACCGGCGCCATGGAACAGGGCTTCGAGCTGCCCGGCGTCACCCTCGGAGCCACCATCGACATCCGTCAGGAAAAGCGCACGGGGCACAATGTCCTCGGCATTCTCCGCGCCCCCGGCGGCAGCACCGAACCCGCCCTCGTCATCGGAGCCCACATCGACCACCTCGGCACCGGCGGCGGCTCGGACTCCCGCGCCGTCGACACCCAGCGCACCGCCATTCACCACGGCGCGGACGACAATGCCTCGGGCATGGCCGGGGTGCTGGAAATCGCCCAGGCGCTCAGTGCCCAGGTGAAGGAAGGCAAGCTCACGCTGAAGCGCGACATCATCTTCGCCGGCTGGAGCGGTGAAGAGATCGGGCTGCTCGGCTCGAATGCCTGGTGCCGCGACCTCGCCACCGCCACCGGTGATGCCAATGCCAAACTCACCGCCAAACTCTGCGCGAACCTCAACATGGACATGATCGGCCGCCTCCGCACCAGCCTCGTCCTCCAGGGCCTTGGCTCCAGCGACTGGTGGGCCGGCGAAATCGAGCGCCGCAATGCCGTCACCGCCCTGCCCGTGCAGACGCAGCAGGACTGCTATCTGCCCACCGATGCCTCCGTCTTCTACCTCCGCGGCGTCCCCATTCTCAATGCCTTCACCGGCTCCCACGACGACTATCACAAGCCGACCGACACCCCCGACAAGGTGAACTACGACGGCGCCGCCACCATTGCCCGCTTCATGATGCTCGTGGCCCGCTCCCTCGCCACCACCGCCGACGAGCCGCAGTGGAAGGAGATGAAAAAGCCCGCGGAAGGCACCCGCGGCGGCCTCCGCGTCTATCTCGGCACTGTGCCGGACTACGCGCAGGAAGGCGTGGAGGGCGTGAAGCTCAGCGGCGTCAGCGCCGTCGGCCCGGCCGCCAAAGCCGGGGTCAAGGCGGGCGACATCATCACCAAACTCGCCGGCAAGGACATCAAGAACATCTATGACTACACCTACATCATGGGCGTCCTGAAGATTGGTCAGGAAACCAGCATGGAAGTCCTCCGCGACGGCAAAAAGGTGGAACTCAAAATCACCCCCGGCAGCCGCGACTAAGCCGCCCCCGCCCCATGGATGCCCCCACCGCCACCCCTGCCCTCGGCACCGTCATCCGCTCGGGGCTTCAGTCTGCGGACACCATCCACACCCTCGCGCCGCACGGCTTTGAAACCTGGCAGCTGGACTTCTCCATCAAGCGTGGGGTTGTGCCGCCCCTGGCACCGCTCGCCAGCCAGGTGCAGGAAGCCCTCGCCGCCACCGGCACCCGCATCAGTGCCCTCGGCATCTACGGGAATCCGCTGCGCGACGATGCCACCGGAGCAGAAAGCCGCCGCGCCCTCCGCGAAGCCATCCAGTGCGCCCGGTTGTTTGGCACCGGCATCGTCGGCTGCTTCACCGGCCGCATTCCCGGCAGCAGCATCGACGCTTCCCTGCCCCGCTTCCAGGAGGTCTGGTCCGAACTCGCCCGCGAAGCCGACGGCTGCGGCGTGCGCCTCGCTTTCGAAAACTGCCTCCAGGGCGGCACCTGGGACGCCGGCGACTGGAACATGGCCATCAACCCCGACGCCTGGGAGCGCCTCTTCGATGCCGTGCCCTCCCCCGTCCTCGGCCTCGAGTGGGAACCCGCCCACCAGATGTGTCAGTTGATCGACCCCATGCCCCAGCTCGCCCAGTGGGCCCCGCGCATCCTCCACCTCCACGGCAAGGACGCCAACGTCCACCACCACGTCATCGCCCGCCACGGCGTCTTCGGAAAGGAACGCTTCGCCTGGCACCGCACCCCCTCCTTCGGCGACTCCGACTGGACAGAAATCATCCGCCTCCTCCGCCACGCCGGCTACTCCGGCTCCATCGACATCGAAGGCTTCCACGACCCCGTGTACCGCGAAGACCGCGAACTCGAAGGCCAGCTCAAAGCCCTCACCTACCTCCGCCACTGCCGCAGCGCCGCCACCTAGCCGTCCCCCAATTCCTCCGAACCAGCCCCCTTCGGATTTCTGTTTTCGGCCTTCGGATTTCTGATCTCCCCCCGCCACCTCCGTCCTGCGGCCCAATCAACCAACAGTCCAGTGACAATTGTCACCTTGCCTGCTGCCACGGCAGCACAGGGCTACGGCAGCGGTGGCAGGCCCAGTTCTTTCAGGAAGGCGTTGTGCAGGCTGGTGGCGGTGGTGATTTGTTCTTCGAGGTCCACCAGGGTCTGGTGGGTGGCCTCCAGATCGATCTCCTCCTCGCCCACCGCCGTGCTGATGTAGCGGGAGATGTTGAGGTTGAAGTCGTTCTTCTCGATCTCGTCCATCTCCACGCGGCGGGAGTAGCGGGGCTCCTCGGTGCGGTGCTGGTAGGTGTCGATGATCTTCTGAATGTGCTCGGGCTTGAGCTGGTTCTGGCGCTTGCCTTTTTCGAAGTGCTCGGCGGCGTTGATGAAGAGCACGTCGTCGGGCTTCTTGCACTTCTTGAGCACGAGGATGCAGACGGGGATGGCGGCGGAATAGAAGAGGTTCGCGGGCAGGCCGATCACGGTGTCGATGTGGCCGTCCTTGAGCAGCTTGGTGCGGATGCGTTCTTCGGCACCGCCACGGAAGAGCACGCCATGCGGCAGGATGATGGCCATCACGCCTTCGTCTTTGAGGAAGTGGAAGCCGTGCAGCAGGAAGGCGAAGTCCGCGGCGGACTTGGGTGCCAGGCCGTGGCTTTTGAAGCGCACGTCGTCGGCCAGCGCATCGGTGGGTTCCCAGCGGAGACTAAACGGCGGATTGGCGACAATGGCGTCGAAGAGCGGCTTCTTGGCGGGGTTCAGCTCCCGCATCATGTCCCAGTCGTTTAGCAGGGTATCGCCGTGGAAGATGTCGAACTCGGTGTCCTTCACCCCGTGCAGCAGCATGTTCATGCGGGCTAGGTTGTAGGTAGTGATGTTCTTCTCCTGGCCGAAGATCTTGCCGATGGTGCCGCCCGCGTCCTTCATGCGGTGACGCACGTTGAGGAGCAGGGAGCCGGAGCCGCAGGCCATGTCCAGCACGCTTTCCAGCCGCTTCTTGGTTCCCGTCTTCGGCTCCTGGCTGTCCAGCGTCACGATGGCGGAGAGCACGTTGGAAATCTGCTGCGGGGTGTAAAACTCGCCCGCCTTCTTGCCCGCCCCGGCGGCGAACTGGCCGATCAGGTATTCATAGGCATCGCCCAGCACATCCACCTCGGTGGAAAACTCCGCCAGCCCTTCGGCGATCTTTTGGATAATGGTGC
>Ga0315905_10001033_pt1 | contig 30333 bp, 47 predicted proteins | sample LakEriMetagenome_5_FD_203522 | JGI IMG/M metagenome (GOLD analysis project Ga0315905, IMG submission 203522) | Freshwater fungal communities from buoy surface, Lake Erie, Ohio, United States - Buoy 4 MA121 | ecosystem: Environmental > Aquatic > Freshwater > Lake | place: USA: Lake Erie, Ohio... | reverse complement strand
CGGCGACATCCCTACCATTCGCCAAACCCTTACACCTACTGCACAAAAGACACTAGAGGCTCAACAAGGGGTTGAATTATCATTAGCTAACCTTGGCGCTAAAGGCGCAAATACGGCTAGTGGTGTGCTGGATAAGCCCTTTAGCTTTGGTGGGCCTGAAGTGCAAACCTCGCTTGATTTAAGCGGTATTGCCAAAATGCCAGTTAATGCAGGCATGACAGGGCAAGAGGCTATCATGCAACGCTTAGAGCCATCTTTGGCAAGGCAACGCACAAGCACCGAAACGCAGTTGATTAATCAGGGTTTACGACCAGGCTCAGAGGCTTATGACAATGCCATTCAATTACTTGGGCAACAAGAAACTGATGCTAGAACGCAAGCGGTTTTACAAGGTCTTAACCTTGATATTGGCGCAAATCAACAAGGGTTTGGTCAGCAGCTCGAGGCGGGCAAGTTTGGCAATACAGCTCAACAGCAAGCGTTGGCAGAAGCTATCCAATTGCGTCAATTGCCATTAAACGAGATCACGGCGCTTATGTCAGGCTCACAGATTCAAAACCCGCAGTTTGGGGCGTATTCGGGTGCTACGGTGCAAGCTGCGCCAATATTTGCAGGCGCTCAAGCGCAAGGTCAATTTGATGCCAACAAATATAACCAAGAGGTTTCGCAAGCTAATGCACAAACGGCTGGTATGTATTCCTTGGGTGGTGCGGCTTTGGGTGCGCCGCCTGGAACATTCTCTGATCGTAGATTGAAATCAAACATTGTCAGAATTGGCACTCATCCAATTGGCGTTGGAATCTATGAGTACGATATTTTTGGCGGTCGACAGATTGGTGTAATGGCGCAAGAGCTAATGGAAGTGATGCCCGAGGCGGTACATCAGCACCCAAGTGGGTACTTGATGGTTGATTATGGGAGACTTTAATGGCAGATATTAATTTAAGCCCTCTAACCGCCGAGCAATCGGCAATAGACCGTCGCCGCAGAATGGCAGAGGCTATGCAACAACAGGCTATTTTGCCCATTGATATGCCAAACGTGGCAGGGGCAAGAGTTAGCCCATACCAAGGTCTTGCCAAGCTATTGCAAGGCTACATTGCGGGTAAAGGTTTAGAACGCGCCGACACTCAGCAAAAAGAACTTGAAGCTAACACAATGTCGGACTTTGCCAAGATTTATGGTCTTGCAGGTCAAACCCAAACCATACCTGGCAAGGAAATTACGCCTGCTGTACCAAGCGCGCCTATACCCGAAAATATGGCGCGACAAGCAGAATTGGCAAGATTAAATCAGCCCGAGGCTGGCTTTGAGAATCAAGCCGCTATTGGCAGAACTTTGATGCGTCCGCAGGATGTACAACAGATTCAAAATTTACCCACTAGCACGGCGGCTGTGCCAGCAGTAATGTCTCCCGATCAACAAGTTCCAATGCTTAAAGCGGATATGTTGAACGACCCTAAATTTACACAAACAAGCGCAGGTCGCTTAATGTTGGCGCAGGCTTTGATGCAACAAAGAGCACAAGAGCAAGCTGCGGCTTTGAGAAGACAAGAAGCAGAATTAGCAACTCAAAGCGTTGCGCCTGGCGCGGCTTTGGTGCGAGGCGGCAAAGTTATTTTTACAAACCCCAAAGAGCCGGAATTTACAAAAGTTGAAACACGAGATCCAGTAACAGGATTGCCAATTGTCAAATATGTAAACAAAACAGAATTAGGCAGATTAGGAAATGTTGCAGCTCCTTATACTGGCATAGTTGCAGATATTGCACAGGCTCAAAATTTGCCACCGCAAATTATGAATAACCCTCAATTGCTTAACTTGGTTGGTTCACAATTGAACAAGCAAGCTGGTCAAGTCACTCAAGAAGATGTCGCCAACTATATGCTAAGAGTAGCAGAGGCTCGGGCTAGACTTGGTTACGAGGGCATAAAATTTGATGCGCCTATCGGCTTGACTGCCGCGCCCAATGCTTTAATTTTACCAGCACAAAAAATTACAACCAAAGCTGAAATTGCAGAAGTCGCTAAAAAGTCAGGAAAGACAATTGAGCAAGTAACACAAGATGCAATAGCGAAAGGCTACAAGGTGCAATGATGGGATTATTTGACGATCTTTATGGAACACCCGAGCCAGCGCCTGAACCTGCTAAAAAGCCAGTTAAGCCTGTTTACAAGCCACTTACGCCTGTTGCCCAACCTGCGCCTGTTGTCCCACCAGCGGCGCAAGCAATTGATGCTGAGTTTGTACCAAGTAAGCCGCCGCCAGGTCTATCGCCTAAAGGGCTTAATGAATTTAAATTGTCAGAAGCTAATCGTATAGCTGCGGCAAAAATTCAAAAAGCACAAGAAGAACGAGCTGCAACGCGAAAATTAGAAGAAGAACAACGCAACGCTAATAAAAAATCTTTGACAGAAACACAAAGCAATGCCACCGCTTTTGGTATGCGAATGCTAGATTCAAACAAAATAATTAATGAATTGGAAGATAAAGGCGTTACAGATACAGGAATTTTTCGATCTATTGTGTCAGGAACTCTTGGAATAACTCCACTAATTGGAGAAAAATTAGAAGATAAAACTGCGGCGGCAATGAATGTATTGCCAACTTTTTTAGGTGGCCCAAGCGCGGAACAGCAACAAGTTGATCAAGCTAGAAGAAATTTTGTAACTGCAAACTTAAGAAAAGAATCGGGTGCTGCTATTTCACCAGCAGAATTTGCAACTGAAGAAAAAAAATATTTTCCGCAATTAGGAGACGCTCCTGCTGTAATTAAACAAAAAAGAGATGCAAGAGAGCTTGCAATCAAAGCAATGAACATCCAATCAGGAAATAACATACCTAACTTAGGCGCACCACCAGCAAACGCACCACCAGTAGGCGCACCTCCTACCGCCAAACAAGCACCTGATGGCAAATGGTATGCGCCTGATCCTGCTAGACCTGGCAAATACTTACAATATTAAAAGGATTGAAATGGCTGGCACACCTGTTGATTTTGACCCATTTGCTAATCAACCTAAAGCAGTTGATTTTGATCCTTTTGCGGCTAAAAAACCTGCGTATATGCAAATTCCTGGCGGTGAAAATGTAGTTGTTCAACCCTACACCCCGCCATCCATGCAAGACCGCGTTATGGGGTTAGTTGAAACCCCTGCAATTATGGCTGGTCAAGTTGGGCGCATGGTGGCTACGCCTATTGCTCAAATGTTTGGCGAGGCGTATGGCGGTTATGGAACGCCACAAGGTAAAGAGATGGGGCAAAAAGCCGCCCAAGTAACTAGCCAACAGTTTTACCAACCACGCACAGAAACAGGCCCTGATATTGTTAATCAATTGGGCAAGGCTTTAAGTGCTTTACCGCCAACCTATGGGGCATTGGGCAACAAATTATCAGTTTTAACGCCTGCCGCTGTAAGTCAAACCAAAGCAATTGTTACTCCTGCGGCAATTAGCACACAACAACGATTAGCGCAGGCTTTAAGCTCAAATGAGCCGCAAATGGTGGGCATGGGTGCGGCATCAACAAATCCAGCTTTAATGCGCCAAGAGCGAGCTTTAAGGCAAGATATTCCTTTGACCAAGGGCGAGCAGTTACAAGATTTTGGACAGTTAAAGCGCGAGTCTGACCTACCAAAAGAAAATCCCGAATTGGCAAAAGGTTTAACTGAATTTAAACAATTCCAAAAAGAAAAGATTTTAAAGCGCTTTCAACAGTTGGCTGACCAAACTGGTGCAGAGTATGCCGACCCAACGGCATATCGCAAAATTGGTTCATTGGTTGACAAGGCTTTGGTTAAAGAGTTTGATGCCAAAGAGCTTAAAGTTAATCAGGCTTATGAGAAAGCTAGAAATGCTGGCGAAACCAAACAAGTGGTTAGCACCGCGCCCTTGGAGCAATGGTTAGAAACTAATGCGCCCGAAGCTATTTCTGTTTCTGCAATCAATACCATTGGCGCAAAATTAGAACAACTTAAAAAAGCAAAAAATGGTCAAGTAACAATTGATGATCTTGAAAATCTATATAAATCTGCGGGTCAACTAGGCGAGCCTGGCAAGCCATCAGGTTTGTTTATGAAGCAAGTCAAAGGCGTAATTAACGAAATGACTGATGGCGCTGGTGGTGATTTGTACCGCGCCGCTAGAGCGCAACGAGCTGAACTTGGTAGAGAGTTTGAGAACACTTACCGTGTGGCTAAATTGCTTGGCACTAAAGGCGGCTTCGCAGACCGCGCTGTGGCGTTAGATGATGTCTTTTCTCATGTTGTTTTAGATGGCAGCTTAGAGGAAATGCGGACAGTTACCAAATTGCTTAAAAAAGGTGGGCCTGAAGGTCAACAAGCATATGCAGAATTGCAAGGTCAAACAGTTCAATATTTAAAAGATCAGCTCACCAAAAATGCAAGTGGTCAGTTATCATTTGCCAAGCTAAAAAATGCAATAGACACGTTAGACAAAGAAGAAAAACTGACCTATATGTTTGGCAAGCAAGGTCGTCAGACATTGGTAGATGTGAGAGACACTATTCAAGATGCCTTGGTTAAGCCCGAGGGTTCGGTTAACTATTCCAATACTGGTAGCGTAGTGCTCAGAGGATTAGAAAAACTAGCGGCTTTAAAATTCCCATTGGCAAAATCTGCGTCTGATCTTGTCAAAAATCGAGAAATCACAAAACAAGTGGAAGAAGCCACAAAATACAATGCTTTAGTGGATGCTTTGAAAGGTAAAAAATGAGTTACAACGGTTCAGGTACATTCCAAATAAACACCTCGGGGCAACCTGTAGTCGCCGGCACGGTCATCTCCTCGACCGCCTTTAACGCCCTCACAGCGGACTTGGCAACAGGATTGTCTACGGCTATCACAAAGGACGGTCAGACCACGACAACGGCTCGCATACCGTTTGCGGCGGGTATTAACTCAAGCCTAACAACAGACTCCTCTAGCACCTCCACAGGGTCAATCATTACGGCTGGCGGTGTGGGTATAGCTAAAGCGCTTTATGTGGGTACAAACGCCAATGTAGCGGGTACTCTCGCGGTTACTGGCGTTGCAACATTTAGCGCCGCGCCCATTTACTCTAGCTTGACTGCTTCAAGTGCGGTGGCAACAGATGCGTCCAAAGCACTTGTAAGCGTCACTAACACAGGCACAGGCAACAATGTATTAGCGACTAGCCCGACATTGGTAACGCCTATTTTGGGTGCGGCATCTGCGACATCAATAACTGTTGCTGCTGGAACTGTCTCTGATCCTGCCATCACCACTACAGGCGACACAAACACAGGCATCTTCTTCCCTGCCGCTGACACCATTGCTTTTGCTGAAGGCGGTGCGGAGGCTATGCGTATCAATGCAAGCGGCAACTTGCAAACAATTGGGACTATCAGCGTTGGTAGCGCCACCCCATCGACTTCAGGCGCAGGCATTACTTTCCCCGCAACTGCATCAGCATCATCTGACGCAAACACGCTAGATGATTATGAGGAGGGTACTTGGACACCAACAATTAGTTCGGGTGGAGGAACAATTACAACTTCTAGTTTTTCGGGTGCTAAGTATACAAAAATTGGTAATATTGTAGAAGCCACAGTTAATATACTATTAACAACAGTCGGTACTGCTAGTGGCTCTTGTGATTTTACTTTACCTTTTACATCCACAAATTCAACGCAAATCGGTGGTTATGGGATGGAAACAAATGTTAATGGGTCAATGCTAAAAGGTCTTATTCCATCGTCAAGTACAACTGTGCAAATTACATCTTACTCAAATGTAAGTCCATTTACTTTTGGTAATGGTGCAAATTTGGCTATGAATGTAGTTTATCAAGTTTAGCTAGAACAGATTAGTCTAGTCGGATTTTTAATAGGAGAAACAAAATGGCATTAACTAAAGAAGTAGCAATAGACCAAATCACCGTGACTGAAAACGGCATTGTTCTTTATCGTGAGGCAACTCGCATCATGGAAGACGGTAACGAACTGAGCAAGACCTACCATCGCACAAGCCTGACACCAGCACAAGACCTCACAGGTGTTCCTGCTAATGTTGTAGCAATTTGCAACGTGGCATGGACGGCTGAAGTCATTGCCGCTTATCAGGCTCAAATTGCCGCCCAAACAATATTGGAAGCTAAATGAGTGACTTAGAAAAAGACTTTGCTGTGCATGAAGCAATATGCGCCCAAAGGTACGATGCTATTCAATTAGCGTTGAAAGACGGCGATAAGCGCATGACCAAAATTGAATACTTGCTTTACGCTGTAATGATGTGCGTTTTGTTTGGCCCAGGCGTGGCGGCAGACTTTGTCAAAAAGTTATTGGGGCTGTAAATTGATCCGTTCACCGCAGCCCTTGCCGCTATTGCCGCTATCAAGCAGGCCGTATCGTTTTACAAGGATTGCAAAGCTACCTCCAAGGATGTCACCAACATCACAATGGAGATTTCTAGTTACATCGGTAAATTTTTCGATGCACATGAGCAAGTCAAAACCGCCGCTGCGGAACAAAAGAAAAACCCGCCAAAGGGTAAGTCACTAAAAGCCCAAGCTCTTGACAACATCTTTCAAGAGATGGAGTTAGAACGCCAAGCAGTCGAATTGAGGGAATTATTGATCTACGGCGTTGACCCTGCGTTGGGTGCGGTTTGGACAAGGTTTCAGGATGAGTTTGAAAGATTGCAAGCTGAACAGGAAAAGGAACGATTAGAGCAAGAAGCAAAGGATAGGGTCGCACAATGGCAACGGCGAAAAATGCTAAACCAGCTTCAAGACAGGGCGCTAATAATCGGGGCGGTAATGATAGTTACCCTATACCTCCACCTCCTGTTTCAAGCAATTCGACAAATGAGGATTCTCAAGTGGGTTTCTTAATTGCTTTCTTGAGTATGGTGGTGGTGTTTGGGTTGTTGTTGCCAATTCTTGGGATGATGTATTTAGACATTCTTGAGGCAAAGCAAGAAACCAAACGTCAGCAAGAAATAGTGCAAAGGTTAATTAACAAAGCGGAGGTAGAAAAAGATGCAAGCACCGATAGATCCAAATGACAAAACAGCCAAGCATTTTATTTACTACTATGCGTGGTTTTGGGCATTAACTTCTGTTCTTTACTTTTTTGCCGTAACCTTTATTTTGTTGCCCGAGGGCGGCAGAGACTTTGCTAACATAATTTTGGGCTTCTTGTTGGGTACAGCAGTCGCCACCATTATTTCGTTTTTCTATGGGTCGAGTAAGTCCAGCAAGGACAAAACTGAAGCCATGATGAAAGCAGATGATGTTAAGCCTATTTAATCCTTGGGTATTACTTGCCCTTATTTGTGCTTTTTTGGGCGTTGGTGCGGTATCGTACACAAAAGGTCAAGATAATGAGCATGACCGTCAGCAGATTGAAATAGCCGCATTAAACGCCAAGGCTAGGGAAACTGAGCAAGTAATGGCGCAAGTGGCTCAGACGTATGGACAAACACTAAGAAAGGCCAATGATGTTGCAAAGGTTAAAGAGGCTAAGTTACGCAATGATATTGTGTCTAGCAAGCTACGGCTGTTCGTTCCTATCCAAGCCCCCGACTGCCCCCTACAAGCCCCCACAGATGCCACCCCTGCCGTTGGAGATACAGAAACAAGAGCCGAGCTTGACCCAAGAATTGCTGAATCTCTTATCGATCTCACCAGCCGAGGCGACCAAGCCATCCGCAGCCTTAACGCCTGTATTGACCAATACAACGAAATGAGGGACATGAAATGACCATCTATATTCCATTGCTTTATATCTGTATAGCGATGGAATGTAAGTTTTTTCAATCCGAGATTTACACCCTAGACAAGCAAAAGTGCGAACAAGAAATAGCTCAACAAAAAATTGAAATTACCAAGCAGGGCAATACAGTTGAAGCAATTTGCATAGATATGGAAATTAAGCTAGAGAAAAAACAAGATAAATACAACGTTATTTATTAAACTGCAAACAAATTACATTAAGATTCATGCTGTTGTCATTGATATAGTTTAATTTTAGGCAACTTTATTGGAGTTGTCATGTCAGGAAAACCTGTTTACAGCGATCAAGAGTTTGTCGAGCTTTGGAATACGTATGAATCAGGTGCTGCAATGGCAAAAGCCGTTGGCATGGACTTGCGTAATATTCTCAGACGCAAAAGCAATTTAGAAGCTAGATATGGCATCACTTTGCATCAAAAATCAAACGTAGTTAAGATGGTTGCAAAACCCAATAATTCAGCTCGCAAAGAATTGGGGATTGAAAATGGCGTTGTTTTGGTTTTTAGCGATGCTCACTTTTGGCCAGGCATACATACGACAGCGTATAAGGGTCTTCTTTGGGCAATTAAAGAGTTTCAGCCAAAGGCCGTTATTGCCAATGGAGATATATTTGATGGCGCTAGTATTTCTCGCTATCCTCGCATTGGATGGGATTCAACGCCATCAGTAATCCAAGAGCTAAAGGCTTGCGAAATTGCTTTAGGTGAAATTGAAGATACAGCTAAAAAAGCAAGAAGCAATGTAAAGCTAGTATTCACGTTAGGAAATCACGATGCACGGTTTGAAACGCGTTTAGCTGCCAACGCACCGCAATATGAGTTTGTTAAAGGTTTTACGCTAAAAGATCATTTTCCAGCGTGGGAGCCATGTTGGTCATGTTGGCCTACAGAGAATGTTGCTGTTAAACATCGTTGGAAAGGTGGTGTACACGCTACACACAACAATACTGTAAATGCTGGAGTGACAATTGTCACAGGTCATTTGCACAGCCTAAAAGTAACGCCCTTTGCCGACTATAACGGTAACAGATTTGGCGTGGATACAGGCACATTGGCAGAGCCTGGCGGCCCTCAGTTTATGAACTACCTTGAGGATTCGCCAACCAACTGGCGGTCAGGGTTTGCGGTACTGACGTTTCATGAGGGCAAGCTGCTGTGGCCCGAGCTGGTGCATAAATGGTCTGAGAATCAAATTGAATTTAGGGGTACGGTTTATGACGTATGACCTTGTTGCTTATCTAAGATCAGAGATCAAAGAACTGCATAACATATTGTATGAAACGCAGCTTGCTTTAGCGCAAGCAAATGACAGACTTAACCGCCGATCTGAGCCTTTGAGTGAAGAACGTATATACACGTTATACCGCCGCAGTCTTGATTGGCGGCAGTTAGCTAGGGACATTGAAGCAGATCACGACATTGAATAAAAAAGGGGAGTCCGAAGACCCCCCTAAAGACAACTGCATAAAAATTATGCCACACGTTCCCACACAATACCATCTTCGTCTTCTACGGTCTCTCCGATTTCGTATTCTTCGGATTCTTCGTCTTCATCGGTTTCGTCTTCGTCTTCGCTGACTTCTTCATCGCATTGGTTGTATTCGTACTCATCAGTAACGTCATAGTCAACGCACCAGCCGTGCAATTGTTGGAATTCGATGAATTCTTGAATGATTGCGATCTTGTCAAAATCATCTGTCTTAATAGTTACTGAGTCATCTCCAAATTCCCACTCTGCAATGTTAATTTCAATTTTGTACATGATGTTTCCCTTGTTATGGCGTGATTGCCAAGTAAAATGCTACAAGTAAATTGTGACAATTTTCTACAGGAAAAATATGAACTTAACGCCTAATTTTACCCTTGAAGAACTTACGCATACTGACCACCGTACGCTTGACAATACGCCAAATAATGAAGAATTAGCCAATTTGCGCCGTTTAGCTGAGTTTCTTGAGCAATTAAAGAAAGTCTTGGGCGGCAAGCCGATCATGATTAATAGCGCATTTAGGTCAAAAGCTGTAAATGATGCGGTGGGTTCGAGTGACAAATCACAACATAGACGTGCTTGCGCGGCTGATATTAGAGTGCCAGGCATGACCCCCAATGAGGTGGTGAGCGCCATCATTAAATCTGACTTACCCTATGATCAAGTTATCCGCGAATTTGACCGCTGGACGCACGTTTCAATCTCCAATTCTGCCAATGTCAAGCCACGCAAAATGGCATTGATCATTGACAAACAAGGCACAAGGGCATACGCCTAGTTTTTATCAACGTCTTGAAGAAACGCTAGAACGTATGCAATCAGCACTATCGTACCGATCCCAATAACTGCGCCTATGGCTAAAGCGAAGATTGTTGCAATCATAAAAACTCCTGTTGTTTTTTCCATCTCCTACACAAATCTTTTGCTTCTTTGCTTTTAGGTTTTCTGTCGCACATCTCGCTGATGGATTTCTCTTTTGCCTTTACCTGAAGCTGTGACGGCGTTAATGGCGGCTTGGGCAAGGCAGAACTAGCAAGCCAAAAACAAAGCGCAGCCATTAACAATCGCTCAGTCACTTTTTTCCTCTATTGTGTAAAACCAATCGTCACCAGCTGACCACTTGCGTGTGCCATCCACCGACCACAAATGTTGCGCGGCTTGGAAATCGGGAAACTTGGTCTCGCTAGGCACAAGGCTTTGGTCATACCACAAACATCGATTATTGGGCTGGCAAGCAAACTGACCTGACTCAAGTTTAATGAAGTTAAAGCTCTTATGCTCCTCGGCGGTCTCTGTGAAACCAGTATCCAAATCCATGCCATCAGCACAGAAATCCACGGTAAACAGGTATGTACCAAAGTGCCATTGCTTATCCTTGCCAAGAAACTTAACGCCCAAGTTACGCAAGCCAATTTTCTCAATGATGGTAAACCGATAGCCCATGCAGTCCCACAATTGCAGAATGTCCACAGGCAAGTCACTAGCGCCCTCTTTCCACACATAGGCATGGATGGGTAGCTTGTCATACAAAGCGCCGTATTCGGTCAGCAACGACTCAATCCTAAACACTTGGCCTCTAAGGGCTTTAAGGCTGACCCACACGCAAGGCACAAGCTCGCCATGCCTTTTGGTGTGGTTGTAGAGAAACTCAGCCTTTACAAAGCATTTCATGGGTGGTAATGATGAAACAAGATAGCTCAAATTAACTCCTGCTGTACCGGCACAAACTGCCATTCTCTTTCTGACCTGCCTGAGTTGGACTTGGTGGTACGCCCTGTAAGCTCTACCCGCCCATCTTTCTCAAGCTCTTTCATGCGCCTAGCGACTTGATTACCATCAAGCCCCACCAGCTCGGCAATGCCATCTTTGCCCATTGGCCCAAAGCGGCGCAGGCACTCAACAATCTTTTCAAAGTGCTGCTTGGCAAGGTCTATGGATTGATCTGCGGCGGCGTGGCTGGTTGAGGGGTCAAGACCCCTAGCTCTAAAAAGGTATGTCATCTCTAGCCCCTGTATTTGTCTTTTCCTCCAAGTCATAGCAATTAGCCCATCCGCTCCAGCTTCCATCCACAATTGGTATTGAATCTATCTTAATCTTTAGGTTGTCGTTGTCGTCTAAAAACACAGACCCAATGGTTTGGTAGCGTTTTTTTTCTTGACCTGTTTTGTCTTTGTATGTGCCAGTAATGACAACAATGTTTTTGTATTTCTTCATGGTAGGCTTTCTAGTTGTTGGATTTTTAGGTCTACATCACCCAAAAACTGGATGACTGAATTCTCAAGCAAATTAACCATTTCGGGGTCATAGTTAATACGCTTGATGAATAGCTGATGTTTCTCGGGCAACCGAGGGTCAAAACTTACAAAGTCGCACCAAGGGCGGTTGGCACAGGCCATTTGCCACATCATTTGCGTGATGTACTTCTCAGGAACTTTGCGGTCTAACAGAGTTTGGAGATGTGTACTAGTATTGGGCGCTTTTATCTCGACCATACCTTCATTTGCCAAGCCATCAGGTGACGCACCCGACATGGTGATCCAAGGGTGGTCGATAAACCCCACCTCGGTGACTAACAAGTCCATTCGCGCCTCATAAGCAGCTCGGGCAAATGGCTCGGTGTCTGTACCCCATTGCATAGCGGCGTTGCTGTAAGACTCGGCAGGTTTGCCTGTTAACCTTTCGCAGACCAATTGGGCTAGATAGTTCTCCCGGCTGGCGCTTGCACCTGTCTTGGTCTTGGCAATGATGTCTGCCACACGGCTTGCGGTGACCTTGCCGCACCTTGCGGCAAACCATTCCTCTGTGCGTTGTTCCATTATTTGCTCTCCAACATGGTTTTTTTAGCGTCCTTTTTAGCAATGACCTTGGCTTGCCATGCCTGCTCGCCATTTGTCGCTTTGTAAGCGTCTTTGTAGGCTTGCTGTAGCTCTTTGATGGTGGTCACTTCATCCATTGCCGCCAATAGGTCAGCTATTTGGCTTTCATTAACCGTGGACTTGATCTCGGTGCGGCGGCTGGCGCTGTTGCCGTCGTCATCCTCGGGCGCTAAACCTGTGGCTGCCAAAAGGCTGTAACGCCTGGCATACGTCAAAGCCGAGCCGTAACCTTGTGGGTCTTGTTTACTGGCAGGAACGTGCAAAAGACCGCATTCCATTACCTCGCCCGATTCATGGACAAAAATTGTCTCAACCATTACACCATCTTTGCATTCATAGGTGCGTTGCATAAGACCGATGCCATTGCTGTTTAAAGCGTCAATGACGGCCTCAATGCAATTAGATAGGTCAGCGTACTTAGATCGAAAATGCGGGTTTGTAGAGGTTTTTAGAGCTGGCCCGAACTGGCGCTGTGCCTTAACAAATGCCGCAGCAATGTTTTTTTGAATGGGTGTAAAAGTTTCCATGATTTTTCCTTTAATAATATTTTGGGGCGCAGGTCACATCCACGATGGTTTCTGCTGTGTAACCGTTGATCTTGCGTTTGCCAAACACGGTAATGGCTCGCAAACCTGACGTTTCGCATTGTTTGACGGCATCAATGATTTCACTTCTGCCCATTGATTGGATTTGTTTATCCATGATGAGCTGTTGTTCGACCATTTTTGGCTCGCTGGCGCAACCGACCAGCACTAAGAGTAAAAGTGCGTATTTCATGGTTATCCTTAAAAAGTTTTGTTAAAGTAGCCGTTAATGACAGATGCGACACGCTGGTGGCTTGGTGGTTCGTAACCTGCGTATTCTTTAACTTCTTTTTCAATCCATTTAAAGTGAAGTTTAGGAATATCGTAAGTAATGTCTAAGCCATCTTTAAAAACAAAAATGTCAAAGTAGCCGTCCATTTCATAGTCTTCAGGCTCAACCCAAGACCATTGCACGGTGACCTCATCCCAAATTATGTAGGTGATAAATTCACCCTCATCGCCGTCATTTAACATCATGCTCTCCATACTAAAACGTCAAGAGCAACCACTACAATAGCTGTAATGGAGACAATCCATAGGCACACTTGCGCCCAATTTATGGGTTTTTTGTAAGTTTCTATCTCAAACATAATTACTCCTAAAAGACCCTATGCGAAATTGCTGGGGCATGGATGTATTGTTAAGCCAACTAAACACACAGTCAAGTATTATTTGTAGGTGTTTTCCCTAATGTCGCTTATTTGTTAATTAGGCTTTACAATCTACGCATGACAAAACAAGAATTAATTCAGTTGGCAGGCTCACAAAGTGAGCTTGCTAGGCTATTAAATATTTCTAGGGCAGCGGTGTGTTTGTGGAAAATCGTGCCTGAATTGAGAATGCGCCAGCTCAGAGATTTGCGCCCTGAGTGGTTTGTTTAATAGTTTAGAATGTGGACTTGGCTACCCTTAGCGGGGGAAAAGGCGATTCGTTACCGCCCTGCCATAGTCTTCTTGTAACGGCGGCCGACAACGTAAGGTTTTATGCACTACTACCAGTTTAATATTGGTGACTATCAAAGTCACACAAATCATTTAGACCCCCTTGAAGATTTGGCTTACCGCCGAATGCTTGATTGGTGTTATCTACACGAAAAACCCTTACCTTTAGATGCCAACGAAATTGCAAGAATAATTCGTTTGCGTGACCATGCAGCCATCATCAAGGACGTGTTAAACGAGTTTTTTAGCCGATATGGTGAGGGTTGGGTTTGTGATCGAGTGCTTGTAGAAATTCAACATTACAAGGCAAAAATTGAACAAGCGTCTAGGGCGGGTAAGGCATCTGCTGAACGTAGGTCTAACGGCGGTTCAACGGACGTTCAGCTAACCAATAACCAAGAACCAATAACCAATAACCATATTAAAGAATCTAAAGATTCTTTGTCGGCAGGATTGCCGACTTGCCCACATCAGGACATTCTTAATCTTTACAAAAAGCATTTACCCCAATTAGCCCAGCCAAGGGTATGGGATGGGGTACGGCAAACCAACCTACGGCAAAGGTGGTTACAAGCCGCCAAGCCATCAATATTTAGCCCAAAGGGGTATTCCTCGCAAGCGGAGGGGTTAGCTTGGTGGGATTCCTTTTTTGGCTACATTGCCAACGATACCAAGTTGGCACAAGGGTTTGAAACTAAGGATAGGACATGGCGACCTGATCTTGTGTGGATAGTGAACGCAACCAATTTCGCCAAGATAATTGATGGAAAGTACCAAAAATGAGTTTTGCTAAACCTGATGTTAAAAAAGAAGATAGTTTTGATGCTGTGCAACGTTTGATGTGCAGTGTGCATGGATGCCAAAGCCGGTGGTCTGTTCATATGGATGGCAACAAGCCAAAATGTTCAAAACACGCATGGCAAAAAGAAGATTACAAAATGCCCGACTTAAAAGAAGTTTTTAAAAATTCTTCACCTGTTAAACATTGGCAAGATGATGAGGGGGCATTTTGAATGAGTTGGCTTTATTCGCAGGCGCTGGTGGCGGAATACTTGGGGGAAAACTTCTTGGATGGCGAACAGTCTGCGCCGTTGAATGGGAAGCCTACCCAGCAAGCGTATTGTGCGCCCGACAAAATGACGGAATTCTCCCGCCTTTCCCAATTTGGGATGACGTACAAACCTTTGACGGAAATCCTTGGGCAGGAATTGTTGACGTTGTATCTGGAGGATTTCCATGCCAAGACATTAGTTCCGCAGGAAAAGGCGCAGGAATTGATGGAGAACGATCAGGAATGTGGAAAGAAATGGCTCGCATCATTGGGGAAATACGACCAAGATACGTCTTTGTGGAAAACTCACCAATGCTCACTTCTAGGGGACTTGGACGAGTTCTTGGAGACTTGGCCTCAATGGGGTTTGATGCGAAATGGGGAGTTTTGGGAGGTCAAGAACTTGGCGCATCACATTCAAGGGACAGAATTTGGATTGTCGCATCCGACCCCGCTAAAAACAGATCATTTCAAATTTCTAAGGTTTCGCAAGGAATCAGTATTAAAAAGCACGTTTGGAATGCACAGGAATTCAATAGCTTATTGGATGACTGCCAATCATGGGAAGATTCCAAGCGTGGCATGGATTTATTGGGTGATGGGATGGCCGAATGGGTGGGCCAGTCTGAATGCCTTGGAAATGGACAAATTCCAATTGTGGCGGCAACAGCATGGAGAATCCTAAGTGAATGACCGACAACAAGCAAATAGACTTCTTGACCAACACAAAGAAGCCCGTCAACTTAGCTACGCTGACACCACAGCAGCGCTTAGACTTACTGGAGACTATGAGGACGATGGAAGCGCGGGAGTGGGTAGCGAGATACCGCAGGAAAGCGAGAGACCTTGGGAAAATCAAAGCATCGGCATGGTGGTGGCAGGTTTACTCAGATATAGAGAGGCGGCGTGGAACAGCGGTAGCCAACGATTTACGCAGGAGAATGAATGAGATACGCGGCGAGAGTTGACGCAAACCAAGACCAAATAGTGGTTGCATTGAGGGCGGCTGGCGCTTATGTTTGGATTATTGGCCTACCAGTTGATCTATTGGTTGGCTACAAAGGTCACACATTCTTGGTGGAGATCAAAACAGATGCCAAGAAGCGTTTAACGACCCTACAACGAGATTTTTTTGAAAGTTGGAGCGGAGGTACGCTGGCGCGGGTTGATAGCCCTAATGCGGCTCTACGCATGATTGGGGTATTAAAGTGAGGATTGTTTGTTGGTTTAGTTGCGGGGCTGCAAGTGCTGTGGCTACAAAACTAGCTATTGCCGAAAATAACGGTAAATTACGTTTAATTATTGCTTACACAGAAGTTATTGAAGAACACCCCGACAACAAACGATTTCTTAAAGATTGTGAAAATTGGTTTGGTCAAGAAATTCAAATTTTGCGAAATGAATTTTATGGGGCATCAATTTATAAAGTGTTTGAAAAAAACTACATTCGCACCCCCAAAGGCGCACCATGCACTAGAGCATTAAAAAAGCAGGTACGTCAAAGATTTGAATTGGAAGATGATAGACAAGTGTTTGGCTATACGGCAGAAGAACAAGCCCGATTAGATAGATTTATTGATGCAAATAATGAAGTTAACATTTGGACTCCATTAATAGACAAAGGTTTGTCAAAAGAAGATTGTTTGGGAATGCTTAAAAATGCCAACATTGAGTTGCCTGCAATGTATCAACTTGGTTACCACAATAATAATTGCATAGGTTGCGTGAAAGGTGGCATGGGGTATTGGAACAAAATTAAGGTTGATTTTCCTGAACATTTTGACCGTATGGCAAAGTTAGAACGATTTAAAAGCCAAACAATATTTAAAGACCGATATTTAGATGAACTTAAACCTGATGATGGACATTACCCATCAGAACAAAACATTGAATGCTCTATTTTTTGTCAATTGGCAGAAGAGGATTACAAATGAAACCTGAAGAAGCGGCGCAAGCCATTAGAGACAAAGCGCCAGCTTACGGTGAAGCCAAGGCCCAAAGGGTTTATCTTGAAGAATTCCGCAAAAGCCAAAAAGCCTTGCTGATGAGGGAAGCCCTAAAAATGGGCTTTGAGGCGGCAAACGCACAAGAGAGGGAAGCATACGCAGACCCTGTTTATGCCAAGCTGTTAAGGGGATTGGCAGCGGCAATTGAAAAAGAAGAAACGCTGAAATGGGAAATTGAGGCGGCAAGGCTTGATATAGAGATTTGGCGAACACGAGAGGCAACCAATCGAATGCAAGACAAGGCACACCAATGAAGTGTCCCGAATGCGGGACTTGGACTATCGTAAAAGAAACGAGAACTTCAACAGGAAACACACGCAGGCGGCGTTTGGAATGTGCTAACGAGCACAGATTCACCACATTGGAGACAATACTTGTACCAAAAACACCAATACATCAGAAGCAAAAAACTCCTAAAGCTGGTGGCGGGACTTGATTGCCAGGCTTGCGGGTCGGGCAATATGGTGCAGGCAGCTCACACCAATTGGGGTGGCGGTAAGGGTCGAGGGGTCAAGGCTGATGACAACCTAGTGGCGGCTTTGTGCCTTAAATGCCACTATGAGATTGATCAGGGCAAAGATTTAAGCAAGGAAGAACGACAAGAAAAATGGCATCACGCCCATATAGCCACAATTGCAAAACTTTGTGATCAAGACGCTTGGCCTGTTGACGTACCTATTCCAGCGTTTACAATAGACTAGCAGTTGTCTCATTCGCAGGGGCATTGACACCCCTGCTTTTTTTAGGGTAAATATGAAAAAAGACGTTGCAGACTTTATTTCCACGTTGTTTCACAGCTCAACGGTGACGCACTTTATGCACTTAGCGACTGACTCATTTGCAGTTCATATGGCGCTTGGGGCTTACTACACAGAGATTCTTGAGCTGGCTGATACATACGCCGAGGCTTATGCGGGGTGTTACGAGAAGATCAAGGATTTCCCTGAAAACTTCCATAATGCCAAAGACCCTGTCAAGTACCTGACCAGTATTAAAGATTACGTTTACAAAAACCGTGAAGCATTGCCTGATGACAGCCAGCTACAAAACATTGTGGACGAGATAGCGGCGCTGATTGACTCAACCCTGTACAAGCTCACATTAAAATGATCAGGATCTTTGCTGGCTATGACCCAAGAGAGGCTATTGGCTACCATGTGTTTTGCCAAAGCCTAATTGAGCGCACCAGCGAGCCAGTAGCCATAACACCGTTATACGGTACACAGAGAGACGGCACAAACGCATTTACCTATCAACGGTTTTTAGTTCCCTACTTCACCAAGTTCACAGGTAAGGCAATATTTTTGGATGCAAGCGATATGCTGATGCTTGCCAACATTGATAACCTTAACAAGCTATTTGACCCAACCAAGGCGGTGCAAGTGGTCAAGCATGAGTATCAGACCAAGCACCCAAAGAAATACATTGGTACACCAATGGAAGCGCCAAACAGGGATTACCCTAGAAAAAACTGGTCAAGCCTAATCCTTTGGAACAGCGAGCACCCTAGAAACCGAGTGCTAACACCTGATTATGTAGATGACCATAGCGGCTCAGACTTACACCGATTCGGTTGGTTGCCCGATTCACTTATCGGTGAGCTACCGAAAGATTGGAACGTATTGGTTGGTGAACAAGAGAACAAGAACGCCAAGATTGCCCATTTCACATTAGGTATTCCTGAGTTTGACCATTACCAAAACTGTGACTTTAGCAAGCAATGGTTTAATACCAAGAGCAGAATGCTTAACGGCTTGATAAAGATGAAAGAGTTGGTCGATGTTTGATTTCCACAAATCAACCTAAAGTTTTAATCATGAGAAAAACTACCAATAAAGTGTCGAAAACTGTTGAGGATAACTTAAACAGGGCAGGACGCAAGAAAGGCATCCCTAACAAGGCTACAGCACAGGCTAGGGAGGCGATAGCATTGTTCGTGGATGGTAATGCCCACCGACTAACAGAGTGGCTAGATCAAGTCGCAAATGGCTATGAGGATACAAAGCCAAACCCTGCCAAAGCCTTTGAGCTATTTCAATCGGTAGTTGAATACCATGTACCCAAATTGGCAAGGACAGAGCTAACTGGCAAAGATGATGGCCCAGTAGAAATGGTGGTGACATGGGGCGGCGTGAAGTAATCTTGCCCTACAGCCCAAGGGCGGCATTCATGCCATTCCACAATAGGACTGAGCGCTGGTCTTGTTTAGTCGCACACCGTAGAGCTGGAAAGACCGTAGCGGCAATCAATGACCTGATCAAGCGAGCCATCACCGAGGGTAATAGATCAGCCCAATATGCTTACATTGCACCATTTCGTAGCCAAGCCAAGCGGGTGGCATGGGATTACCTCAAGCATTACGCAGCACCGGTGACCAAAGCCACCAATGAATCTGACTTGTCGGTGGAGCTGGTGAACGGCGCAAAGATCATGCTGTTTGGCTCAGACAATGCAGATGCAATGCGGGGCTTGGGATTTAACGGTGTGTATCTTGATGAATACGGTGATTTCAAGCCAAGCGTTTGGGGTAACGTGATACGTCCTACATTGTCAGACCGATTAGGTTGGGCGGTGTTTGGTGGTACGCCAAAGGGCAAAAACCAGTTTCATGACATTTACAAGGTTAGCCAGGTAGTGCCTGATTGGTTTCTGTTAAGGCTACCAGCATCTGTGTCTAAGATATTGCCCGACTCAGAATTGCAAGCGGCAAGGTCTCAGTTAAGCCAAGACCAATACGACCAAGAGTATGAGTGCAGCTTTGATGCCGCTATTCTTGGGGCGTTTTACGGTCAAGAGATGCGCCAAGCTCAAGATGAGGGAAGAATTAGAGAGCTACCCTTTGAGCCTGAGTCGCCTGTTTACACCGCATGGGACTTAGGTTATCGGGACGATACAGCCATTTGGTGGTATCAAGTGGTTAGGGGTGAGGTTAGGGTAATGGACTACTACGCCGTGTCAGGCGCAAGCATTGAGCAATTGGCAGACGTAGTCAACGCCAAAGGATACCGATACACCCGCCATTTTCTACCGCATGACGCAAGGGCAAAAACGCTGGCATCGGGCGGCAAGTCAATCATTGAGCAATTGGCGGCACACCTAGGCGGCTTGAGTAAGCTGGCAATAGTGCCTGAGATAGGTATACAAGACGGCATCCAAGCGGTGCGTATGATCTTGCCTATCTGTTATTTTGACTTCAGATGCGATGAGGGGCTGGAAGCGTTAAGGCAATATCAGCGGGAATATGATGAAGATAAGAAAACTTTTCGTCAAACTCCGCGCCATGATTGGTGCTCACACCCCGCAGATGCGTTTAGAATGTTGGCAGTAGCCTATCGACAAGAAGCAAAAGATCAGAAACCGCCCAAGGGCAAGACCCTGCAAACCATCACACTCGATGAGCTGTGGGATTATGAGATGCAACATAAAGAGGAGCGAATATGAGCCAGCCAGTAGCAGAAGTAGGTGCATACAAAAACATCACCGAAACAGGCGCAGTTACAACAGGCCCATGCCAATTGCTTGGGTTTTACGTCAATAGCACAATCGCAGGCACTTTGGTGCTTAGAGACGGTGGCGCAAGCGGCACGGTCATGTCAGGCACGATTACCCCTACCATTGGGTTTCACCGATTTCCCGCCAATGTAGGCACAAGCCTATATGCAACCGAGGGCGGTGCGCTAGATGTGACATTCTTCTTTGCCAGCGGTAATTAATCATGTACGATGAAACAGGCGCATATGAGGGCGAAGACCCAGGCCCGTACTGGCATGACCAAATTGAGACCGCCATCAAGGTATTTGATAAGTGGGAAAAGCGCGGCTTAAAAGTTGTCAAGCGGTATCGGGATGAACGTGATGCGATAGAAATGCCAAGGATGAAGTTCAATATCCTTTGGTCAAACATCCAAGTGCTGTTTCCTGCTTTGTATGGCAGACAAGCCAAGCCCGAGGTGTCACGCCGATACATGGATCAAGACCCTGTGGGTCGCCTTGCATCCACCATGCTTGAGCGTGTTATGGAGTATGAGACTACCCAATTTGGGGATTTTGATGCGGCAATGAGTGGCGCGGTGCAAGACAGATTGTTGCCTGGTCGCGGTACGGCATGGATTCGTTATGAGCCTGTGATTGTTAATGACAATCCCGAGGTTGAGGGCGAAATGGAGCGAGATGAATCGCAGGTTTACAGCTCTGTGGAAGAGCCGACAGAGCGCATTGATGCAGCTCACAGCCCTATTGATTACGTCTATTGGTCAGACTTCTTGCATTCACCAGCTCGAACATGGGATGAAGTTTGGTGGGTAGCTCGGGCGGTCTACATGACCAAGGAAGAGGGCGTAGAGCGCTTTGGCGACATATTCAAAAATGTCAGCCTGACCAGCCAAAACACCGACATGGATGGTAAGAATCCATTGACCGCCAAGATGACCTACGACAAAAAGGCGATGGTCTATGAGATTTGGAACAAGCGCACCGGCAAGGTTTGTTGGATTGCCAAAGGTTATCCACAGGCGCTAGATGAGAGGGATGACCCGCTAGAGCTAGATGAGTTCTTCCCATGCCCCAAGCCGTTGATGGCAACCACTACCACCGGCACGATGATCCCTGTACCCGACTATTGCGAGTATGAAGATCAGGCGCAAGAGTTAGATAACTTAACACAACGCATTTACCTGTTGACCAAGGCTTGTAAAGCGGTTGGCGTGTTTAATGCCGAGTTTAAAGAGCTGGCGCGGATGTTTAGCGAGGGCGTAGACAACAAGCTATTCCCTGTGACTGGTTGGGCGGCAATGTCGGAAAAGGGCGGCTTAAAAGGCGCTATCGACATGATGGACACCTCGCAGATTATTGTGACCTTGCGAGAGTTGTATGCCGCAAGAGAACAAGTTAAGCAGAGCATCTATGAAATTATGGGCATATCGGACATCCTGCGTGGATCGTCCAAAGCTCAAGAAACCCTCGGTGCTCAACAGCTTAAGGCTAACTTTGGCAGCTTGCGGTTAAAGAGTAGTCAAGGTGATGTGGCTAAGTTTGCTACAGACATCTTTAAGCTTAAAGCGCAAGTTATTTGTAAGTTTTACCCGCCCGAGCTGATTGTGGAGATGTCAGGTGTGATGAACACGCCCGATGGTCAAGACCCACAAAGGTTGCAAGCGGCGTTGCAGATGTTGTCCAACAGCACAATCCGCGACTTCCATATTGCGGTAGAAGCTGACAGTTTGGCGCAGATTGACGAGCAAGCTGAGAAGCAAGGCGCACAAGAGGCAATCCAAGCTATTGGCTTATTCTTGCGTGAGGCAATCCCTATGATTAGCCAAGCGCCCGAGACCTTGCCTATGGCCTCTGAGATGTTGCTGTTCTTGGTGCGCCGATTCAGAGCTGGTCGCGGGTTGGAGAGCGCGGTTGAAAGGGCAATGAAAGCTTTGCAAGACAAAGCGGATCAAGCTAAACAACAACCAGCAGGCCCACCGCCCGAGATGCTACAAATGCAAGCCGAACAACAAGCAGAGCAAATGCGGATGCAAGCACAAGCGCAGTCTGAACAAATGAAAATGCAGGCAGACGCACAATTGGCGCAAGCACAGGCACAGCTTGATATGCAGATGCAACAGGCAAAAGCGCAGGCAGATATGCAATTAGCGCAGATGAAAGCGGATTTTGAAGCCGCCAAGCAAAACAATGAACTCCAAATTAAAGCCCGAGAAATGGCTGGAAAGGAAGAATATGAGCGATGGAAAGCAGAACTTGACGCAGCGACTAAGATCATGGTGGCAAGGATTGGTAGCAACCCTGGTGTCGATTTACCAGTTGTTGAAGCAGCGGCTGCACAAATAACCAACGAGTTGGGCGGCACAATTGTTCAGGCAATGGACAAAATAACCGCCTTGCACGACAACATGGCAAACCTACATGGTGAGTCTATGCAAAACATTGGCGCTGCCATGCAAAGGCTTAACGCACCCAAGAAAATTATTAGGGGTGCTGATGGCTTAGTGATAGGCGTGGAGACAGCATGAGCCTTGTCTTAGCTGATCGGGTTAGACAGACCACCACCTCAACAGGCACAGGGACGATCACGCTAGATGGCTCGGTTGAGGGGTTTCAGTCATTTACGGCGATTGGTAACGGTAACACGACCTATTACACGATCTCGGGCGGCGCTCAATGGGAGGTTGGGATTGGGACTTACTCTAGCGGTACGTTGGCTAGAACAACCATAATCTCTTCATCCACAGGCTCAAAACTTGATCTTGCGGCTGGCGCAAAGGATGTATTTGTCACCTTACCAGCAAGCGTGGCGGTCACAAGCGGCACAGATGTCACGTTTACCAAGGTCACATCGCCTACAGTCCAAGCAACCAATTCGGCAGGTTTATCCCTTAAAAACTCGGCAGGCACAACCCAATTGAGCATGGGCGGTGGCGGTGGTGATAACCTAACATTAAGCGTCTCAACCAACATAAATGGCGCAAACGCCCAAGTAGACATTAGCCCGACAGGTACAGGTCATGTCCACATGAAACCAACAGGGACAGGGTCGGTTGAGATAGCGCCAACAAATGCAGGCACGTTGGATAACTTGGTTATTGGCGGCGCTACACCTAAAAACGGCACATTTGTCAACGTAGCCGCAACAACCGGCACGGTATCCACAGCACCGTCAGGCGGTACAGACATTGTCAACAAAACCTATGCCGATGGATTAGCCGCCAAGTGGGGTGAGTAATGTTTGGCATATCAGCCTTTGCACAGTTACCATTTAGCACGGTTGGCGATGGAGTCCCACCACCACCACCACCTGCTGACATTTTGCTTGGCGGTCACTTTGGTTTTGACGAAAAAAAGCGCGATGAGCAATGGGCTAAAGACCGAAAGCTAGAAGCACAACGCAAGCTAAAACTACAAGAGGCGCTGTTTGGCTTGCCGCCCGAGGCAAGGGAAGAGATCACCTCCGCACCAGCGCAAACAATAGAGGTTGCGGTCAGAAAACAAATTGATTATGATTTGTTAATGCAAAGGGTCAAAGACCTCGAATTGCGTGTTAAGCTAAAGCGTGATGAAGAAGATGTAGCAATGATCTTGGAGCTAATGTGAGAAGAACTTGGGTTTTCCCATCAGATGGCAGCGAGCCATACGAAAAGACAGCAGGTCATTCTGCTGAATATACAACGGTCATGGGTGACATAGCGCCTTTTATGTCACCTGATGGCGTAATGATTGAGGGTCGCAAGCAATGGCGTGACCACCTCAAGCGCACCGATTCAATCGAGATGGGGCATTCTGACGTTAAATATGCTCAAGCCGAATGGAACAAAAAGAAAGAGGCGCACCGAGACCGATTGCGTGGTCAGGTGCAAATGGTGCAAGAGTTTGATCGACCAGGCGCACCGATAGCCCCTGTTAAGATGTCTAACCTCAACGTAGAGATGGCTAACCGCCTACACAACCGTCCCATGCCCGAGCGCAAGGAGATGATCAAAATGACTTTGGAACAAATGAAAAGGATGAAGTGATGGAAAACGAAGTTGTCGCACCCGACACAGTAGAAACACCAGCACCCGAAACACCAGCGGTAGAAGCGCCTCAATCAGCGCCAGCAGAGCCGCAAAGCCGAGCCGATACGATACGCGAGGCGTTAACCAAGACACCGACAAACCGTGGTAAACACGCCGCAAGCCAGCCCCGCGAGGGCGGTAAGTTTGCACCTAAGTTTCCCACCGCAGAGACCCAAGCGCCTCAGATGGCAGACAAGCCTAGAGCTGAGATGCCCAAAAGCTTGCGCCTTGAGCTGAAAGAACATTGGGAAAAAGCGCCAGCCGAACTACAGCAAGCCTTTGCCCAGCGTGATGCCGATTACGAAAAGGGCATTAGCACATACAAACAAAGGGATGCTGAGGCTCGCGCCATTACCGAGCAATTTGCGCCCTATGAGTGGATTTTGCGTAACGAGAACACCACACCCGCGCAAGCAATTGCACCATTGCTTCAAACGGCGGCATTGCTGAGAACAGGCACACCGCAACAGAAGTCCCAAGCGGTAGCGCAGATGATTCAGCAGTTCCAAATTCCTTTGGAGCAAGTGGCGGCTTATTTTGGCGGCGAAGCACCACCACAACAGCAGGATTCGCATTACAATCAATTAGCGCAACAAGTACAGCAGCTCACGGCACACATCACGCAGAGCCAGTACGAAGCGCAGAAAACAAATGAAAACAGAGCACTCTCTGTAATCCAGCAGTTTGCGAGCGACCCCGCAAACGCACACTTTGAGGCAGTCCAAGACCGTATGTTGTCGCTTCTCCAAGCGCCGCAGGTTTTAGGGGACATTAGTCATATGTCGGAACGCGAGAAATTGCAGATCGCATATGAAACCGCTGTAAGACTTGATCCACAATTGGCACAAAGTTTATATGCTCAACAGCAACAAAACTATGCCGCACAGAATCAGGTACAGAAAGCAAAACAAGCGGCTGTACAGGTTAGGGGAGCGCCAGGCGCTGCCATCTCAGGTGCAGTCAATCAAATGGATCGCCGAGCCGTTATTGCCAATGCGCTGCGGCAGGTGAATTAAAAAGGAGTAAATCATGGCATACGCCAATAGTAATTACTCAGACGTTTTAGCAACCACCATTGAATCACGTTCCGGCATCGTTGCTGATAACGTGACCAAAAACAATGCTTTGCTGACTCGCCTGCGTGAGAAAGGCCGTTACAAGCCTTTCACAGGTGGTTCGACCATTCTGCAAGAATTGTCATTCCAAGCAAACTCAACCGCTATGTACTACTCAGGCGCTGAAGTGTTAGACATCAGCCCTGCGGACGTTATCTCTGCGGCTCAGTTCCCCATCAAACAAGCAGCGGTGGCAGTTACCATCAATGGCTTGGAGATGCTCCAAAACAGCGGCGAAGAGCAGATCATTGATTTGTTTGACGCACGTTTGGACGTTGCTGAGGCATCGATTGAGAACTTGATCTCTACCGGTATCTACTCTGACGGTACAGCCAACAACGGCAAGCAAATCACAGGTTTGCAAGCTATGGTGGTCGCATCGCCTAGTACTGGTGTGGTTGGCGGTATTGATCGTCAAACATGGTCATTTTGGCGCAATCAGACTTTTGACTTCTCTTCTGACTTGGGTGCTTCTGCTTCCAGCTCAAACATTCAGACCGGTTTTAACCGCCTGTATGCAAAGACAAGTCGCGGCTCTGACGTAGTCGATTTGATTTTGTTGGATAACAATTTGTGGGGCTTCTTCATGTCGTCTCTGCAAAACATTCAGCGTTTCCCTGGCTCAAGCAAAATGGCTGAACTCGGCTTTGTTGCTTCCAAGTACATGAATGCAGACGTTGTTCTTGACGGTGGTATTGGCGGCAACATCCCGACATCTACTGGTTATTTCTTGAACACGAAATACATTTTCTTCCGTCCTCATGCAAATCGTAACTTTGTTCCGATTGGTGATGAGCGTATGTCCACCAACCAAGATGCCATCGTGCGCTTGATCGGATGGGCTGGCAATATGACCGCCTCGGGACTCCAGTTCCAAGGCGTGATGACTGAATAAGGAGCAAAAATCATGGCTGATTACGTCACCGATGGAAAAATTGGTATTGATCTGACCGCTACTTATGCGAGCACTTCTGCCGGTTCAACAACTTTGTTCCCTGTTACCCCTGGTACTCGGGTGAACACCTCCAACAACGGCGTGTATATGTTTGTCCGCGCCGAATCCACCATTAACGCATTTGATGCGGTAATTATGAGCACTTACGCAGACTCAGCGAGTACCACTCCTGTTATGCGCGCTGTGCCTGTAACCACCACAAACGCTGCGGCTTTGGGTTTCAACATGGTTGGTTTTGCACAAACCGCAATTGCCTCTAGCTACTACGGCTGGGTTGGCTTGAACGGTATGCTCAAGGTCAACTTGTTGGTTGGATGCAATCCTAAAGTGCCTTTGTACACCACTTCTACCGCTGGTTCGTTGGACGACACAACCGTGTCTGCTGGCTTTATCCAAGGTATTGTGGCTAACACATCCGCTACTTCTGCATCAGCACCATTCTGTATGGTCAACAATGCAGGCTTGATCATGGTTGGCGCAGGCTAATCAGAAACGATGCCCCACTCAAAAGGTGGGGTGTCTTTTTAATGAGTTCTTTGCCTTTAAAAATTACTGGTAAATGTGTCGCAGAAGATGAGACATTGTTTGCCAACATGGATGCGGCGATTGCTAGAGGTTACCCACAGATCAAAGAAGCACAGTCAGCCAAGACCGGTGCGATTCTGTTGGTGGCAAGCGCCCCAAGTGTTAAAGGTCAGTTAGAGCTTATTAAAAAGATGAAAGCGGCGGGGTCGCCTATTGTGGCGATCAAGGGCGCACATGATTGGTTAATCGATAACGGCGTAATACCTGATTACGCATTAGCCATTGATCCGCAAGAGCACAGAATAGCGTTTTACAAACCGCAGCCAAATGTGCATTACATGATTGCAAGCCAATGCCATCCAGCGATGTTTGACAACCTCAATGGGTGTCAGGTCACGCTATGGCATCCATACGTTAAAAAGGGTCAAGACCGCCCTAAAAACTCCATGCTGATAGGTGGGGGCACAACCTCGGGATTAAGGGCTATATCGTTGTTTTACGTCCTTGGCTACCGCCAGTTTGAGTTGTTTGGGTTTGACTCATGCAATGACGGCAAGCTGCTGAGAGTTAACGGCGAGGGGCTAAAAGATGGCGACAAGCTAATCCAAGTCAAGATTGACCCACAAGGCGAGATTTTTCATTGCAATACGGCAATGGCGTTGCAAGCCGAGCACTTCCAAACCTACTACGATTATTTGCCTGATGCCGTATTTAATGGGCATGGGCATGGGCTGATCCAAGCCATTATTAAGAAGCGCAAACAAAACATGATGGAGTTGGGCGGCATCATTGACCACAAGAGAGAGCTAAACAATAGGACATCATTTATTCATTGGGGCGACAAAAATGCGGCGAGCTGGCGCTACCGTTCCAAGATACCTGCTGGGGATTGGGCAAGCCAAAACGACCTAGCTGCTGACACATTAATATTTGCTAAGCCGCAAGCCAATGAGCTGATGGTGATGGCGAGAGCCAAAGCCCGAGGCGCTTGGGTGGTGGTGGACTTCTGTGATGACCATTTTGATTGGATGTACTACCAAGAGGCTTTGCGCCTTGCGGATGCGGTGACCTGTTCAACCACCGAGATGGCTAAAAGAATTAAAGAGCTAGGGCGGGATGCTACTGTCATTCCTGACCCTTATGAATACCCCGAGATGCCTCCGCATTGCAATGGGGTTAATTTGCTATGGTATGGGCATCATGTCAACCGTGAGAGCCTGCAACGCATACTGCCTGACCTTAAAGGTTATCCTTTGCGGGTGGTGTCTAACTTTGATGGGGCAATTCCTTGGTCGCATGAGACCATGCTGAAAGAGTTTGCCCGAGCCGATATAGTGGTGATCCCTGCCACAGCTCCTTACAAGAGCGCAAACAGGGCAATTGAGGCAATTCGACAAGGTTGTTTTGTGGTTGCAGAGCCACACCCAGCCTTAGAGAGTTTTCCCATTTACATCGGCAACATCAAAGAGGGCATCGAATGGACAAAACAGCAAAACATGAACAAACTTATTTCCAAGGCGCAGAGGTTCGTGACGGCAGAATTCTCGCCAGCAATATTGATCGACAAGTGGAAGAGCGCTACGAGACGGCCTACAACCTTGGATGCGGAAAAAAGAAATGGGACGGTTGGATAAACGTAGACCTGCATTCAGATATTTCCGACATCAAATGCGACCTTAGAAAATTAGAGATAGCAAGCGATTCTGCTGATGCGGTAGCGGCAATCCACGTTTTAGAGCACTTCTACGAGTGGGAAGTCTACGACCTGCTGACCGAGTGGAAGCGGGTGTTAAAGCCAGGCGGTAAGATGATCCTAGAGCTTCCTTGCATGGATAAGGTGTTTGCCTACGTTCACAATTGCGTGGTAAAAAAAGAGCCTTTACAGCCCTTTATGACCCTAAATGCGTTATACGGTGACCCCAAATATAAGTCTGAGGCAATGTGCCACCATTGGGGTTGGTTTCAACGCCCATTGCAAGATATGCTGGAAACCGTAGGAATGCAGAACATTACATTTTGCGAGCCTAGATACCATTTCCCATTTCGAGACATGAGGGTCGAATGCTTAAAGGGGTCTTGAGTAACGCCGAGCGCCATGAGCAGATGGCAAAGTCAATGCACTTGCCCCTGCTAAAGAAAAAGGGCAAATTCAACGACAGGCGAATGACCATTGCGTGTTATGGCCCGAGCCTTGCAGACACTTGGAAGCAGCTCAAGCATCCAATCATGACCGTCTCAGGAGCGCATGACTATTTGGTGGAAAGAGGGGTTATCCCTGACTTTCATGTGGATTGCGACCCAAGACCGCACAAAGCTGAAATGCTGAAGAAACCACAGAAAGCTACTAAGTACCTGATGGCCTCGGTTTGCCATCCAAACTTTTGGGAAATCCTCAAAGGAAAAAATGTTAAGGTATGGCATTTGGTGAATGGGGACGATTTCGAGACGGTGGCATGGGTAGCTCAGCACCACCCCGAGGGAATGGGAAGCCTGATCGGGGGCGGTTCAAGTGTGGGCATGAGGGCAATGAATGTTTCGGCGGCTTTAGGTTTTCGCCGGTTTGACATTCATGGCATGGATTGTTCTTACATAAATAACCGCCACGCAGGTGCTCATACTGGCAAAGATCAAGTTAAAATCATGGTCAATGTTGGTTTGAGAACTTTCCAAACTACACAGCAGATGCTCCAAGCCGCGATTGAAATGGAGAAATTCATAGAAACGCAGGATGCAGAAGTGGTGTTTTATGGCGATGGTCTAATGCAGGAAACTGCTTTCAAACTCAAGGAATTAGCATGAAAAACGAAGTAGCGGGTTGGACAAACGAGAGCTTCATGGAAGATAACCGTGGCAAGATGGCGGTGTTTTTCCATGCGGTGCAGGTGCGGAATAACTTTAAATCAGATGCAGAAAAGCGCCCAATTTTTGAGGAGCGCATCTTTATCAAGAAGTTAGTGCCAGGCGATTCGACCTTGGTTGTTGACCGCCCCATGCGCGAGCAAGACATGGAAGATTACCCAATTGAGTGGGCAAGATACGAGCAAAAGAAAGAACAAAAAGTAGCTGGCACACCCATTGATGCTTGGTCGGCGGTCTCGGAAACGCAAAAAGCAGAATTTAAGGCGCTTAACATTTTCACCATTGATCAATTTGCCAACTTGCCAGATGTGGCTGGCGACAAGATCATGGGCTTTAACGACTTGAGATCAAAGGCTCGGGCTTTCATTATGGCGGCGCAAGATTCGCAGATGATGGACAAAATCCGCGCTGAGATGGATAAGAAAATGGAAGCTCAAGAGGCTGAATTAGCTGAACTCCGTGCGATGATCAACAAAAGAGCCGGAAGACCTAAAAAAGAAACCGTAGAGGAGTGATATGAGCTACACATTACTGCAATTGGTTGACCAAATGTCCGCAGAGTTGGGCTTGACTCAGCCACCGTCAGTAATTGGCTCATCCAA
>Ga0315905_10001032_pt1 | contig 30338 bp, 22 predicted proteins | sample LakEriMetagenome_5_FD_203522 | JGI IMG/M metagenome (GOLD analysis project Ga0315905, IMG submission 203522) | Freshwater fungal communities from buoy surface, Lake Erie, Ohio, United States - Buoy 4 MA121 | ecosystem: Environmental > Aquatic > Freshwater > Lake | place: USA: Lake Erie, Ohio... | reverse complement strand
TGCCGCCAGGGTTCTGGCGGAAGGGGAGGACTGCAAGCGCGTCGCCGTCGCGCGCGACGGCAAGCTTGCAGAGCGTGCCGGGGAAGCAATGTTCTGCGAGAAGTGCGAGCCAGTCCAGCCGGTCGAATGGCGCGCTGACGGGCGAGCGGCCAAGCAGCGCGGCAAGTGCCGGGTCGGCTTGCGCTTCCCGCAAATCAGCGTGATAGACCCTCACACCCACTTGTCCGTTCCTGCCCTTGCATTCGAGTGAACCGTTTGCCCACAGCGCCTGATCCGACCGTCCATCCACTCGACCACCTCGCGCTGCGAGGACGGCCGGAAGCGGCAGCGCTCATCTTCAAGGACCGCACGCTTAGCTATGAGGCGTTAAATCGGCGTTTAGGACAACTTGCGAGCTGGCTCGCCGCGCAAGTGCCCGAGCCTGGTGCTCGTGTGGCGACCTGGCTGCCCAAGAGCGAGCTGGCTTGTCTGATGCCGCTTGCGGCGGTGAGGGCGGGGTTGGTGCATGTGCCGGTAAACCCGTTGCTCAAGCGGGCGCAAGTCGCGCATATCCTTGGCGACAGCGGGGCGCGGCTGCTGATCGCGAACGCGGGCCGGCTGGCAATGCTCGAGCCGGGTGATCTGGCCGGTGCGGCGGCGCAGGTGGAAAGCGCGGTCTGGGCGGCGGCGGACGTCATGGAGCCGCTGGGCCCTTCGGCGGCGGCGGCGGATGCGCTGGCGGCCATTCTTTATACCAGCGGCTCGACCGGGCGACCCAAGGGCGTGATGCTGTCTAACGCGAACCTCTGGCTCGGCGCGGTGAGTGTGGCGCATTATCTGGGCGTGGATGAACGGGACCGCGTGCTGGCGGTGCTGCCGCTGGCGTTCGATTACGGGCAGAGCCAGCTCCTTTCGACCTGGCATGCAGGCGGCGCCGTCGTGCCGCTCGATTACCTGATGGCGCGAGACGTGATGAAGGCGGTGGAGCGTCATGACGTCACCACGATCGCCGCAGTGCCGCCGCTCTGGTTGCAGCTGACGGAGTTCGACTGGCCCGAGGCGGTAGCGGCAAAGCTCGGGCGCCTGACCAATAGCGGGGGCGCGCTGACCGAGCCGCTGGTGCTCGCGCTGCGGGCGCGGTTTCCCAAGGCGCGCTTGTTTCCGATGTATGGGCTGACGGAGGCATTCCGCTCGACCTATCTCGATCCCGCGCTGGTCGATGTCCATCCCACCTCGATCGGCTCGGCAATCCCCTTTGCCGAGGTCATGGTGCTGGCCGACGACGGGCGCGAGGCCGGGCCGGGCGAGGAAGGTGAACTGGTCCATGCCGGGCCACTGGTAGCGCAAGGCTATTGGCGCGATGCCGTGCGGACCGCCGAGCGGTTCAAGCCCGCGCCGGTGTTCTCCCGCATGGGCGGCATGGCTGTGTGGTCCGGCGACCGGGTGTGGCGCGATGCGGCGGGGCTGATGCACTTTGCCGGTCGGCGCGATGCGATGATCAAGACCTCCGGCAACCGGGTCAGCCCGCAGGAAGTGGAGGACGCCGCCATCGCGACCGGGCTGGTGGCCGAAGCTGTGGCGCTCGGCATTCCCGATCCGGCGCTGGGGCAGGCCATTCACCTTGTCGCGCGGGCCAAGGGCGAGGCGGCCGAGGCTGCCGCGGCCCTGCAAGCGGCGCTCGCGCGTGAACTTCCGGGTTTCATGGTGCCGCGCGTGATCCATTGGCGCGAGGAGATGCCGCTGAGCCCCAATGGCAAACTCGATCGGACGGGTCTTTACCAGGAATTATCGGCCGCCGTGGCAGGGGGCTGAACAATGAAGCCGCTTGGCCCCATACCCTCCGGATTTCCCGCTATCGAAGGCGAGCTTGTCATCGGCGGGCGCAAGGCGTCCGAACTGGTGGCCGAGGCGGGCTCGCCGCTGTTTGTTTATGACGGTGCCCTCATCGCAGCGCGGGTAGCGCAGTTGCGTGCGGCGCTTCCGGAGCGGCTGGGGCTGCATTATGCGATGAAGGCCAATCCCTTCCCGCCATTGCTGCGGCTAATGGCGGGACTGGTCGACGGCTTCGATATTGCTTCGGGCGGCGAGCTGCTGATGGCCGAAGCGGCCGGTGTGCCGGCAGAGCGGATCAGCTTCGCCGGCCCCGGCAAGCGGGATGAAGACCTCGCGGCAGCGATCGCGCACGGCGTGACGCTGAACCTTGAATCCCCGCGCGAGGCCGAGCGGGCCCTGGCCATCGGCGAGCGGCTGGGGTGTGCGCCGCAGCTGGCGATCCGGGTCAATCCCGATTTCGATCTCAGGGGATCGGGGATGAAAATGGGCGGCGGGGCCAAACCCTTCGGTGTCGATGCGAGCCTGGTGCCAGTTCTGGCGCGGCGGATCATCGCCGCCGGGGCGGAATGGCGGGGTTTTCATATCTACGCCGGGAGCCAGACGCTCGATGCCGGCGCGATAGCCGAGATGCAGGCCGCAACGCTGGCGCTGGCGGCGCGTCTGGCCGAGGACAGCGGAGCGGCGCTGCCGGCCTGCAACCTTGGCGGCGGGTTTGGCATTCCCTACTTTCCGGGTGATGCGCAGCTCGATCTGAGCGCGGTGGGCGATGCACTCGCCATGCAGTTCGCCGCCCTGCCGGAGGTGCTGGCAGGGACCGCGTTCTGCATCGAGCTGGGGCGTTATCTTGTTGGCGAGGCGGGTGTTTATCTGACGCGCATCATCGACCGCAAGGAAAGCCACGGCGAGGTCTTTCTGGTTACCGATGGCGGTTTGCATCATCAGCTGGCGGCGAGCGGCAATTTCGGGACGGTGGTGCGGCGCAATTACCCGAGCGCGATTGCTACCCGGTTCGGCGCCCCGGTGGAGGAAGAGGCGAGCATCGTCGGCTGCCTGTGCACGCCGCTCGACCGGCTGGCCGACAAGGGCGGCTTTCCGCGCGCCGAAGAAGGCGATCTCGTTGCGGTCTTCTGTGCCGGTGCCTATGGTGCCAGCGCGAGCCCCGTTCATTTCCTCGGACACGGTCCGGCAGCTGAACGACTGATTAACGCAAGCTCCTAATCTATATGTATTAACCTTTACTCGATGCGCCGTCCCGTTACGGGACTTTGGCGGAATCGCGCTTGTGCGGGCGGCGCAAGGCGCATCAGTACTAACGGTATCTTCACCCTTTTTGGCGATAGCCCGGAAGTCATGGGAGCTATCCGTGGTCCCGCTGCGGGACAAATGGGACAGCCAACCCCGTGTGCGCAAAGGACGGTCAATGCCCATGAATTCGCGTATCACCCGCCTGCTGGCCCGGTCGTTGACCATTGCGGCCACGCTGAGCCTGCTGCTCGGCGGCTGTGCGGGTGGGAGCGGTGGCGCGCAGTTGCCGCCTGCCTCGTTCGTGGCGTTGCAGGAAGGCCCGGGTGAGGAATACGTCATCGGCCCGCTCGACGATCTGACCATCTTCGTCTGGCGCAATCCCGAACTTGGCGCATCGGTGCAGGTACGGCCCGACGGGCGCATCACGACGCCGCTGATCACCGACATGCCGGCCGTGGGCAAGACCCCCTCGATGCTCGCCGAGGACATCAAGCTCCAGCTTTCGCAGTACATCCAGGAGCCGATCGTCTCGGTCATCGTCAACAAGTTTTCCGGCACCTTCAGCCAGCAGGTGCGCATCGTGGGCGCCACCAGCAAGCCGGCCTCTATCCCCTATCGCGCCAACATGACGCTGCTCGACGCGATGATCGCAGTGGGCGGCCTCTCCGAATACGCGGCGGGCAACAAGGCGCGGCTGGTGCGCTTCGACAAGCAGACCGGCCAGCAGAAGGAATACGGCGTGAAGATCGGCGATCTGCTGCGCAAGGGCGATACGCGCGCCAATGTCATGCTGATGCCGGGTGATGTCATCATCATCCCTGAAAGCACCTTCTGAGGATGCCCGACGCATGACGAGCATCTATGAAGAAGTGCGCATCGCGCTTTACGGCATCTGGCACCGGCGCTGGCCGGCGCTGGGCGTGGCCTGGCTGGTCTGCCTGGCCGGCTGGCTGGTCGTCGCGACTGTGCCGAACACCTATGAATCAAAGGCGCGCATCTTCGTCCAGATCGATGACGTGCTGTCCGACCAGATCGGCATCGGCGGGGACCGCAAGCGCGACATCGAGCGCGTACGCCAGACTCTGACCAGCTCGGTCAACCTCTCCAAGGTCGTCCGCGCCACGCGCCTGGGTGACAAGGTGACGTCCGACAAGCAGATGGAAGCGGCGATTGCCGGGCTGGGCAAGAACATCAAGGTGGTGAGCCAGCAGGACAACCTGTTCGAGATCACCGCCTATTCGGGCAGCAAGGCCTATTCCGACGTCCAGAACGCCAAGCTCGCGCAGGACATCGTGCAGAAGATGATCGACATCTTCCGCGAGGAGAACCTCGCCGGCGGGCGCGGCGAGATGAGCGATACGCTGGCCTTCATGGACCAGCAATTGGCGGACCGACAGAAGGACCTCGAAGCCGCCGAGCAAAAGCGTCAGGCCTTCGAGGCCAAGAATGCCGAGATGATGCCGGGCAACGGTTCGCTTTCGAGCAAGATCGAGGGGGCGCGCGCTGAACTGCGCGGCATAGAATCCGATCTGCTGGCGGCGCAGAGTGCGCTTGCCTCGATCCGCGGGCAGCTTTCGGGCACGCCGCCAACGATCATGATGCCCGGCGTGGGCGGCGGTGCGCGCGGCTCGCTCGCGCAGGCGCAGGCCGATCTCGGCTCGCTCAAGGCGCGCGGGCTGACAGACAGCCATCCCGACGTCATTGCCTTGAAGGCGCAGATCGCCTCGCTCCAGCGCTCTGCTGCGGGCGAGGCCGGGCCCGGCGGCATGCCGAACCCTGCCTACTCCTCGCTGCAATCGATCAAGGCGGACCGCGAGGCGAGCCTGATCGCGCTGCAATCGCGTCGCGCCTCGCTCAGCCAGGAACTCGCGCAGTTGACCGGCCGTCAGTACAGTGAGCCCGGCCTTGCCGCCGAGGCAGCGCGGATCAACCGCGATTACGATGTACTCAAGGAACAATACGACAAGCTCCTGCGTGACCGCGAGCAGCTGCGCCTGCGCGGTCAGGTCGAAACCGAGCGCAATGCGGTGAAGTTCGAGGTGATCGATCCGCCGACGACGCCGCGCACGCCATCTGCGCCGGACCGGCCAATGCTCCTGTTCCTCGTGCTGATCGTGGGCGTGGCGGCTGGCTGCGGCAGTGTCTTCGCCCTGGGTCAAATGCGATCGACCTACGCGACGACCGGGCAGCTCGAGCGCGCCACCGGCATGCAGGTGGTCGGCTCTGTCTCGCTGACGCTGACACGTCGGGCGCGGATGCATCACTGGCGCCAGCTTAAGTGGTTCGCGGGTGGCGTTGCAAGCCTCGCCTTCGTGCTCGTCGTGCTGCTGGCGGTCGAATTCATGAAGCGCGGCATGGTCGCCTGAGGGAACCCGAGAAGATCATGACCGAACAGAGCAAGATCCCGCTTCCCAAGGTTGCCTCCGAGGCGCGCTCGCTGATCGAGCGTGCGGCGGGTGCGTTCGACCTGCGCGCCTTTCAGGCACCGGCGGCGCCCAAACTGCCCGAGCCGCGCGAGCAGGCGCCGGTCAGTTCCGAAGCGGCGGAACCGGCGCAGGCCGTCCAGCGTGTGGCCGCACCGGCGCGCCCGAACATCGCGCCACCGGCCTTCGATGGTATTCCGGCGCGGCAGTTGTTCCGCGGGACGTTCCATCCGGTTGATCGCAAGCATCTGCGCGAGCAATGCCTGATCGAGCCCGAGGGGCCGGTCACGGGCCTGCTCGAGGAATTCCGGATCGTGAAGCGCCAGTTGCTGATGACGGCCGCCGAATCGCGGGCCGGGCGCGGCGCGGCGCATGGCGAGCGCATACTTGTTTGTTCGTCGCACCCGGGTGAAGGCAAGACCTTCTGCGCGGTCAACCTTGCGCTTTCGATGGCGGCGGAGAAGGATACCGAAGTTCTCCTTGTCGATGCCGACTTCGCCAAGCCGAGCGTGCTGTCGGCGTTGGGGCTTCCGGGCGGGCGCGGGTTGATGGATGCGCTGGCCGATCCTGCCATCGCGGTCGAGGACTGCATCATCGGCACCGACATCGCCGGGCTATTCGTGCTGCCCGCCGGCAATTCGACCGGGCACGACACCGAACACCTTGCCTCTGCCTATACCGCCGAGGTGCTGGGCCGGCTGACTTCGCAATCGCCCAATCGCATCGTCATCTTCGACAGCCCGCCGGTGCTTGCGGCTTCGCCGGCATCCGAACTCGCCCACCATGTGGGCCAGGCACTGATGGTGGTGCGCGCCGACCAGACGAGTGAGGCCGCGCTGCGCGATGCAGTGGGCATCCTGTCCGGCTGCGAGGACATCAAGCTGCTCCTCAACTGCACCCGCTTCTCGCCCACCGGGCGCCGCTTCGGCACCTACTATGGGTACAAGGAATGACCATGGCGCGCACCCCGAAGCCAGCGTTCGCTGCCTGTGCGCTCGCGATGGCGTTGTCTGCCGGCGGTGCGAATGCGCAGTCGCTGCCCTATGGCGATCCCGGCGACAGTGAGGCGATCTCGGGGGGCGATGCTGCGTCTTCGGCGGCCGGTGAAAGCGCGCGGGACAGCGGCTCGCGCCGCGGCGGGCGCAGCAGGGGCAGCGCAGGCGGATCGGGGCGGATGAAGATCCAGCCTTACATCGAGCTCAGCCAGAGCGTGCTTGCCCGGCTCGAGCCGACGCATGAAGTGCTGACTTATTCAAGCGTGGCGGTTGGCGTCGACATGTCGCTGGCGGGGCGCCGGACCGAAGGCGCGGTCTCGGTGCGCTATGAGCGGCGTTTTGCGGAAAGTGGCAACATCGTCAGCAACGATACGCTCTCGGGTCTCGCCCGCGTGCGCCATGATCTGATCCCGCGTGCGCTGACGATCGAGGCGGGCGGGCTCGCCACGCGCACCCGCTTCGATGCAAACGGCGCCTCGCGCCTTGGTTCAGTGGAGACCGGCGACCGGGTCGCGCAGGTCTATTCGGCTTATGCCGGGCCGGCAGTTTCGACGCAGGTGGGCGAAGTCGCACTCAAAGGCTCCTATCTCCTTGGCTATACCAAGGTGAACACGCCGCGCCTGCCGGTCACCGGCCTGCCCCCGGGGCAGCCCCAGCCGCAGGGCGATATCTTCAATCACTCGGTGGCGCAGTCCGCGCAGGTTTCGGCCGGGGTGGCGCCGGGCACCGTCCTGCCGATCGGGCTGACCGCAAGCGCGGGCTACAATCAGGAAGACATCCAGAACCTCGACCAGCGCGTGCGCGAGTTGCGCGCGGGCGTGCAGGCCACCTTGCCGATCACATCGGAACTGGCGCTGATCGGCGATGTGGGCTGGCAGGACGTCAATGTTTCCTCTCGCGATGCCGCGCGCGGGTCGGACGGCGTGCCGGTTGTCGGCAGCGACGGCCGCTATGTGACCGACAAGTCGAAGCCGCGCCAGATCGCCTATGATGTGAGCGGATTGACCTGGGATGTCGGGGTGATGTGGCGGCCCAGCCGGCGGACCTCGCTCAGTGCTTTCGTCGGCCGTCGCTATGACAGCATGACCTACTACGGATCGCTGTCGTACACGCCCAATGCACGCAGCGCTCTGCAGATCGACCTGTTCGATGCTGTCAGCGGCTTCGGCTCGACCGTGGGCAATGCGGTGCGCGGTCTGCCCACCGATTTCACGACCGACCGGAATCCCTTCAGCGGCGATATCTCGGGCTGTGCGGCGGGCGCCCAGGGCGGTGGCTGTGTCAACGGCGCGCTCGGCTCGATCGCTTCGGCTGCGTTCCGCAACCGGGGTGTTTCGGCCTCTTACAGCCGAAACCTCGGCAAACTGCGCATGGGCGTGGGGGCAGGCTACCTGCGGCGCAAGTTCATCGGTGCGCGCGGGACTGTCCTTGGCGCTGCCAATGGCCAAACCGACCAGACGTTCTACGTCAACGGGCAGATCTCCGGACCGATCGACCGGCTCACCTCCTTCACCGTCGCCGTCTACGACAGTTGGTACAAGTCGGGCGTCTCGGAGCTTGGCGATGTCAATTCCGTGGGCGTCAATGCGGGGCTTACGCATCAGTTTTCCCCGCGCCTGATCGGCAATGCCGGTGTCGGGCTCGATGCACTCAACCGCAAGGCCATTGCCGACGATGTGGTGGCCACCGGCCAGGTCGGTCTGCGCTACAATTTCTAGAAGAAGGGCGTCCCCCGCCATGTACGATACGTTCTACCAGCTGACCGGGCTCCCCTTCCAGCTAACCCCCGATCCGGAGTTCTATTTCGAGAGCGGAACGCACCGCAAGGCGCTGTCCTATCTCGGCTATGGCCTCGCGCAAGGGGAGGGCTTCATTGTCATTACCGGCGCGGTGGGCGCGGGCAAGTCGACCTTGGCAGCGCATCTGCTCGCCACGATCGACCGCCAGCGACTGACTGCGGGGCAGATCGTGACGAGCCGGCTCGACGGTGGCGAGATGGTCCACATGGCCGCGCGCGCCTTCGGGCTTGCGGTTGCCGGTCACGACAAGGCAAGCGCGCTCGCGGTGATCGAGGCTTTCCTCCACGAAGAAGCGCGCGCCGGGCGACGCTGCCTGCTCGTGGTCGACGAGACGCAGAATCTATCGATCGAGGCGCTGGAAGAGCTGCGCATGCTCTCCAACTTCCAGCTTGGCGCGCATCCGCTGCTGCAGACCCTGCTGCTCGGGCAGCCCGAATTTCGCGACCTGCTGCAGAACTCGCCCTGGCTCGAGCAGCTCCGCCAGCGCGTGATCGCAACGCACCATCTCGAGGCGATGGAACCCGCCGAAGTCGGCCCCTATGTGCTGCACCGCCTCGCCTGTGTGGGTTGGAACGGCAACCCCTCGTTCGATGCGCGGGTCTTCGCCGATCTGGGACGGGTGACCGGCTGCCTGCCGCGCCGGATCAACCAGGTTGTCGGCCGTCTGTTGCTGATGGGCGCAGTCGAACAGAAGGCGCATATCGACGCTGCCATGCTCGCCGATGTGATTGCCGATCTGGAGCGCGATGGCACGCTGGCCGATCCTGCGGCGCCTGCGCCTGCGCCCGCGCCGCTGATCACGCCCGATACGCTGCCTGCAACGCAGATCGAACTCCCCGCCGCCGCGATTGCCGGATTGGCGGGGCTCCAGAAGGCAATTGCCGGCCATACCGAGCAGATCGTCGAACTGCAGAAGGCCGTCCTTGAGCTGGCCGACATGCCCGCACCGCCGGTTGCGGCTCCGGCGATCGATGCCCGGTTCACGGCACTCGAAGCCGCCCTTGGCGCGCTACAGCAACGCATCGTGGCGCTCGAGGCACGCGGCGCCGAGCAGGAGCAGGCGATCCGTCACGTGCTGACGATGCTGATCGAATGGCTCGAGAGCGAAACCCCGCGCCGCGCGGCCTGAAGGAGTGATGAGGCCATGTCCGGCCCCGATCTTGGTCAACCACTTTCCGCAGGCGCTGTGCTCAACGGCATGTCGGTCGACGTCGAGGACTGGTTCCAGGTCGGCGCGTTCGAGCACGTTATCGCGCGCGGCGAATGGGAGGGGCTTGACCGCCGGGTCGCGGCGAACTGCGACCGTGTGCTGGCGCTGTTCGACGAAGCCGGGGTCAAGGCGACTTTCTTCACGCTGGGCTGGGTGGCTGAGAAACACCCGGCGATGATGCGCCGGATCGCCGCCGAGGGTCACGAGATCGCGAGCCACGGCTGGGACCACAAGCGCGTGTTTACCATGGATGAGGCCGCCTTTGCCGAAGATATCGCGCGGGCACGTGGCGTGCTTGAAGATGCAAGCGGATGCGCGGTGATCGGCTATCGCGCGCCGAGCTTTTCGATCGATGCGCGCACGCCGTGGGCGCACGAAGTGTTGGCGCGGCATGGCTACGCCTATTCCTCTAGTGTCGCACCGATTGTCCACGATCACTACGGCTGGCGTGAAGCGCCGCGCTTTGCCTTCCGCCCGGTTGCTGGTTCGCCTTTGGTCGAAGTGCCGGTGACAACAGTGGAGCTGGCCGGACGGCGCATGGCGGCGGGTGGCGGCGGGTTCTTCCGGCTCTTACCCTATGCTGTCTCGCACTGGGCTGTTCATCGGGTGAACCGGCGCGATGGCCGCCCGGCAGCGTTCTATTTCCATCCGTGGGAAGTCGATCCAGATCAGCCGCGCCGCCATGATGCGCCGCTGCGGTCACGCTTTCGGCATTACACCAATCTTTCGGCCATGGCGGGCAAGCTCAGCCGCTTGCTGCGCGCGTTCTCCTGGGGCCGGATGGACGCTGTGGTCGCCGCCGAAGCCGCAAGGCTCGATGCCACGCAGGTGACGGCATGAATGCGCCGTTTCGTCCTTCGCTGATCCGGGTCCGCCTTGCCGATCGGGGTGACCGCGGTTCGATCACGCGCTTTGTCGGTGAAACCGATGGTGCGACCCCGTTTCACCGGCCCGAGTGGCTGGAGGCAGTGACGCGCGCGGCGGGGCATCCGGCGCATGTTCTGCTGGCCGAGCGCGAGGGTGCGATTGTCACGCTGCTGCCGGTCCATGCCGTGCACTCGCCCCTGTTTGGCCGGGCGCTGGTCTCCACCGGCTTTGCCGTGGGCGGGGGTCTCCTGGGCGATCCGGCGGCGGCGCCCGATCTCTTTGCAGCCGCGAGCGAACTTGCGCGGCGTCTGACTTGCCCGACGATCGAGGTGCGCGGCGGGACAATGCCGGAGGAGGCCGCCTGGCACATCAAGCACGACAGCCATGCCGGATTTGTCGCCCCGCTTGCCGCCGATGACGAAACGCAGCTGACCTGGATCCCGCGCAAGCAGCGCGCCGAGGTCCGCAAGGGCCTCGCGAACGCGATGGAGGTGCGGGTCGGCCGGGATCGGCAGGACCGCGATTGGCATTACGCTGTCTATGCCGAATCAGTGCGCAATCTGGGTACGCCGGTGTTTCCGCGCGCACTGTTCGAAGCGGTGCTGGACGCCTTCGGCGAAGATGCCGACATCCTGACAGTGCTGCACGAGGGCCGCGCCGTCGCCTCGGTGCTCAGCCTCTATCATCGCGGCGCGGTCATGCCCTACTGGGGCGGCGGGGTCTTTGCCGCGCGCGGCCTGCGCGCCAACGACGTTATGTATTACGCGCTGATGTGTCATGCCCGGACACGGGGCTGCGACCGGTTCGATTTCGGGCGGTCCAAGACGGATACCGGCGCCTATCACTTCAAGCGCAACTGGGGGTTCGAGCCGCAGCCGTTGAGCTATGCGGTGTGGAGCGCCGACGGCGCGGCCCCGCGTGACGTCAATCCGCTGAGCCCGCGCTACAAGGCGAAGATCGCGTTGTGGCAGAAGCTGCCGCTGTTTGCCGCCAATCGTATCGGCCCGCTGATCGCACGAGGGCTCGCATGAGCGAGGTCCTGTTCCTCGCGCACCGGGTGCCGTTTCCACCTGACCGGGGGGACAAGATTCGTTCCAGCCATCTGCTGCGCCGTATCGCCGAGTTCGCGCCGGTGCATGTTGGCGCGCTGGCCGATGATGTAGCCGACCTCGGGCACGAGGGCGCGGTTGCCGCGCTGGCGCAGAGCCATTGCATCGTCCGTCGCAGCGCGTCGCTGCCTTTGGCCGCGCTCGCAGCGTTGGGGCAGGGCCTGCCGGTGAGCCTTGCCGCCTTTGCCTCGGCCAGATTGCAGCATTGGGTACATCAGGTGCTTTCGGCGCGGCCCATTTCGGCGATTTTCGTGTTCTCCGTGCAGATGGCGCAATATGTGCCGTCCGAATTCCGGGGACGCGTGGTGATGGACTTCGTCGACGTCGATTCGGCGAAATACGAGGCCTATGCCCGGAGCGGCACCCTGCCGCGTCGTCTGCTCTATGCGCGCGAGGCCCGGCTGCTGCGGCGCTTCGAGGAAATGGTCGCGCGCCGTTCGACGACCAGCCTGCTGATCAGCCGCGAGGAGCGCGCGCTGTTCGAAAGCCGACTTTCCGGCACCGCGCTGCCCGATGTGCGCGCGCTTGGCAACGGCATCGATACCGAATTGTTCGATCCGGCAGTGGTGGATCCCGCGCCTGAACTGGTGGGCGAGGGCCCCTTCATCGTGTTCACCGGACAAATGGACTATCCGCCCAACGTCACGGCTGTGGAGCTCTTCGCGCACGAAGTCATGCCGCACATCCGCACGGCACACCCGGACGCGCGCTTTGCCGTTGTCGGCCGGGCGCCGACGGCGGCCGTGCGCGCGCTCGAGGGCATCAACGGGACCATCGTGACCGGAGCAGTGCCCGATGTGCGGCCGTGGCTCGCGGGGGCGGATCTCGTTACGGCCCCGTTGCTGATCGCGCGCGGAGTGCAGAACAAGGTGCTCGAGGCCATGGCCATGGCGCGCCCCGTGCTGCTGACACCGGTCGCAGCGACGGGCATCGGCGGGGCTGATGGGGAGCACTTCGCGATGGCCGAGGCGCCTCTGGCGCTCGCCGAACGGGCACTGGCCTTGCTGGCAGACCGCAACGCGGCTTCGGCGATGGGCGCCGCGGCGCGGCGCTTCGTGGTTGACGAGTGTGGCTGGGATCAGGTGCTGGCGCCTCTGCGCGCGCTGCTTGGCTGCACGCACGAGGCCGTTGCCGATGCTGCCTGAAGGCGTCCTTCCGGCGCGGCGGCAACGTTTGCTGCCGCGCTTCCGTGCCCGCGTGCCGGAGCACTGGCGCGCGCCGCTGGTTCGTCTCACGGCCGTGTGGTTTGTGCTGCTCGTCCTGTTCCACGGCGATTGGCGCGATATGGCCTCGCAGTGGTGGGACAGCTCGACCTACAACCATATCCTGCTCATCCCGCCGATCATCGTCTGGCTTGCGCTGCAACGCGCGACCGAGACGGCACAGATCATGCCGCGTGCCTGGTGGCCGGGACTTGTCATCTTCGGCGGCGCGGTGTTTCTCTGGGTCCTCGGCGATTTTTCCGGGCTCAATCTGGCACGGCAACTCGCCGTCGTCGTGATGCTGCAGGGCGCCGCGCTTGCGCTGCTGGGGCCGCGCGCGGCTGCCGTGCAACTGTTTCCGCTCGGCTATATGCTCACGCTGGTGCCCTTTGGCGACGAGCTGATCCCCTTTCTGCAAACGATCACGGCGAAGCTGACCATGGCGCTGCTGGCGCTGAGCCGGGTACCCGCAACGATCGATGGTGTCTTCATCACCACGCGCTTCGGCTATTTCGAAGTGGCCGAGGCCTGTTCGGGCGTGAAGTTCCTCATCGCGATGATCGCCTATGGCGTGCTCGTGTCCAACGTGTGCTTTGCCAGCTGGTGGCGGCGCACCGGCTTCCTGATGCTGTCGGTGGTGGTCCCGGTGCTGGCCAACGGCGTGCGCGCGTGGGGGACGATCTACATCGCGCGCTGGCGCGGGATCGAGTTTGCCGCGAGCTTCGACCATGTCTTCTACGGCTGGGTGTTCTTCGCGGTGGTAATGGGGCTGGTCATGGCCGTGGGCTGGCGGTTCTTCGACCGCAAGATCGATGCGCCGCTTGTCGATGGTGCGGTGATTGCAGGCTCGCCTCTGCTTGCCCGGCTTGAGCGCATGGTGCTGCCGGTGCCGGCGGTGCTGGGCGCGATTGCGGCGCTCGCGTTGACAGGCCTTGGCTGGAGCGCCGCGGCAACCCGGATCGCAGCGCCCATGCCCGATGAGATCGCGTTGCCACTGGTTCGAGGCTGGCATTTCGATGACAGCACGCCAAGGGCCGAATGGTATCCGCTGCACAGCGGCGCCGATCACCGGCTGGTGGCGCGCTATGCCGATGGCAAGGGCCATGTCGTGGACATTTCCTTCGCACTCTATGCCGCGCAGGGCGATGGCAAGGAAGCCGGTGGCTTTGGCCAGGGCGCGTTGCCGCTTGGCAGCCATTGGGCGTGGGAAGAGCCGGGTGCCGCGTTCCCGAATGCCAGGAGCGATGTGATCCAGGCTCCCGGACCGGTCCACCGCCTCGTCGTTACATGGCTGCGCACGGGCGAACTGCTGACCGGGAGCAACACCAGGCTCAAGCTCGCCAACATGCAGGACCGCCTGCTGCTGCGTCCGCGCCCGACAATGACGCTGATCCTCTCCGCCGAGGCCGGCGATGGTGCGCCGCCGCCGGACGAGGCGATTCGCAGTTTCCTTGCCGCCACCGGCCCCATCGCGCCGTGGATGGACCGCATGGCGCGCGTCCGGTAAGCGCTGCTTCATGTGCGGCATTGCCGGAATCTTCCACACCGAGGGCCTGAAGCCCGTCGATCCTGACCGGATCGCACGGATGTGCGCGGTCGCGGCGCATCGCGGGCCCGACGGGCAAGGTGTGTGGACTGCGCCGGGCGTCGGGCTTGGGCACTTGCGTCTCGCCATCATCGATCTTGCCGGATCGCCGCAGCCGATGGCCTCGGCCGATGGCGGGGCGATGCTGGTGTTCAACGGCGAGATCTACAACTTCCGCGAACTGCGCCGCGAACTGCAAGCGGAGGGAGCCACATTTCGCACCGACGGCGACAGCGAGGTGATCCTTGCCGCTTGGCAGAAGTGGGGGGTGAACTGCCTGCCGCGCCTCCACGGCATGTTCGCCTTCGCGCTCTACGACCTCAGGCAGCGCACCTTGCTGCTGGCGCGCGACCGGCTCGGGGTGAAGCCGCTGCACATGGCAACGCTCGCCGATGGCAGCGTGATCTTCGGCTCTGAGCTCAAGCAGCTCCTCGCGCATCCCTCGCTGCGGCGTGAGATCGATCCGCTGGCGGTCGAGGACTACCTCGCCTGGGGCTTCGTGCCCGATACACGCGCGATCCTGAAGGGCGTGGAGAAGCTGCCGGCCGGGCATTACCGCCTGCTGCGCCATGATGCGCCGCCGCCGCCGCCGGAGCAGTGGTGGGACGTCTCGTTCCAGCGGCGCGAGCGCGGCAGCGAGGCCGATCTCGGCGCGCATCTCCTCCACCACCTGCGCGAGGCGGTCACCTCGCGCATGGTCGCCGACGTGCCGCTTGGCGCGTTTCTTTCAGGCGGGGTGGACAGCTCGAGCGTGGTGGCGCTGATGGCCGAGGCGAGCCGCGAGCCGGTCAAGACCTGCACGATCGGCTTCGATGTGAAGGCGCTCGACGAAACGGAATACGCGGCGCGGATCGCCGGGCAATACGGCACCGAGCACCATCAGCGCATCGTTGGCGCGGATGATTTCGAGCTGGTCGACACGCTGGCGGCGATGTTCGACGAACCCTTCGCCGATGCTTCCGCCTTGCCGACCTACCGTGTTTCGCAGCTGGCACGCGAGCACGTGACCGTGGCGCTATCGGGCGATGGCGCGGACGAGGCTTTCGCCGGATACCGGCGCCAGACCTTCCAGCACCGCGAAGAGCAGGTGCGCGGCTTCCTGCCCGCTGCGTTGCGGCGCCCGCTGCTCGGCGGCCTCGGCGCAGTCTATCCCAAGCTCGACTGGGCGCCGCGCCCGCTTCGCGCCAAGACGACGCTACTCAGCCTCGCCGGCAGCGGCGAGGAAGGCTATGCGCGGGCTCTGGCGGTGACAGGACCGGAACTGCGGGCCACGTTGTACTCGGACGCGTTCCGCCGCCTGCGCGGCGATTATCGGGCCGAGCAGCCATTCGTGGAGCTGATGCGCCGCGCGCCGGCGCGGAGCGGGCTCGACCGCGCGCAATATGCCGATCTCAAGTTCTACCTGCCCGGCGACATCCTGACCAAGGTCGATCGCACCAGCATGGCTGTCAGCCTCGAGGCGCGCGAGCCGCTGCTCGATCACCGTCTGATCGAGTTCGGCGCACGCCTGCCAGAGCACCTGCGCGTGCGCGGGAACACCGGCAAGTGGCTGATGAAGCAGGCAATGCGGCGCTATCTGCCCGAGGACATTCTGTTCCGCCCGAAGATGGGCTTTGTCACGCCAATTGCCGCCTGGCTGCGCGGGCCGCTGGCCGGCGAGGCTCGCCAGGTGGTCTCGGGCGGCACGCTAGCCCGCACCGGATGGTTCGACACCGCACGTCTTGCGAGCCTCGCCGAAGCGCATGTCGCCGGCACGAGTGACCATAGCCGCTTGCTCTGGCAATTTTTGATGCTGGATCGGAGCCTCGCACTCCTTGGTTGCTCCTGATTTACCGACCGAGGTTAGTGGAAATTAACCAGGGTAAGGTGATCGAAAGGTTTGCGTTGTAAGCTTGGACAACCTCACTACTGCGGTGATCAATGCACAGGTTCCTCCGATCGACGATCGGAACATCACTACTGGTTGCACTTGCGTCGTGGCTGATAGGCTTCGGCGATCTGATCGATCACGGCTATTTGAACAATCTCTACAAGGTCGTGCGTCAGCCCGCTGATCAGGAAATTGTTCTCGTCACACTAGACGAAATGAAGGGTTTCGGGAGCGCGCAAGAGGCTGCCGTGCTTGACCGGCTGCGGTTGATGATGCCACGTGAGGTCTACTTCGACGCCAAGATCCAGACCGGAGCCGACAAGGCCGCGGACATGGCCCTTGCAAGGGCTGTGATGTCCTATGGTCGCGATCTCACATTTGTCGTGCGCCAGCAAAAGCTCGACGACTTCACAGTGGCCACCTTCCAGTTTCCGCCTCGGGCCATTTCAGGCGACGCGCCGATTGCCCTGTCGGCGTGGAACAGCAACTTCATCTATACGATCCTGTCGGCGCCGGTTTCGGTGACGGTCGCCGGTCAAAGCTATCCCACGCTTAGTACGCGGCTTGCGCACCTTTCGCGGCTCAATGCGAGCGCCTACTACCCGGATTACTCGCTCGACCCTGCAACGATCCCGAAGCTCTCAGGCCAGCAATTGCTGGATGGTCTGGTACCGACAAGCGCCATTACCGGGCGTACCATAATCGTCACCTCGCTGGGGCAGGCTCCGATGGCGGGGTATTTTGGCAGCGAGATGGTGCCAACGCCGTTTCATGACATTGCCGGGGCGAGGGCGCTGCATCGGTCGTTCTCGATCGATCTGACCGCCCTGCCGTTGCTTTTGTTTACGGTTCTCTTGCTGACCCTGATCGCGCGGATTGAGGCGTACCGGTTCAAGATCCCGGCCTATGCCATGTTGGTGGCAATGGTCATGGTGCTTCCGGCGACCGTCCGGGTTCAAGGTGTTGTGCTCGGCCCAGGCGTTTCGGTCCTCGCGCTGTTGTGCTTCGGTTCGCTGCGGATCTGGCAGAAGCGTACACGCCGGATCCAGCACACCAATGTATCGGGCCTGCCGAACCTGCTTGCCCTATCCAACAGCGAACTCGGGGTGGGGCGCGATGTGGTCGTCGCGGTGATCGCCCGGTACGAAGAGATGCTGGCCACTCTGCCTGCCGCTTTGCACGGTGAGTATGCCCGGCAGATCGCGCGACGCATCGCCATCGGGACAAGCGCGCAAACCATCTACCACGGCGACGGTGGTCACTTTGCCTGGAGCGAGGAGGCGAGGCCGCTCGAGATGCAGTTCGGTCATCTCGAGGGACTGCGCGCGCTGTTTTCCGCACCCCTGCAGATCGGTCACCTGACTTTCGATACCAATATCCATTTCGGGCTTGACCGCAACGAGGGGCTTGATGCCCTAACCAGGGTCAATTCCGCGCTGGCGAGCGCTAACGAGGCGCTGGGTAATGGTCGTGCGATCGAGCTTTTCGAGGCGCACCGGCTTGCCGAGGCGCCGTGGGAACTTTCGCTTCACGCGCGGATCGACGAAGGGTTGCGCAATGGCGACATCTGGCTGGCATTTCAGCCACAATGGCGTCTCGACAAACAGGAGATCTACGGGGCCGAGGCGCTCATCCGCTGGAATCACCCGATGCGCGGGCCGATCACGCCCGATGCCTTTATCCTGCAGGCCGAACGCGCCGGTCGCATCGATGCTCTGACGTACTGGGTCCTTGAGGAAGCCATCACTGCCGCGCTGACCATGAGCGCACTCGACAGCGACTTCCAGATCAGCGTCAACCTGTCCGCGCAGATGGTCGACAAAGCCGATCTCGTGGCCAATTTTGCCGAGATCGTAGGCCGGAGGGGAATTTCTCCCCGCCTGCTGACGATCGAGGTAACCGAGACGTCGAGCGTGCGCAATCGTCCGGTCGCCTGTCAGAATCTGACTCAGCTGCGCAATATGGGCTTCCGTCTCTCTATCGACGATTTTGGTACCGGCGAGGCCAGCCTTGCCTACCTGGCTGACTTGCCGAGCGACGAGCTAAAGCTCGATCGCCGCTTCGTTTCGCGCATCGTCTCCAGTCACCGCGACCGCGCAATTGTGAGCAACACGATCGCCCTTGCTCACGCGCTTGGTCAGCACGTCGTGGCGGAAGGGATCGAGGATCTGGCTACCTTGAACCTGCTGCGCGAACTGGGGTGCGATTTCGCGCAAGGCTACTATCTGGGCAGGCCCCAGCCCTTTGCCGCTTTCCGTGAGGCCTACGAAGAGAGCCGCAGTCTGCGCCAAACTCGAAGCATTTAGAGCTTGTTAACCAAGTCTAGTAACGATAATGGGTTGTCATCTTTAGCCAAGGAGACAACCGATGCTCGTATGGATGTTTTTTCGCGGCCGGTAAGCCTAAAAGATTGAAACTCTAACCGACTGGGCCCGAAACGCGAGTTTCGGGCTCATCGTTTTTTGGGTCATCATTGCCCTAAGGGTCGTCCCCAAGTCACTGAAAATAAACCATAGCTGTTTACATTTTGGCGGCTGGACTTGGCGATGGGCGATGGCCAAAACGGCAAAATCCGATCGATGGTGCATGATGCTGTCGGTCGTTGCTGGTCAGTCGGAAAATCGATTCGCCAGACCTTCGGTCCGGCCGCTGGCCTGCAAGCGGCTTTTCAGTTTTCGCCGTGGCCCAACGCGAGATAGTCGCGGCTCTGCATCTCGATAAGGCGGCTTACCGTCCGTTCGAATTCGAATCGTCCGTCGCCGGCTGGATAGAGCTCCGCCGGTTCAGCATCGGCAGTCGCGATCAGGTTAACCTTGTGCTCGTAGAGCGCGTCGATCAGCGTGACGAATCGCGCGGCTTCGTTGCGCTGGTCTGGCCCCAACTGCGGGATGCCGACCAGAATCACCGTGTGGTAGTTGCGCGCGATGGCCAGATAGTCCGCCGCGCCGCGCGCTTCGCCGCAGAGGCGCTTGAAGCTGAACACCGCAACACCCTTCAGGCTCTTGGGCACATGCAGCGTCCGCCCACCGCCGAGATCGAGTGACCCGGTCGGCACGTGGACGCTGTCCTCGGGCGGATAGTCCGTCATGCGGAAAAAGGCCTCGCGCACGGCGGCGGTCGCCTCGGGGCCGTTGGGCACATGCCAGGTGTCCACACCCTGCATCCGCGCCATGCGGTAATCGGTCGGGCCGTTGAGCGCGACCACGTCGAGCCGGCTTTCGATCAGGGCGATGAAGGGCAGAAAGTGCTCGCGGTTGAGGCCATCCTTGTAGAGCTCGCGCGGCGCACGATTCGAGGTCGTGACGACGGTGACGCCAAGGTCTGCAATCAGCGCTGTAAACAGGCGCCCCATGATCATTGCGTCGGCACTGTTGTTGACCACCATCTCGTCGAAGGCGAGTATGCGCGCCTCGGCTGCGATGGCGGCGGCGACCGGGGGAATAGGGTCGCCGCGCTCCTTCTGGCGTTCGACACGCAGGCGCGCGTGAACGTCGAGCATGAACTCGTGGAAATGGGCGCGGCGCTTGGGGCCCGCCTCCAGCGTGTCGTGGAACAGGTCCATCAGCATCGACTTGCCGCGCCCGACACCGCCCCACATGTAGAGCCCGCGCGGGCTGGCCGGAGGCCTTGCACCCAGCAGGCGGCCGACGAGGCCGGGCTTGGGAGCAGGGCGCTCAAGCTCCTGCTGCAGCGAATCGAGGCGGATTGCCGCGGCGGCCTGCTCGGGATCGGGCTTCAATTCGCCCGCTGCCACGAGCGCGGCATAGCGGGCTGCAAGACCGCTCATCGCGCCGAGGGCTTGCGCACGGTTCCATTGAAGGCGGCGACGAGGTGGTCGTCCTGCACCACCGTCCCGCGCAGGAACAGGAGCCGACGGGTTTCGCGCAGGACTTCGACCACTGCATCGAGCGGCTTGCCGACAATGCCCGCGCCGATGAACTGGGTAGAAAGATCGAGCGTGACCGAGCCCGCGGCATCGCCATCGATCGCATGGCGCATGCAGGCAAACAGCGAAACGTCGATCAGCGAAAGCGTGATGCCGCCGTGGACCGCATCGAGCAGGTTGCTGTGGCGGCGTTCGGGAAACATGCGCAGTCTAACCGCCGGGCCGCCTCCGGGGAGGTCTTCGCGCCGGACCAGCAAGGGGCCCATGACATAGGCATTGAACCGGTCCTGATCGTTCAGGTCCCAAGTATACCAGCCGGGATGGTCCGCAGACGGGCCATAGGTGAAGGCGGCGTTGTCGACAGGCATGGCAGGCAGCGGCAGGACGCCCGCGTCAGAGCGAGCGCTCGACCTGCATCTTCTTGATTTCCGCGATCGCGCGCGCCGGCGAGAGGCCCTTGGGGCAGACGTTGGCGCAGTTCATGATCGTGTGGCAGCGATAGAGGCGGAAGGGGTCTTCCAACTCGTCCAGCCGCTCACCGGTCATCTCGTCGCGGCTGTCGGCCAGCCAGCGATAGGCCTGCAGCAGGATCGCCGGGCCGAGGAACTTGTCCGAGTTCCACCAATAGCTGGGGCATGAGGTGGAGCAGCAAGCACAAAGGATGCATTCGTAGAGCCCGTCGAGCTTCTCGCGCTGCTCGGGGCTTTGGAGGCGTTCCTTGCCCGAAGGCGTGGGCGATACCGTCTGCAGCCAGGGGCGAATCGAGGCGTACTGTGCATAGAAGTGCGTGAAATCAGGGACGAGGTCCTTGATCACTTCCATGTGCGGCAGCGGCGTGATGCGAATCTCGCCCTTGAGGTCGGAAATCGCGGTGGTGCAGGCAAGGCCGTTGCGGCCATTGAGGTTCATCGCGCAGGAGCCGCAAATGCCTTCGCGGCAGGAGCGGCGGAACGTCAGCGTCGGGTCCTGCTCACCCTTCATCTTGATGAGCGCGTCGAGCACCATAGGGCCGCACTGGTCGAGATCGATCTCGAATGTGTCGTAGCGCGGGTTCTCGCCGCTGTCCGGATCGTAGCGATAGACCTTGAACTTCTGGATCTTCCCTTGCGTGGCTGCCGGAAAATGCCGCGACTTGCCATTGACCTTGGAATTCTTCGGAAGCGTGAAGGTCGCCATCGAGCCGTCCTCGTTGATCGGGTTCGGAAAAATATGCTGGACTGTCCTTAGCGAAACCGACGCGGTGAGCAAGGGGGGAGGGACGTCTTGCCCCCCTGTCCAAGGTGACAGGGCCGGGCGGCCGTCGCGGGTCTTGCGCGCAAACGAAAGGGGCGGGGAACTTTCGTTCCCCGCCCCCGAACGTTTCGCTGACGCGAAGCTCTTAGAGCTTGCCGTCCTGTGCGCTGTTCATCTCGTCCGAAACCTTGTTGAAGGTGTTCGACAGCGAGTTGCCCAGAGCGCCCATGGCGGTGATGGCAGCAACAGCGATAAGAGCGGCGATCAGACCGTATTCGATAGCGGTCGCGCCTTCTTCGTTAGCGAGCAGGTTCTTGAAAAGCGTCATATTCGATCTCCTGAGTTGGCGCCCCACGCGCCACCCACCCCTCGTGTCTTCCGTGGTGAGCGAGGCCTTATCTACGCAAAACCTTCTAACAATCCCCTAACGCGGGGCCCCCTTCGTGCCATCGGGCAGCGGGAAAATACCTATATAAAGCAGTAAGGTGATGTATCGCACGGGGGGCAGATGCAAAAGTTCGAGACACGAATCAGAATACAATCGACTCACGCGAACTCCCTGCCGAACCGCTTGTCCGCTTGCGCCGGAGCGTGCAACAACAGCGCCGGTCGGCATGAGGGAGGTATGCAGCGATGGGGTTCAAGGCATTCTGGGACAGGCACATGGTGCCTCGGCTTATCCGCACGTGCTGCGGGGCGCAGGGCATCATGGAGCTGCGCGGGCAGGTTGTGCCCAAGGCGCGCGGCGCGGTGTTCGAGATTGGCTGCGGCGGCGGCTACAACCAGCAGTTCTATGACAAGAGTGCGGTGACGTCCTTCGCGGGGATCGATCCGTCGGACAAGCTGCTCGACTTCGCACGGGCGGAAGCGGCGAAGAAGGGCTGGGCGGCGGATATCCGCCACGGTGTGGGCGAGGCAATCCCCTTTGCGAGCGAGAGCTTTGACACAGTGGTTTGCACCTATACGCTGTGCTCGGTGAGCGATCCGCAGCGCGTGCTGTCGGAAATGCGCCGAATCCTGAAGCCGGGCGGGCAGTTCCTGTTCCTCGAGCATGGCAGCGCCCCCGATGCCGACGTGCAGCGCTGGCAGCAGCGAATCGAGCCGTTCTGGAAACCGATTGCCGGCGGCTGTCACCTCACGCGGCCGATAACCGCAGCGGTGCGTCACGCAGGCTTCGAGGTCGAGCCCATCGGCAAGGGCTACCTGCCGGGCAATCCGCGCTGGGCGGCCTGGATGGAATGGGGAAGCGCAACGCGCCTCGCCTGAGCACGGGCCGGGCTTCGGCCCAAACAGAAGGCCCTCCCCGGCGCAGGTGCCGGGGAGGGCCTTCGTGTTGGTGCGTCAGCCCTGGAAGGATCAGGCGCCGAAAGTGCGCTGCCACCAGCCTCGACGCGGTTCGCCCGGTTTGTCGTCGACCGGATCAGAAGCCGCGGCAGCAACCGGTGCTTCCGGAGCAGCGTCTGATTCAGTGGCTTCCACCGCAGTCGCAGCGGATGCTTCGGCTTCGGGCGAATCGCTCTTCTTGCGGCGCGTGCGCTTCGGCTTGGCGGGTGCTTCCACCTCTGCTTCTGGCGCAGCCGCAGGCGCTTCGGCAACCACCTCGGCAACCGGCGCTTCCGGTTCCGCTTCGGCAGCATCGACCTTCTTGCGGCGCGAGCGCTTGGGCTTGGCAGGTGCTTCGGTCTCGGCTTCAACTGCTACCGGTTCGGGAGCAGCCTCGGCCGCAGCCGCTTCGGCTTCAACTGGCTCGGCATCTGCCTTGCGGCGACGCGAACGGCGCGGCTTGGCAGGTGCTTCCTTTGCAGCCTCGGCCGGTGCAGACGCCTCGACAGGTTCGGCTGCGGCTTCGTCGGCGGTTTCGCCAGCCTCACCCTCATCGCTCTGGGTCTCGTCGCCCTGCGTTTCACTGCCCTGGCCATCGCCATCCCCGCGGCCACCACGCCGGCGGCGACCACGGCGGCGGCGCTTGCGCGGACCCCGCTCGTCGGTGCGCTCATCGGAGCGATCGCCGCCATCGCCGCGCTCTCCGTCCTCGTCGCCCTCGACCTCGTCATCGCCATCAGCCTCGCCGGCGTCACCTTCACCGGCAGCCGACTGGGCAACTTCGTTGCCATCACGATCACGGCCGCGGCCGCGGCGGCGCTTGCGCCGCTTGCGGCGACCGCCTTCGCCATCGGCTTCGTCGCGATCACGCTGCTCACGGCGCGGCTCGTCCTGACCCTCGGCTTCGTCCTCGTCACCGTAGTCGTCGTCCTCGTCGGTGTCCGTCTCGGGTTCGATGATGGGCTCGAAGCGCGGCACGAACGAGGGTTTCGGCCCGCGCGAGGCGACGCGCATCTTGGCGCCTTCGTTCTCGCCTTCGGGGATCACTTCAACGGTTACGCCGTAGCGCGCCTCGATCTCGGCCAGATCTGCGCGCTTGGCATTGAGCACGTAGATCGCGGCTTCCTGGCTGGCATAGAGCGTGATGATCGTGCCCTTGCCCTTGGCGGCCTCGTCCTCGATCATGCGCAGCGCCGAAAGGCCGGCTGAAGAGGCCGTGCGCACGAGGCCAGAGCCGTCGCAGTGCGGGCAGGCGCGCGTTGTCGCCTCGAGCACGCCGGTGCGCAGGCGCTGGCGGCTCATTTCCATGAGACCGAAGCCCGAGATGCGGCCGACCTGGATACGCGCGCGGTCGTTGCGCAGCGCGTCCTTCATCGCCTTCTCGACCTTGCGGACGTTCGAGCCGTATTCCATGTCGATGAAGTCGATCACGACAAGGCCAGCCATGTCGCGCAGGCGCAGCTGGCGGGCGATTTCGCGCGCGGCTTCGAGATTGGTGTTGACCGCCGTCGCCTCGATGCCGTGCTCCTTGGTGGAGCGGCCCGAGTTGATGTCGATCGAGACCAGCGCCTCGGTCGGGTTGATTACGAGGTAGCCGCCGCTCTTCAGCTGTACGACCGGATCGTACATCGCTGTAAGCTGGTCTTCGGCGCCATAGCGCTGGAACAGCGGCACGGGATCGGCGTACTGCTTAACCCGCTTGGCGTGGCTCGGCATCAGGAGCTTCATGAAGTCCTTGGCTGCGCGGTAGCCGTGCTCGCCTTCGACGACCACTTCCTCGATGTCGCGGTTGTAGATATCGCGGATCGCACGCTTGATGAGGTCGCTGTCCGAGTGGATGAGCGCGGGCGCCGAGGACTTCAGGGTGCGTTCGCGGATCTCGTCCCACAGGCGGGCGAGGTAGTCGAAATCGCGCTTGATCTCGGGTTTTGTGCGCTGGAGGCCGGCGGTGCGCACAATGCAGCTCATCGTGCGGGGCAGCTCGAGCTCGGCCATGATCGACTTCAGGCGCTTGCGGTCTGCTGCCGAGTTGATCTTGCGGCTGATACCGCCGCCATGGCTCGAATTCGGCATCAGCACGCAGTAGCGACCGGCGAGGCTGAGGTAGGTGGTGAGGGCGGCGCCCTTGTTGCCGCGCTCTTCCTTGACGACCTGGACGAGGAGCACCTGGCGGCGCTGGATCACGTCCTGGATCTTGTAGCGGCGGCGCAGCGCCATGCGGCGGGCGCGAAGATCATCGGCCTCTCGCGCCTGCGCACGGGGGGCGCGCTGACGGCGGGGGCGCCGCTGGCGGCCTTCTTCCTGATCTTCACCATCCTCACGCGCTTCGTCGTCGGAGGATTCGGTCAGATCATTGTCTTCAAAACCATTCTCGACAACGCCGCCCTCGATCGTGGCGACTTCGTCCTTCTCCGAGGTATCGACTTCGGTGACGCCTTCGTCGCCGTCGTAGTCGAAGCGGTCGTCGCCGCCGTCCTCATCGTCGAGATCGCCATGCTCGGCCTCGTCGGCAGCGCGCAGCGCGGCTTCCTCCTCGGCGTGGGCGGCTTCCTCGGCCAGAAGCGCCTCGCGGTCTTCCTTGGGGATCATGTAGTAATCGGGATGGATCTCGCTGAACGCGAGGAATCCATGACGATTGCCGCCGAAATCGACGAATGCCGCCTGCAGCGACGGTTCGACGCGGGTTACCTTGGCGAGATAGATGTTGCCCTTGATCTGCTTGTGATCAGCAGATTCAAAATCGAACTCTTCAATCCGGTTGCCATTGAGCACCGCCACCCGGGTTTCTTCCTGGTGGCGCGCATCGATCAGCATGCGCGTGGTCATTACAAAGTCTCCAGCCGCGCGGCCACGGGGGTGAACCCGGGTTCTGGGCGCGGTTCAATGTGAAAGCGCGAAAGCCGTCATGGCCGGGCCTGGCAGATGCCGGAGCCGGAGCGGGGCGTTTCGCTAATGCGGATTTGCCGGTTCGCAGCGCGGAAAGGGCCGCAATAGCGGTCCCTAGGCGCTCGCCGCCCGGCGGCGGTTGGTGCGTGTCTGTCTTGAGGATGGTCCGTGGCGACTGGCACGGACCGATGCCCGCCAAGCCCACACGGGCCCCTGAGGGGCTCCTCGGCTCGAACGGTGCACGGATTTCCATCTAGACATCAACCTCTGGCGCAAACGAGGCGCAATCACGTTGTCGCCTCATCGCTCGTACTTCAGGATCGGGCCAAGACAGCCAGCCAAGACAACGCCATGTTCCGATGTGCAGCAATGCGGAACAAGGGTCCGCATCGCGTTTCGGGGCGGAGCCGAGGCCACTATCAGGCCCGTTCCAGATTGGCACTGCTAGCACCGGATTTGACAACCAGCAATTAAAACCATGACAGGGAGGCTGCGGGCAGATGTCGCCATGTGGCGCCGTGCAGCAATTCCGCTGGACCGGTCCGCTCCCGCCATTGCATAGGCAGATGTCATGAGAAGGCGGGCGCTTATAGCGGTGGGGCTGGGGGCTGCGCTGGCCGTGGTGACGGCTGCGGCGATCCTGTCTGCGCTGGAACAATGGGTGCCGGTACGCCGTCCGTCCTATGTCATACGTATCAACCTGCCCGACCGCACCGCGGCGATCGGACTTCCCCGGATCGAGGGCCCGGCCGATGCGAGCCGGCCGCTGGTGGTGATCGATGCCGGCCATGGTGGGCACGATCCCGGGGCAAGCGGACAACACGGCGAGCGGGAAAAGGGGATCACGCTGTCGCTTGCGCTGGCGCTGCGCGATGCTTTGCTGGCGGAGGGGCGCGTGCGTGTGGCGCTGACGCGCGATAGCGATCGCTTCCTCGCGCTCGAGGAGCGCTCGGGCATTGCGCGGCGGCTCAGGGCCGATCTGTTCGTCTCGATCCACGCGGATGCCACGGAATCGCCCGATGCGACCGGGGCGACGGTCTATACGCTGTCCGATCGTGGTTCCGACGCGGTGGCCGATGCCGTGGCGCGGCGGGAAAATCGCGCCGATGCGGTGAACGGGGTGGAACTAGGCGACAAGTCAGACGCGGTCACGGCGATCCTTGTCAGCCTTTCGCAGCGCGAGATGCGCGAACGGTCGAAGGCCTTTGCGAAGCTCGTCCTGCGCGAAGGGGAGGGCAGGGTGCGCTTCCACTCCGATCCCGAGCGCGAGGCGGCGTTCGTTGTGCTCAAGTCGCTCGATCTGCCTTCGGCGCTGATCGAGGCCGGCTACATCAGCAGCCTTGGCGATGCGCGCGCCCTGGGCAATCCGGGCTGGCGCAAGGGGTTTGCCAAGGCGCTGGCCTCGGCAATCGAGATCTATCTTGCGCGGACGACAGTGGCGACGGCGGTTCCTTGATCGTTGCTGTGCTTTGGCCTGAGTGAGGATTGCCCTTCCATCTCGCTTCGCGGGCGACATCCTCATTTGCACCGCAGTGCGAACTGGGAGGACCTTCTTTCCCGCTCCATTCTTGCAAAGCGCAAATGGGGAAGTGGCAGCCTGCAGGGCTGACAGATAAGTGCATCCGCGCGAGGTCTGCGCTGCCCACTGGCAATTGCGCGAAAGGCCATGCTAAGGCGCTGCGCAAATGGCTAACGACCCTGGACTTCCCGACCCCGACGGCACTTCCATGCGCTGGCGCATCCAGCGTGATGCGGCGGGCATGCTGGGGCGGGTGAGCGAGCTTTGGCGCGAACAGATCTGGGTCCGCCGCGCCGGTTATGCGCTGGGCGTGCTGGTGCTGCTTTATGCGATCCTGTGGGTCACCGTGATCCGCACGCTGCCCTCGGCGGACAAGCTGCTGACGTATCAGCCGCCGCTGCCGACCATGGTGCGCGGCAATGATGGCGAGATCGTTTCCAGCTATGCGCGCGAGCGGCGGGTGCAGCTGCGCTACGTCGATTTTCCCGAGCCTTTGATCCACGCCTTCCTCGCGGCCGAGGACAAGAACTTCTTCAACCACGGCGGGGTCGACTACATCGGGCTGGCGCAAGCGGTGGTCGACAACCTGAGCAAGATCGGCTCGGACGAGCGCGGCCGCGGCGGGTCTACGATCACCCAGCAGGTCGCCAAGAACATCCTCGTCGGCAACGAGCGTTCGTTCACGCGCAAGCTGAAGGAAATGCTGGTCGCCAAGCGCATCGAAGGGGTGCTGACCAAGCAGCAGATCCTCGAGCTCTATCTCAACGAGATTCCGCTGGGGCGGCAGAGCTTTGGCGTGCAGGCGGCGGCGCGCGCCTATTTCGACAAGGACGTCAGCGATCTCAAGCTGCATGAGGTTGCCTTCCTCGCGATCCTGCCGAAGGCGCCGGAGAGATATGGCCGCGCGAGTTTTGCGAGCGAGGCGCTGGAGCGGCGGGCCTATGTGCTCGACCAGATGGTCAAGAACGGCTGGGCCTCGGCGGCCGAAGCCGCAGAAGCCAAGGCCCAGCCGCTCGGTCTGGTGCCGCGACGGGCGGAGAATTACACCGCCGATGCCGGTTATTTCCTCGAGGAAGTGCGGCGCCAGCTGATCGACAAGTTCGGCGAGAATTCCGATAATGGCCCGAACAGCGTCTATGCGGGCGGCCTGTGGGTGCGCACCTCGCTTGATACCGAATTGCAGACGGCGGCACAGACGGCGATGCGCACCGGCCTGATCCGCTTCAACGGCGGGCGCGCGTGGAGCGGGCCGATTGCCCGGCTCGATGTTTCGGGCAACTGGCAGGCCGAGCTCATCACGAGCAATCTTTCCATCCGCTACCAGGACTGGCGTACCGGCGTGGTGCTGGCGCGGCGCGGGCATGACGGGCGGATCGGCTTTTCGGATGGCAGTACCGGACCGCTCTGGGCAATGCCCCAAGCGATGAAGCCGGGCGACGTGATCGCGGCGGCGCCTTCGGGCGGCGGCTGGTCGGTGCGGGTCATTCCCGAAGTGTCCGGCGGCATGGTGGTGGAGGAACCTTATAGCGGGCGCGTGCTCGCCATGCAGGGCGGGTTTGACGCGCGGCTTGGCTCTTTCAACCGCGCGACGCAGGCGGTGCGCCAGCCGGGTTCGACGATCAAGCCGTTCGTCTATGCGACCGCGCTCGACAACGGGATGACCCCGGCCTCGATGGTGCTCGACGGCACATTCTGTGTCTATCAGGGCGCAGCGCTGGGGCAGAAGTGCTTCAGGAATTTCGGCGGCGAGGGCGGCTCGGGCAGCCACACGATGCGCTGGGGCCTTGAACAATCGCGCAACCTGATGACAGTGCGCATTGCCAACGACACCGGCATGGACAAGGTGGTGCGTACGATCAAGAGCGTCGGGATCGGCGACTATCAGCCTTACCTCTCGATGGCGCTGGGCGCGGGCGACACGACCGCGGCGAAGATGGCAAATGCCTATGCGGCGCTGGCCAATCATGGCCGCCAGCACGAGCAGACCCTGGTCGACTATGTGCAGAACCGCGATGGCAAGGTGATCTGGAAGGCTGACAAGCGGGCTTACAGCGGCTGCAATATGGCGCAGTGGGACGGTCGGCCGATGCCGCGGATGAAGCCGACCGGCAAGCAGGTGATGGACCCGCGCACCGCCTATCAGGTTGTGCACATGCTGGAAGGCGTGGTGGTGCGCGGCACTGCGCTGACGCTCGCCGACCTCAACCTGCCGCTGTTCGGCAAGACGGGCACGACCTCGGGCCCGACCAACGTGTGGTTTGCGGGCGGCTCGCCCGATATCGTGAGCGCGCTCTATCTGGGCTACGACCAGCCGCGCAGCCTTGGCGGCTATGCGCAGGGCGGGCGTATCGCCGCGCCGATCTTCAAGGAATTCGTGCAGTTGACCCGCAAGCGCTGGAGCGATGCGCCCTTCACCGTGCCCGAGGGGATACGCATGGTGAAGATCGACCGGGTGAGTGGACGGCAGGTGTTCGGCGGTACGCCGGAGGACTATATCCGGCAGGCCTCGGTGATCTGGGAAGCGTTCAAGCCCAACAGCGAGCCGACGCGAACCTTCCGGCCCGAGGACCAGACCTTGAAGGACGCGGTGCTCGAGGCGATCCGCAAGGCGCGCGCGGCGAAGGGCGAGGCTTCCGGCGAGGACGTGCCGTTGGAAGAAGGCGATTTCGTCGAGGACAAGGGTGGCATCTATTAGAGCCTGCACCATTTGCCGGTTCCCGCTCCGCATACTTGCTGATAGACCCTCGTCCATGATCAAGCACGCTCTTGCCGCTGCTGCGGCGCTCGCCCTTCTTCTCCCCGCTGCCGCCAACGCGGAACTGGCGCAAGGCGCGACGGCGCCCGACTTCACGACGATGGGTGCGCTAGCCGGCAAGCCGCTGAAGGTGAACCTCAAGGCGCTGCTCGCGAAGGGCCCGGTGGTGCTCTACTTCTACCCCAAGGCGTTCACGCAGGGCTGTACGCTCGAAGCCCATGCCTTTGCCGAAGCGACGCCGGAGTTCGCCGCCGCCGGTGCAACCGTGATCGGCATGTCGAACGACGATCTGCCGACCCTGCAGAAGTTTTCCACTGCCGAGTGCCGGGACAAGTTCACGGTGGCAGCGGCGAACCCCGCAGTGATCAAGGCCTATGACGTCGCGCTCAAGGTGGCCGGCATTTCAAGCGGCCTTACCAAGCGCACCAGCTATGTGATCGCGAAGAATGGCACGATCATGATGGTGCATTCCGACATGGATTACCGCGATCATGTCAAGCTCACGCTCGAGGCGGTTCAGAAGCTCAAGAAGGGCTGAGCGCGGGGAAGCTCCCTGTTTGGAAAGCGCGCCTCTTTACAAGGCGCGCCGCTTCGCTAAGCGGCTGGGCTCCCGCTATCT
>Ga0315905_10001031_pt1 | contig 30349 bp, 22 predicted proteins | sample LakEriMetagenome_5_FD_203522 | JGI IMG/M metagenome (GOLD analysis project Ga0315905, IMG submission 203522) | Freshwater fungal communities from buoy surface, Lake Erie, Ohio, United States - Buoy 4 MA121 | ecosystem: Environmental > Aquatic > Freshwater > Lake | place: USA: Lake Erie, Ohio... | reverse complement strand
CACTTGCCTTTAGACAAAACCCCATGAATACCTTTCTGCACGTTGGCTGCGGCCCCAAACGCAAAGACCGCACAACCGCTGGCTTTGCTGACTGGAACGAACTGCGCTTTGACATCGACGAGTCTGTTCAGCCTGATTTGGTTGGAACGATGACCGACATGTCCACTGTTTCTTCTGAATCAGTCGATGCAGTCTTCTCTTCCCACAACATAGAACACCTGTACCCCCACGAAGTACCTGTTGCTTTGTCCGAGTTTTTCCGGGTTTTAAAGACTGATGGCTTTGCCGTCATCACCTGCCCAGACCTTCAGGCTGTTTGTGCTTTGGTTGCCGAAGACAAACTAACCGATACAGCCTACACATCTCCTGCTGGGCCTATCACCCCTTTAGACATTCTGTATGGACACCGCCCCCCTATGGCAAGGGGTAACCTGTACATGGCTCACCGATGTGGATTTACTGAGAAAGTGCTGTCTGGAACCCTACAGTCTTCAGGTTTCAAAAGAGTCGCCTCTATGAAACGTGGTGCTCCCTATTTTGATCTGTGGGCTCTGGCTACCAAGGCAGACTTGGATGAAGAAGAGCTTCTATCGATGGCAAAGAATCATTTCACACCTAGATAAATCATAAGTCAGCGGGCTGTTAGAGCTAGCCTGCTTTTGACGAAAAGAAACGTGCTGTTGTTGATCCATATATGTAAGGAGTAGACGAGCTGTGCAAATGACACTTGAGCAGGCGCTTCAAAAAGCGGTTGAAGCACATAAGGCGGGCAAGTTGCAAGATGCGGAAAACCTGTATCGAGCCATCTTGCAAATCCAGCCCAATCACCCCGATGCGAACCATAACTTAGGAGTATTGGCGGTCTCTTTAAATAAGACTGAGGCTGCACTACCACTATTTAGGATCGCACTGGAAGCCAATCCGAGACAAGGCCAATTTTGGCTCAGCTACGTAGATGCGCTTATTAAAGAAAAGCAGTTTGACAAAGCAAGGGAAGTACTTGAGCAGGGAAAGAAGCAAGGGTTAGCTGGAGATAAAGTTGACGAATTAGAAGCGCAATTGACACCAAGTGTAATGGCGCAAAGCTCTGAAACATCAGCTAATAAAATCTCAACCTTCAGGCAACAGCTCAAGAAGGTTTCTGCAAAGAAAGAAAAAAAGAAAAATTCGTCAGGAAATTTAACAAGTCTTAATCAGACGGTAAGGCCGCCTCAAATTGAAATAAATTCCCTTTTAGAACACTATAAAAACGGACGATACGATCTTGCACAAAATTTAGCTACAACCCTAACCCAGCAGTATCCAAGACATCCGTTTTCCTGGAAAGTGCTTGGCGCAGTATTCAAACAAACTGGTAAATTACAAGACTCAGTGATCGCTAATCAAAAAGTATTGGAGATTTCGCCCAATGATGCAGAAGCGCATAGCAATTTGGGCGTCACACTGGGAGACCTGGGCAGATTGGAAGATTCCGAGACAAGCTACAAAAAAGCAATTGCAATCAAGCCAGACTATGCAGAAGCACACAGTAACTTGGGCGTCATATTGCAAGACCTCGGCAGATTAGAAGATGCCGAGACAAGCTACAAAAAAGCGATTGCGATCAAGCCAGACTTTGCGAAAGCGCATTACAACTTGGGCATCACACTTCATGAACTCGGCAGATTAGAAGATGCTGAGATAAGCTACCAAAAAGCAATTGCGATTAAGCCAGACTTGGCAGAGGCGCATAGCAACTTGGGAAACACACTGAAAGCTGTCGGCAAACTAGAAGACGCTGAGATAAGCTACAACAAAGCGATTACGATCAGGCCAGACTTGGCAGAAGCGCATAGCAATTTGGGAAGCACACTGCAAGAACTTGGCAGACTAGAAGATGCTTTTAATTCGGCAATTAAATCTATAAGAATAAATCCCACCGTTCAGGCAAAGAATTTATTTGTAGACCTAACAAAGAAATTAAGTATTAAAACTTGGGATCTCTCACTATCACAATTAGTGATTACTGCGCTTCTTGAACCATGGGGTAGACCTGCAGATGTAATGCCGTTTGCAATGAAATTATTAAGCAAAGATCAAGAATTCGCAAAGATTTTGGATCAACCAAACCACGATAGCAGTGAGGCTCAATTAAACGAAAGTCTTTTAAGTTCAATTTCAAATAAAGAATTTGATGCCTCTGCGCTTGTGCAAGCGATGCTGACATCAGCGCCAATTCCAAATAGTCAGTTAGAGATAGTTTTTACTACTCTCCGTACCCATTTACTTAAAGTTGCGTCATCATTCTTGTTGAAAGAAGATAAATCTGATGATGTAGCCTCTTTGTACTGCTCGCTTGCGCAGCAATGCTTTATCAACGAATACGTTTATTTCCAAACGACAGACGAAATTGACAGCTCACAAAACTTACGGGATCTACTAAAAAAAGCATTAGAGGAAGATCGGAGCATTCCAGCAATTTGGGTCATAGCTGTAGCTTGTTATTTTCCGCTTTACTCAATTGAAGGTGCAGAAAAATTATTACGGAAAAATTATTCAACTGATATTTACAGTGTCTTAGTACAACAAATGCAAGAACCATTAGAGGAGTTAGATTTACGTAAATCAATTCATAATTTGACAGGCATAGAAAATCAAGTTTCGTTGAAAGTTCAAAGTCAATATGAAGAGAATCCCTATCCAAGATGGACTCGCTTGCCCAAAGATTCAAGCAAAAAATACCTTAATTCATACATCCAAAGTAAATTTCCCTACGCTGATTTTCAACGACTAGACGAGGACAGGAATCCGGAAATACTTGTTGCTGGATGTGGCACAGGGCTGCATTCTATTGGGACATCGCAATCAATTAAAGGCGCAAAAATCTTAGCAGTTGATTTGAGCATGGCAAGTCTCAGTTACGCAAAGCGAAAAACGGCAGAACTAGAAATTAAATCAATAGAGTACGCACAAGCGGATCTTTTAAAGTTAAATTCGCTCGGCCGTACTTTTGATGTGATTGAATCATCAGGCGTGCTACACCACCTTGAGAACCCATTTGACGGCTGGGAAGTTCTTCTGTCTTTGCTAAGACCCTACGGACTCATGAAACTTGGGTTCTACAGTGAACTAGCAAGGCGAGATATTGTTAGGGTTCGCAACTTGATCAGTTCGGCAGGTATTGGCTCGTCTTCCCAAGACATCCGTGGTTATCGAAAGCATTTGCTTGGATTGCAAAACTCTAAAGACTACGGATTCGCAACCAGTAGTACAGATTTCTTTAGTACCAGCTCCTGCCGTGATCTACTTTTTCATGTTCAAGAGCACCGTATGAATTTGCGTACGCTTGATAGATTTTTTAAAGATCACGATTTGAATTTCTTAGGATTTGAAATTGATAGCTCCGTAATTCAAGCCTACAAGAAACGCTTTGCAAACGATAAATCAGCAACCAATCTTAATCAGTGGCATATTTACGAAGAAGAAAATCCTGATACATTTATTGGTATGTACCAGTTCTATGTCCAAAAAAATGCATTATAGTTTTTTAAAAGTCTCCCCTTTAAGCGTGGCGCTCCCTACTTTGATCTGTGGGCACTGGCTACCAACGCTGAATTAAATGAAGAAGAGCTTCTACAATTAGCTAAGAATCATTTCACACCTAGATAAATCATGGCAACTATCAAAATCGACAACAAAGAATACGACCTAGACACCCTGTCTGACGATTGCAAAGCCCAACTGGCAAGCATTCAGTTCGTAGAACAAGAACTAGCCCGCCTTCAAGCTCAAGCTGCTGCGCTTCAAACCGCAAAGAATGCATATCTCCAAGCCTTGCAGAAATCTCTACCGGTAATAGGCGGAAGCGACACGATCAAGTTGTCTTGATTTAACGGCGGTCATGTGATGTGGCTTCTCTAATTTTCACTTTCAGCTTTCACTGTTAACCATCACAATCGCTTTTTGTTGGCTAAATGCATAGTCGGTATTGGCTAAGCTATTGAATTTATTAGACTCTTCTGAGTTATGTTCCATCACCGTCCAACATCGCATCGAGTGCAGCCGCCTGGGCTTGAAGGCGAGCCAATTCTTGCTCTACGAATTGAATGCTTGCCAGTTGGGCTTTGCACTCATCAGACAGGGTGTCTATGTCGTATTCTTTGTTGTCGATTTTGAGGGTTGCCATGATTTATCTAGGGGTGAAATGATTCTTTGCCAATTGTAGAAGCTCTTCTTCATTCAAGTCAGCTTTGGTAGCCAGTGCCCACAGATCAAAGTAGGGAGCACCCCGCTTCATCGAAGCGACTCGTTTGAAACCTAAAGTCTGTAGGGTTCCAGACAGCACTTTCTCTGTAAACCCACAACGGTGAGCCATGTACAGGTTACCCCTTGCCATAGGGGGGCGGTGTCCATACAGAATATCCAAAGGCGCAATAGGGCCAGCAGGCGATGTATAGGCTGGCTCTGTTAATTTGTCTTCAGCAACCAAAGCACAAACAGCCTGAAGGTCTGGGCAGGTAATGACGGCAAAGCCATCAGGCTTTAGAACCCGCAAGAACTCAGATAAAGCAACAGGTACTTCGTGGGGGTACAGGTGCTCTATGTTGTGTGAAGAGAAGACTGCGTCAACTGATTCAGATGAAACAGAGGACATATCGGTCATGGTTCCAACCAAGTCAGGTTGAACGGACTCGTCGATGTCAAAGCGCAACTCGTTCCATCCAGCAAAGCCAGCGGTTGTGCGGTCTTTGCGCTTGGGGCCGCAGCCTACGTGGAGAAAGGTTTTCATGGGGTTTTACTATGATTTTTCTGGACATAGAATTGATACATACCAATAAATGTATCTGGATTTTCTTCTTCGTAAATGTGCCACTGATCAAGATTAGTTGCTGATATGTCATTTGAAAAGCGTTTCTTGTAGGCTTGAATTACAGAACTATCAATTTCAAATCCTAAGAAATTCAAATCGTGATTTTTTAAAAATTTATAAAGAGTACGCAAATTCATACGGTGCTCTTGAACATGAAAAAGCAGATCACGACAGGCACTTGTGCTAAAGAAATCCGAGCTACTGGTTGCGAGTCCGTAGTCTTTAGAGTTTTGCAATCCGAGCAAATGCTTCCGATAACCACGGATGTCTTGGGAAGACGAGCCAATACCGGCCGAACTGATTAAGTTACGAACCCTAACAATGTCTCGCCTTGCTAGTTCACTGTAGAACCCAAGTTTCATGAGACCGCTGGGTCTAAGCAACGACAGAAGAACTTCCCAGCCCTCAAATGGGTTCTCAAGGTGGTGTAGCACGCCTGATGATTCAATCACATCAAAAGTACGGCCGAGCGAATTCAACTTTAAAAGATCGGCTTGTGCATACTCTATTGAATTAATGTCTAGTTGTGCCGTTTTTCGCTTTGCGTAACTGAGACTTGCCATGCTCAAATCAACCGCTAAAATTTTCGCGCCCTTAATTGATTGCGATGTTCCAATAGAATGTTGCCCTGTGCCACATCCAGCAACAAGTATTTCCGGATTCCTGTCCTCGTCCAGACGTTGAAAACCTGCAAAGGGAAATTTACTTTGGATGTATGAATTAAGGTATTTTTTGCTTGACTCTTTTGGCAAGCGAGTCCATCTTGGATAGGGATTTTCTTCATACTGGCTTTGAACCTTCAAAGAAACTTGATTTTCTATGCCTGTCAAATTATGAATTGATTTACGTAAATCTAACTCCTCTAATGGTTCTTGCATTTGTTGTACTAAGACACTGTAAATATCAGTTGAATATTTTTTTCGTAATAATTTTTCTGCACCTTCAATTGAGTAAAGCGGAAAATAACAAGCAACAGCTATGATCCAAACCGATGGAATGCTTTGATCTTCTTCTAATGCTTTTGTTAGTAGATCCCGTAATTGCTTCGAGCAATCAATTTCATCTATTGTTTGGAAATAAATATATTCATTGATAAAACACTGCTGAGCAAGCGAGCAGTACAAAGCAGCCACATCATCTGATTCACCTTCTTTCAACAAGAGTGAGGATGCAACTTTAAGCAAATGGGTACGCAGGTTAGTAAAAACTGTCTCTAACTGACTATTTGGAATTGGCGTTGATGTCAGCATCGCTTGCACAAGCGCAGAGGCATCAAATTCTTTCTCTGAAATTGAATTCAAAAGACTTTCGACTAATTGAGCCTCATTGATATCGTGGTTTGATTGATCCAAAATCTTTGCGAATTCTATATCTTTGCTTAATAATTTCATTGCAAACGGCATTACATCTGCAGGTCTACCCCATGGTTCAAGAAGCGCAATAATCACTAATTGTGATAGTGAGAGATCCCAAGTTTTAATATTTATTTTCTTTGCGATCTCTATAAATAATTTTTTTGCTTCAATGGTAGGATTTATTTTTATAGATTTAATTGCTGCATTCAATGCATCTTCTAGTCTGCCGAGTTCTTTCAGTGTGATGCCCAAGTTGCTATGCGCTTCAGCTAAGTCTGGCTTGATCGTAATTGCTTGTTCAAAATACTTTCGAGCAGACTCCCAGTCTTCGGTATCCTTTGCAATAGATCCGAGGTTGTTACAAACTTCAGCTGAGTTGGGGTTGATTGCTAAAGCTTTTTTATACGCAACCTGTGCATTTTCAATTCTATTGTCCTGCTGCAAAGCTGCTCCTAGATTTATCCATGCTTTAGCGTTTTCTGGTGCCTTCTCAGTTGCCTCTTCTAAAATAGCAGTGGCTTCTTTAATTCTTTGGTCTTGCCTTAGAAACTCACCCAAATTAATCATGCGGTTCACATTGTCAGGTTCTAGGGCTTGAGCCTTTTTTAAAGCCTCAATCGCACCTGATAAGTTTCTATCTTGATAGCGGAGTGTTCCCAGTAGTTCCCATATCTGGGTAAGGTGAGGTTTCAGAGCACCTGCTTTCTCAAAATCTTCTATTGCACCAGAAGTGTTTTTTGCCCTTAGTCTAATCATCGCTCTATTTGCAAATGCTTCAGCATAATTGGGTCTAGCCTTCAGTGCTTCCTCTATTAAGGGAAGGGCTTCTAAATCTCTTTGGTTAGCTCCTAGACAAGCGGCCAAGATAATCCAGCTTTCTGGATCGTCGGTTGACTGCTCGTATCCAGACTGTGCTTTTAAAAGTGCCTCTGCAGGCTTAGAACTCTTAAGTAACAACCTCGCTTGATTCCGATAAATTGATGGTAAGTTAGGATTAATTAATATTGCAGTTGCTAGTGCTTTTTCTGCTTGCATATCTTTCTTATCAAGCAAGAAAAGTTGGGACAGTAATGACCAACCCTCAGCATTATTCGGTTCAACTTCAAGAAATGTAGTTAGCCAATCTTGTGCTTCTTGATACCTACCCGTTTCACGAAGCTCAATTGCTTTAGAAAGCTTGTTCGCTTCTGTCTTTTGGCTCTTTAAATTAATGTCAAGTTGGACTAATTGCGCTTCAAAGACCTCAACTATCTCTCCCTCCAACCCTCTCTTCTTTCCCTCCTCAAGTACGCTTCTTGCATTTTCAAACTGCTTTTCTTTAATGAGCGCATCTACGTAGCTTAGCCAAAACTGTCCCTGGTTCGGATTGGCTTCCAGTGCGATCTTAAATAGCGGTAGCGCAGCCTCTGACTTATTCACAGAGACCGCCATGACTCCTAAATTATGGTTTGCATCGGGGTGATTGGGTTGCGCTTGCAAGATGGCTCGATATAAGGCTTCAGCGTCCTGTAACTTCCCCACCTTATGCGCTTCTACCGCTTGTTGCAGCGCTTGCTCAAGTGTCATTTGCACAGCTCGTCTACTCCTTACATATTTAGATCAACAACATCCCGTTTCTTTTAGTCAAAAGAAGACCAGCCCTAACACCCCGCTGACTCATGATTTATCTTGGGGTGAAATGATTCTTTGCCATTGATAGAAGCTCTTCTTCATTCAAGTCAGCTTTGGTAGCCAGTGCCTTGTAAAGAAAAATCGGCACTCATTGTCAAGATTCAACCGGCGCCAACAAAGTAGCATTTAAATGCTATAAAAATTAACACCAATCATTATCCGATCCTTCTTACCATCATATAAAGCGTTGTGCTTTTTATTCGCATTGATAATTACAATCATGCCATTTAGCGGCATGATGCCCTGATCTGGGTTAAAAAGCCTAAGAACTCCAGGTTCTAAGCCACTTTGGTCGCCAACATCTAGGTAGTAGACAAGGCTATATTTACGCTTGTTAAGATCAAAATATTTGTCATTGCTATTAATGTGATTATGAACTTTCGTACCTGCTCCGGCGCCATAGATATTAAAAAAAGAGTCACATATATAAACTTCAGAAGCAACGGCATCTCGACAAATTTTAGTTAAGTCTTGTGCAATAACTTTAATAATTTGTGACTTGTCATTAAAGAGCTCAAAATCTGTCGAACATTTACCATTTCCATAGCGTGCATCTATCGTCTTATCTAAAATTCTAGAATTCATTTGACGCAAATGGGCAATTAGTTCATTTTCCACGGGTCTACTTAAAATTAAAGGATCTGAACTCAATCCAAATTTCAAATTTGTGCTAAGTTGGTACGTCTCATCAACTTTAGCTGTAGTAGCATTTTTATTCGCAGAGATGGCTTTTAAACAAATCTCAACAAGTTTAAATTTATTTTTCGGTGCAATAAATTGAGCACGCTTCATACAATCTATAGCAGAATCTGTATGACCAATTTCATATAGATAAGTCGAGTAATTGTAGTAAATATTCCATTTTTTGGAGTCAAGTTTGGCGGCTCTTTCGTGCATATTTCGTGAGCTCTCTAGATCCCCTGTTTGCATTAATAATAAACCCAAGTTGCTATGCGCTTCTGCATACTCAGGCTTGATTGCAATCGCTTTGTTGTAACTTGCCCTAGCATCTTCTAGTCTACCGAGTTCTTGCAGAGTAAGCCCCAAGTTGCTATGCGCTTCTGCATACTCAGGCTTGATCGCAATCGCTTTTTTGTAGCTTGTCTCAGCATCTTCTAGTCTGCCGAGTTCTTTCAGTGTGATGCCCAAGTTGCTATGCACTTCTGCCAAGTCTGGCTTGATCGTAATTGCTTGTTCAAAATACTTTCGAGCAGACTCCCAGTCTTCGGTATCCTTTGCAATAGATCCGAGGTTGTTACAAACTTCAGCTGAGTTGGGGTTGATTGCTAAAGCTTTTTTATACGCAACCTGTGCATTTTCAATTCTATTGTCCTGCTGCAAAGCTGCTCCTAGATTTATCCATGCTTTAGCGTTTTCTGGTGCCTTCTCAGTTGCCTCTTCTAAAATAGCAGTGGCTTCTTTAATTCTTTGGTCTTGCCTTAGAAACTCACCCAAATTAATCATGCGGTTCACATTGTCAGGTTCTAGGGCTTGAGCCTTTTTTAAAGCCTCAATCGCACCTGATAAGTTTCTATCTTGATAGCGGAGTGTTCCCAGTAGTTCCCATATCTGGGTAAGGTGAGGTTTCAGAGCACCTGCTTTCTCAAAATCTTCTATTGCACCAGAAGTGTTTTTTGCCCTTAGTCTAATCATCGCTCTATTTGCAAATGCTTCAGCATAATTGGGTCTAGCCTTCAGTGCTTCCTCTATTAAGGGAAGGGCTTCTAAATCTCTTTGGTTAGCTCCTAGACAAGCGGCCAAGATAATCCAGCTTTCTGGATCGTCGGTTGACTGCTCGTATCCAGACTGTGCTTTTAAAAGTGCCTCTGCAGGCTTAGAACTCTTAAGTAACAACCTCGCTTGATTCCGATAAATTGATGGTAAGTTAGGATTAATTAATATTGCAGTTGCTAGTGCTTTTTCTGCTTGCATATCTTTCTTATCAAGCAAGAAAAGTTGGGACAGTAATGACCAACCCTCAGCATTATTCGGTTCAACTTCAAGAAATGTAGTTAGCCAATCTTGTGCTTCTTGATACCTACCCGTTTCACGAAGCTCAATTGCTTTAGAAAGCTTGTTCGCTTCTGTCTTTTGGCTCTTTAAATTAATGTCAAGTTGGACTAATTGCGCTTCAAAGACCTCAACTATCTCTCCCTCCAACCCTCTCTTCTTTCCCTCCTCAAGTACGCTTCTTGCATTTTCAAACTGCTTTTCTTTAATGAGCGCATCTACGTAGCTTAGCCAAAACTGTCCCTGGTTCGGATTGGCTTCCAGTGCGATCTTAAATAGCGGTAGCGCAGCCTCTGACTTATTCACAGAGACCGCCATGACTCCTAAATTATGGTTTGCATCGGGGTGATTGGGTTGCGCTTGCAAGATGGCTCGATATAAGGCTTCAGCGTCCTGTAACTTCCCCACCTTATGCGCTTCTACCGCTTGTTGCAGCGCTTGCTCAAGTGTCATTTGCACAGCTCGTCTACTCCTTACATATTTAGATCAACAACATCCCGTTTCTTTTAGTCAAAAGAAGACCAGCCCTAACACCCCGCTGACTCATGATTTATCTTGGGGTGAAATGATTCTTTGCTAATGAGATCTAGGAATAACATCAAATGCTAAAACAATCCGCTCTTCTTCAGATTCAAACGGAATTGTATGGTGCATCAGGGATGCAGGAAATAGCGCCATACTACCTGTAACTACGTCTATTACTTTTTTCGAGTTTTGACGTGAATTAGTTGCATCGCCGTCTTTGCCTAAAGCAACTACTAAGCTGCCACTGCCAACGTTTGTTTTAGGTGGAACATTTATGTAAATGCTCCCACTCAGCCAGCCATTTTCATGGATATGAGGCTGTAGTTCGCCACCACTCTTCATGCTTATAAGCCAACCGTAGAGACTGTACTCTTTTGGCCATTTCCTAATGTAGCCTTCTTCACTGCCCTCAAAATTAGTTCGATATCGTTCTATTTCTAATCGGATAGTCTTTTGAATTTGATCAGTTAATTTACTCTCTAAATCAAATAGATTCCCAGAAGTTTGGTAACCATTCGACAGAAGAGCTTGCCTTCTATTTGATCTCTTACTCTTATTAAGGATAGACTTTACATGCTGGACAAAAATTTCTTCAAAGTTATATCGAGACTTCAAGTCAACGAGTAGAGCATGTTTAAGTGGCTCATTGCAAAATATATTCGGCTTTTCCTCGCCATATCGCAATGCAGAGCGGCAGATGAGCGAGCCAATAACAGAATTAGTCTTATCTTGAGCTATCAAAAAATCTAGTTGATCGAAAAGCAGTGATTTTTTGTCCATTAGATACAAGCAAGTTAACATTTCGTTGCGAGCTTTAATAAAGTCAGGTTTCAACTTAATAGCTTGTGCATAGCTTGCTTCAGCCTCCGCTAACCTGCCAAGTTCTTTCAGTGTGTTGCCCAAGTTGCTATGCGCTTCAGTCAAGTCTGACTTGATCGCAATCGCTTTTTTGTAGCTTGTCTCGGCTTCCTCTAGTCTGCCCAGTCCATGTAGCGTTTTACCCAAGTTGCTATACGCTTCGGCATACTCAGGCTTAATCGCAATCGCTTTGTTGTAGCTTGTCTCAGCATCTTCAAGTCTGCCCAGTTCATGCAGTGTGTTGCCCAAGTTGCTATAGGCTTCTGCATAGTCTGGCTTAATCGCAATCGCTTTTTGGTAGCTTGTCTCAGCATTTTCAAGTCTGCCGAGTTCTTTTAATGTGTTGCCCAAGTTGCAATGCGCCTCTGCAGAGTCGGGCTTGATTGCAATCGCTTTTTTGTAATTTGTCTCAGCATCATCTAGTTTGCCGAGTTCTTTCAATGTATTTCCCAAGTTACTATGCGCTTCTGCATAGTCTGGCTTGATTGCAATCGCTTTTTGGTAGCTTCTCGCAGCATCTTCTAGTCTGTCGAGCTCTTTCAATGTGTTGCCCAAGTTGCAATGCGCTTCTGCATAGCCTGGCTTGATTGCAATCGCTTTGCCGTAACTTGTCTCAGCGTCTTCTAGTCTGCCAAGTTCTTTCAATGTGATTCCCCAGTTGCAATGCGCTTCTGCATAGCCTGGCTTGATTGCAATCGCTTTTTGGTAGCTTGTCTCAGCATCTTCTAGTCTGCCGAGTTCTTTCAATGTGTTGCCTAAGTTGTAATGCGCTTCTGCCAAGTCGGTCTTGATTGCAATTGCTTTTTGGTAGCTTGTCTCAGCATCTTCTAGTCTGCCGAGTTCTTTCAGTGTGATGCCCAAGTTGCAATGCGCTGCTGCCAAGTCGGGCTTGATTGCAATCGCTTTACCGTAGCTTGTCTCAGCATCTTCAAGTCTGCCGAGTTCTTTTAGTGTGTTGCCCAAGTTGTAATGCGCTTCTGGATCATTGGGTGAAATCTCTAATACTTTTTGATTGGCGATTGCTGAGTCTTGTAATTTTCCAGTTTGTTTAAACAAAGCACCCAGGACTTTCCAGCCAAATGGGTGGTTTGGGTACTGATTCGTTAGGGCTGTTGCTAAATTAAGTGCAAGACCATGCTGTCCCTTTTGATAGTATTCCAGTAAGTTATTTATTTCAATTTGTGGTGGACTTTTAATCTGATTCGCTTTTGTTAAATCTCTTGATACATTTTTCCTTTTTTCTTTTTTTGCAGATATCTTCTTGAGTTGTTGCGTGAAGGTTGACATTTTGTTAGCTGATGTTGCAGAGTTTTGTGCCAATAAACTTGCTGTCAATTTCGCTTCTAATTCGTCAACTCTCTCTCCAGCTAAACCCTGCTTCTTTCCCTGCTCAATTACGTTCCTTGCATTGTCAAACTGCTTTTCTCTAATGAGCGCATCTACGTAGCTTAGCCAAAACTGTCCCTGATTCGGGTTGGCTTCTAGTGCGATCTTAAATAGCTGTAGTGCAACCTCTGTTTTATTTAAAGAGACCGCCATAACCCCTAAATTATGATTTGCATCGGGGTGATTGGGCTGAGTCTGCAAGATGGCTCGGTATACGACTTCAGCATCCTGTAACTTCCCCGCCTTGTGCGCCTCTACCGCTTTTTTAAGCGCTTGATCTATTGTTAACTCCATATTTCTGGGTGTCCCACCATACATTTAGATATCTTGACAGAAGGTAAAACTAAATTAAGGCAGCTGAGCCTTGCACTCGTCAGACAGTGACTCTAGATCGCACTCTTAGTTGTAAATGTTCTGTATTGCCATGATGGGAAGAGAAGACTGCATCCACTGATTCAGTCAAAACAGAAGACATATCGGTCATGGATCCCACCAAGTCAGGTTTGACGGACTCGTCGATGTCAAAGGGTAACTCGTTCCAGGAATCAAAGCCAGCAGTTGTGCGGTCTTTGCGTTTAGGGCCGCAGCCAACGTGGAGAAAGGTTTTCATGGGGTTTTGTCTAAAGGCAAGAGGATGCACTTAGAAAAAACCCCACCCCCTTGTGAGGGGCGGGGCAATTTAAACTAACTATGAACTAATTAGTTAAAGTCGGCTGGATTCACATTGAGAGCATCTGTTCCATCCAAGACTGCAATTACTGTGATTTCTGCTGCATCTGTTGATGTAGCATTTGTTACAGATTGCAAAAACTGATAGATAACGTAGCTATCTGCAGTTCCATCACCGTTGGCATCATTAGGAATCATACCAAGATAGCCCTCACCAGCGGCATAGTTAGCAGCAATATCTGCAGCACCATCATTAAGTTGAGTACGAATGGCTGTAGCAAATGTAGCAGCGGATGCAGTCAACGCTACAGCAATATCATCCGCACCAGATGTAAGTCTGTAAGCAACGGTTGTTAAGTTATCTGCAACTGCTGTGTCTGCTGCAATGGTGGTAAAAACAAAGTTACCAGCATTGATAGCCGCATCCACATCGGCTATGCCATTTGTTGCCACTATGGATGTCCCTAAAGCTGTTAACGTAAACTTATCATTTGCGGCTGCACCACCAAAATCGAAGTCTCGCACACGAACAGCTCCAGTACCTGCTGTAATTACAATAGTATCAGCGCCTCCACCCAAAGTCACATCAATTAAACCGCCAGAAGTTACTGTTATCGTATCTCCACCTGTGCCGCCTGTAATTGTATGACTGCCTCCGGCTGTTGTTACAGCATAAGCAGTGGAGCCCGTTCCAGTAAAGGTGTCATTTGATGCTGAACCTAAGGTGAATGTACCACCAGCAGAGGCGTTAATAGTAGTAGCAGAAGCTGCAACAGTTAATCCAGTTTGTGCAACAGAAACGTTGTAAGTTTCAATGCCAGTTGAAGTAATTGTGGCGTTAATATCCCCCGCAATGTTGAGCACGTCAGCATTACTGGTACCAGTAATTGGAAGATTTACAGCGATAGTTGCTGTCAAACTAGTAGCATTGGCGTAGGTAATTGTTGGCGCAGCTGTATACGTGTTCCCAGACAAAACTGTCACAACTGCACCAGTGTCACTAATAGTAACCGCTGGAACAACACCATTGGTTGCTGCCAAATTCACTGTCGTCAAAGCTGCAAAGGCTGCGGCTGTTGATGAGATAGTGATCAGCTTATTTGTATCACTTGTACCAGTAACTTGCGTCAAGCCAGATGCGGGCAATGTCACAGCCAATGTGCCTGTCCCAGCTGTACCCAATGTTAGGATTTCGACGCCAGACAGTGACAAATTGGTATTTGTTGCTGACAGGTTAACAGTACCAACTTGACCGGTTGTGAGAGCCAGAATGTCACCTGTTCCAGTTGAACCATTGATGGTTTGCAATTGATTGGTCAGAGTACCATTTACACCATTCAGTGCATTGATGTTAGTTACTTGAATTGTGTCATTACCAATGCCAGTGTTGATATTGCTACCGGCTGTTGAGATGTTCACAGTATCTGCTGCTGAACCAGTGGTAATTGTCTGACCTGAAAATGCTCCGGCTGTAATTACTGAACCAGTCGTTCCAAGCGTATTGGTAACAGTGACTGTTTGATTCGCAGCTGAAGTCTGAGCTGTCAATGCACCGTTCAAGTCTGTGGCAGTCGCAGTGATAGTTTTCAGATCAGTTGGTAAAGTTCCAACGTTCAAAACTCCAGTTGAAGCGGTTACAGTGAAGTTTGCAATTTCGATACCAGATAACGCAACACCTGTATCACTTCCAGCAGTCAAGGTAGTAACCAAACCTTGTGTCGCTAAAGTTGAGTTCAAAGTATCGTTACCTGCACCACCTGTCAAAGCAGCTCCCACACCAACCAAGGCAGTAGAAGCAGAAGATGTGAAGGTATCGTCAGAAGCTGTTGAAAGCACTGAACTTGTTGCATTTGATGCTGTTGTGCTGACAACAGGAATTGTGGCGGCAGCCAAAACAATTGTGTTTCCAGTACCTTGAGCACCTAGTAAAAGATCAGCAGCAGCCAAAGACGTCACGCCAGCCAAGTTAATAACTGTATCGTTTGTACCTTGAGTACCTGCGACAGCTTGGACATACAAGTTGTTCTCGCTTGTCACAAAGAACGCAATGCTTGCTGTGCCATCAGCAGCAGCAGCTGAGTTTGCTGTTGTGTAGTTTGCGTAGTTGCCCAAGAATTTAGCTGCAGCACCAGAAGTGATGTTTGTGATGCTCAGTTTATCTGTGCCAGATGTGAAGTCAGTAATGACGTCAAAATTGGACTGATTAGAAACTACAGCATTTGTTGCATTTGCTGCAAACACGAATGTGTCAACACCAGCGCCGCCAGTCAAACTGTCTTTACCAACGCCACCAGTGATGGAGTCAGCACCATCGCCACCGTTGATAGTATCGTTCAATGTACCGCCAGTGATTGTGTCAGCACCAGCACCAGCTGTAACGTTAGCTGCAACTGAAGAAGCACCGATAGAGTCATTGTTTGCTGTACCAGTAATGGATGTTGCACCAGTAGCGCTAGCCAATGTCAAAGTTGCAGAACCAGTCATACCAGCAGCAGAGATGGTCGTTGCAGATACTGCACCAGTAGTAGTCAAGCTATTTGCACCAGTGAAGTTAACAGCAGAAGCACCGCCTGTATCAACAGTGACAGTCACTGCGCCCAAAGTTTGTGGGGCAGCGTTAGATGTTGATGCAGAGCCAACGTTAATGTTCAATGTCTCGTAGCCAGTTGAGGTGACAGCTGCACCATTAAACACGTTAAGGTTAGAAGTACCAGAGTTTGTCAGAGTAACGGAGTCAGTTGTTGCTGAGCCTGTGTCTGTCAATGTCAACGTACCGCCCAATTGACCAGTAGTATTAGACGTCACAGTGAAAGCGCCAGCAGGGCCAGTGATGCCGTAAGCACCGCCAGTACCTGTCAAGTTAACACGTGTGATACCTGTATCAACGTTTGCTGTTGTCAGTGTTACTCCGGCTGTGCCAGAAGTAGACAGTGTCAACTGCTCAAAACCTGTGATGGTGCGTGTTGTTGGAGCCGTGTAGCCTTCAGCAATTGCAGCAGTTGTAGATAAAACGTCAGCTGTACCGTCACCACCACCGATGGTGTCAGTTGTTGTAACGTTTGTGATTGCTGTAACTGTATCGTTACCTGCGCCGCCAGCAATGCTCACATCGCCTGTAATAGCCGAGATTGTGATCAGGTCGTTACCTGTACCGCCAGTGATGGTAGCTGTAGCAGCCGCACCCATGGTGGCAGAAACACCAGCACCGGAAGCAGTATTGGTACCTGCATTCAGTGTCGTAACTGTTGAGCCCAATGTGCCCAATGTCAAAGCTTGGTCGCCAGAAACATTAACTGTTGTAGCTGAAGACGCTGTCAAGCCTGTCAAAGTGTTGGCTGAACTTGTGGAAACCAAGTTCACTGTCTCAATACCAGCCAGTGTCAATGTACCGCCAGAAACTGCGCTCAAAGTCACAGTTGCTGAGTCTGCAGTACCTGCAACAGCGGCAGTTGTGTAACCAAATGTGGCGTCAAAAGCTGTGTTAGAAACTTTCAAAGCAGTTGCGACACTGCCGATGTTGCTGAATGCAGCAGCAGCTGTGCTGGCTGAAGACTCAACAGAAGTAACGCCAGTGGAGCCCAGCAAGCTCACAGTACCAGCAGCGCTGAAGTTTGCACTGACTGTCTCGATGTTTTTCATCGAAGCAGCAGAGTGAGTACCAGTCACACCAACTTGGATGTTGATCGTGTCAGCACCATCACCGCCGTCCAATGAGTCATTGGCTTGGAAAGTCATACCGCCTGTAGAAGAGTACAAAGCGTTGAATGTGTCAGCACCAGAGCCTGTTGTACGAACGTCTGCGTTAGAAGTCAAAGAGAAAGCAACAGGAGCAGCAGTCATAGAAACTGCAGCGTACGTGCCACCAACTGAACCCGCTGTCTGTGACAGGGTTTGTGAGTTAGCTACTTTGGTGTTGAATGTTGTTGCTGCGGCGCCATAAGTAGCGTCAGCAGTCATGTTGGAGAAGTCGTTGAGCATAGCGAGGATAGTCTCACCAGCTTTAGCAACGCCGCCGCCAGCGTTCAGCTGACCAACGATCCAGTTTTGCAGACCTGCAACAGAGGACAAGCCCACGTTTGTCAGCAAGTCGCTGGCAATGTTGGTCACTGTCTTGTTCTTGTACTCCAAGGCGACCATGGAGTTGGCCCATGCGTTAAGTTCAGCCACTGTTTTGTTAGCGGCCAAGATGTCAGAGTAGTCTGAAGCGCTCAGCTGCTGATTGAACAAAGCACCAGAGATACGAACCAGCTGAATGCCATTTGTTGGAATTGCCATTTTGAGATTTCCTTTTTAGGGTTTACAGATAAAAAACAAGATTTCTTTGCAAAGAAACCGAGTGCGAGCTAAGCAAAAAGCCCACACTCGACAGAGCGCACTAGGGAAAGTCCTAATACGCTCTGCACAGTGAGGGCTTGCGGGTTGCTCGTAGTAAGCGGTCAGGTCTTGATCGAAAATAGATCAATTAAATCAACAACTTAAGTTGATTTTTGTAGCTTTGAAATTTGTGTGTGTATCCTGTGTTCTAAGCAACAGAATTAGCTAGGTGCGCGGATGGAATTACTAAGACCTGAGAGCGGTCATAGTGCTGTGTACATGGGGTGTGTACTTAGTGTTGCCGACTGGCTATTTGCGCCTAAGTGGTTTCGCTTCGAGTGGCGCTACGAAATCTGCCCCAAGCAAAATGGCAGGTAGTTCTGAATCAGAAAGTCCGTCTTCCATTGCCCTTTGAGCTTTTTGAAGGGAGCTAAATTTAAATTCAACCATCAGCGTTTGGTCTTGCTCTTGGGCATATCTTTTGTCTGTAGACAGTCCGTTGCAACTCACACCTGCTTTAGTCAAGACGGCCACTGCAGAAACACAAAGCCCTCGCTTTAATGGTGGGCTACCTTTTTCGAGTCGAACCAACGTGGTTCTATGCACACCCAGCATCTCAGCAAGTGCTGTCTGACTTAACGACAACGCATTTCTTGCAGCACGCACATAGGCACCAAACGCCAGACACACATCTGGATCGTGTATTTGTTTGGAGGCGTCTGCGATTTCACTCATTTCACCTATATTTTCCCAGTTGTGCTGAAAGATTTACAACAGTCCACAAAAAATAGCTTGTATAAGCGACTTAAAATCGTCTAATATGTTGTAAACAACAAAATGTCGCTTACTAATGAAGCTCGGTACTCTTCGAAATCAACTGCAAGTAGATAAGTTTTGCAGCTCTTGGTCTAAGGGCCGTCAAGCTATCAGCGACTCAAGAGTTCGTGGTCTTCAGTTAGAACGAATGGCGTCAGGTCATGCCAAATGGCGCTTGCGTTACACGGCCAAGGATGGTCGCGCACGGTTCTGTCTCACCATCGGCGACGCGAGAATTCTGAGTCTTTCAGATGCAAGAGAACTTGCTGAAAATCAACTGTTACAGATTGCTCTTGGCAATGACCCCCGTCAAGAAAAAGTTATTTCTAAATCCATCCCAACCTTTGCAACATTCATTGAAGAGCAGTACCTACCATTTGTGAAAAGCTACAAACGAAGCTGGGACACGGATGTGAGCATGTTGAAAAACCATCTGCTCCCAAGGTTTGCAGAGCGCTACCTTGATGAAATCACGCGCCAAGACATCGTCAAAATGCACTATGAGCGCAAAGCATCCGGTGCTGCGGCAGGGTCGGCGAACCGACTTCTCATCATGATGCGGTACATCTTCAACCTAGCCGTTAAATGGGAAGTGCCGGGTGTGAAAGCTAACCCCACCAAGGGTGTGCCGCTGATGGAAGAGAACAACAAGATGGAGCGGTTTCTGACCATCGAAGAGGCTCAGCGCTTATATGCTGCAGTGTGCGCCACCGACCACCCAATGCTTCACTACATCGTGCCAATGCTCATACTAACTGGTGCGCGTAAACGAGAACTACTCGATGCTAAGTGGCAAGATTTCGATGTCGCTAGACGCACTTGGCGCATACCAACGACCAAAACGGGTAAGACTCGGCACGTACCCATGTCAGACGGTGTGGTCAAAATACTAGGAACCATTCCTAGGCAACTCGATTGTGAGTGGGTGTTTCCGAACCCCGATACCGGCAAACCTTTTGCCAGCATCTTCTATGCATGGGATAGAGCCAGACGCTTAGCTGGCTTAGCCGATGTGAGGCTTCATGACCTGCGACATTCTCATGCGTCTTTTCTGGTTAATTCAGGGCGCACCTTGTACGAGGTGCAGCACATTCTTGGCCACACCCAAGTAAAGACAACTCAACGCTATGCTCATTTAAGCCACGAAACGCTTCTGGCTGCAACCAACTCGGTCAATACGGCGCTAGGCGGGGTGTTTATGCCAATGGTGTCGGCAAGCCCTGCTGCACAGGTGCAGTTGGTTCAGTGAGCTGAAACTTAAATCAAACTCGGCCAGCTAGGCGAAGTGATGCACGCAGTGTGTCATTAATACGTGTTTGCCATCCGTCACCACTTGCACGTAGAGCTGCTAATACATCTGCATCCAAACGCAGTTTGACAGGCTCTTTGGTTATAGCTGCCTTGGGGCGACCACGAGTCTGAATCTTGTTACCCTTGTACAGGTCGGCAGATTCAAAAAACTCAGCAGTCAATTCCGCAGCATCATCGGGATCATTCCAGATAGCTGGCGTAGAGCGTTTTTTCGCGGTCATTTGCTTTCCTCATACTGATGATACGGCGCACCTCGCCGCGTGGTGTCCAGACCATCACAATCATGTCGTCATCTAACCAACCTACTGTGATGAACCGGTCTTCCTCGTAGTCCATTCTCTTGTCCTGACCAGTGAAGTGGAGACCATCAAAAACCTCAACCGCACGGGCAAAGTCCAAGCCACGCTCAAGCAGCGTCTTGTCCCTTTTGACTTGGTCAAACTCAAAATTCATGGATTTATTGTACCCCCAGTAAATTACTCGTCAACCCCTAGGCGCTGAAAGTTTGTACAGACAGTGATTACCCAGTATGCGGATGGTGCGCCGCTTAGCCGGAGCTTGGTGGTGAAGTGAGCCAAGCATAGGGGGAGGGTTTGTGTTTTTGGGAATACTGGACACCCACCGTACCCCCACCCCCCTAGTTTGGTTGATGGGACCCACAGATTACTATGAACCCTAATCTGCTCACGCAGAGCGTATTTTTTGAGAACGTAGGTGTCGTACTAGGGAGTGCAGTTCTGGAAGCACCTGAGCCATTTTGTGCGGTTTTGGACCCCTTGATTTAAGGCCTCCCATGATGCCGAATTCAAAGCCCACCGATTCAAGCAATGCCAGCCTTGCCGAAGCTAGGCTACGTTCTGTTCGCGCCTCGCGGGTCTCGCGTCCATGAATAGTTTTAGCTTCAGAACAGCGTTGTCGGCCATCTTTAGTTTTAGGGCCGGTGCTTCGCCCGCCATGCGTCTTGCATACCCGTTTGCCTTTGAGGGCAGGGGCGGCGCACTGGAGTTTTGTGCGTTTGGACTTGGCTTGGCAGCGTTGGCAGACGACCCGCCCGCCGAGTGTTTTGAGTGTTTGTTCTAAATGTAAAGTCTGTGTGTTCATGGGCGGCACTGGCTGTAGGGGGTGAAGAGGAGAGATGAATTTCTTTGGACGCAGGACCTGATGTTCGGTAGGTTAGTTTTGGGTTGATTCAATGAAAGTCCAAAAAGTCCAAATGCTTTAAATTAGATAAATTGAATGCGGCCCAAAAGTCTAAATAGTCCACCCACCCTATAAGGGTGGGACTTATTGGACTGGCTTTTTATAGTCATGGAATCCAACACCAAGAATCAGAGTTTGCATCAAAGCCAGTGTCGATATGCCCGCTGTAAGTTAAACCCTCAAGCAACCTTCGGGCTTCAGTGCAAAGTTTATTCTTTGGGGTGGTGGTCAGTGTTCCAGCTAAATAGGAAACAGCATCCTCAAACTTCATGCAAGGCATGCCTGGCGGACTACCGGCTATTCCAAGTGAAGGATTAGTCAAACCTTTGACATGTAACTTTAGAGAATCGAATGCAGCTTGTTGCTTCGCGCCTTTCGGTGGTAGTTTGACAAATATGTTGGGTAACGCCCGCTCAATAGTGCAGCTTGTAATGGGGTCACCATCAGAGTCTGCACCAAGGTTATGAACTTTTAAATTGAAGGGGAAGTCCTTTCCGTCTTGGCCGTCTTTCGCCTTAGCAATAGACCAAGATCGTTTGCCATTCGATTTCTGAACCTCAATGGCACCATCAAGCGCAGCAAAAAATGAGCTGTGGCCACGAGCGCCTTTGGTTGTATCTTTACCCGTATGGTGCACAAGCACCACCAGTCCACATATTTGCCCCTGAAGCCACTTGCAAGCTTGCAAGATTTCACCCATCTCTTTGCTGGAGTTTTCGTCACTGGTTGGCGCTGCACGATTTAAGGTATCCACAAACACAACCGAGCCCATTGGAATAGATGCAGTTAACTCATTCACGTTGGTTGGATTTGTGATCTGAAATGGTTGCATCACCATGAACATATTGGCGGGCAATGTACGTCTGTTCTCAAGTTCCCATGCTGCCACTCGATTCTTGAATCCTGATTCGCCCTCAAGTGCTACATAAATCACTGTACTTTTTGTCGTGCGAATGCCAAACCAATCATTTCCTTCTGAAATCGCGATGCCTGCATCAAAACCTAAAAAAGATTTGCCTGAAGCACTTGGACCATAAATTGCTGTAAGCCCTTCGTATGGGAAGATGCCTTTGACGCGCCATTTAACAGGTGGCATCGCCCGCAAGTCATTGCCCGTCAGTAGCTTGTAGTTACTGATTACAGAAGCTGGAGTAGGTTGCTGATTCTGTTGCCACCCCAACTCCATTGCACGCTTGTAAAGCGATCCAATGCCTATGGGGTTCGGATGATTTGGCTTGAAGTCGCTCCAAGCTTTTTCAAAGCCATCTTCTGTATACCGATTGGCGCTTTGCTTAGACCAGTTTTTTATGATGTCCTTGCCCGAAACCCAACCAAGACTGGCAACAGCCCACACCGCAGCTAACCAATAGTCAGTCGCTGGTTCGCCCGAATGTTCATAAAATGAACCATTCCCCCGACATGTATCAGAGCTAAAGTAACGCAAGGCATCTTTAAGTTTTGCAACCTCCTCTGGTGACTCTGGCTTTCCCATCAGGACCTGCATTAATGGACTTGGAAAGGCGGGCAAGCAGAGAGGTGGTGCTTTCTTTTTTTTGCGATTCAAGATCAACAATAGTGCGCTTGATGAGTGCTATTGCATCGCTGCTCATAACATGCACGCCATACGATATGGACGGCCCTCTGACTCAATGCCCTTGCGCGCAATTGTGCCAACGACCTTGGTAATGCGTGATGCATTAAAAACTGATGTGTCAACTTTAACAATGCCGTTATCGAATTTATCTGCCAAACCTTTTAAAAATGACTGCACAAATTTCTTTGACTCTTCATCGTTTTCAAATTCAGGCATTACATAGTAGAGGTGATGCCCGTTCCCTGACATCACACGAATAGGGTCAGGCCACTCGAGATGTTCAAGGTAGCCCATGATTTCCTCTGCTAGTTGATTTGCAGCCTCGACATCGTCATCGGTAGCAGGTTCTTTTGCTTTTTGGGCACGATCAATATCAATCAAAATAAGGTCGCGGTGACTTATGTCTGCATCTGATGCACTCCTTCCTTTGAATGACATACTGATTGGATTCATCACTATGTAGATGTTGTAACCACGGCCGTTCAATGCTAAAGCCTCAACCTCAAAGGCTTTTTTGCACGCATCCAGTGACTCATACTCAACAGCATGAAAGCACTTAGTCATAGGGTGCTGAGTTGGAGTGATCCCGTCAGGCCATATGGCTCTTAACTCCAATATGCTGTTTGGACCAGTAGCGATGATGCGCCAAAGATTTTTAATTTCAGATTTGCAGGCATTCATTTGCAGGCTCCTTCTTGGGCGTATCGTTTGGCAATTGCTTCAAGAACTTGATTCACAGGCGGGGCTGAGTGACCCTGTTCAACAGCCTTGGTGATTTCCTGAAGAATTTGTCCCTCGGGTGTTGAGAAATTTGTACTGATGCAGCTAAGAAATCGTCCATTGGCCAGCTGTTTTTCATCGACTACAACTCCACGGTAACCAGCATTTATGACTGCTATTACAATTCCTTGCAGTGGTGTTATGTCATCAGAATGCTTCACGCAGTCGGGATCAATGACATGCAGAACGTTATCTCTTCCGTGAAAAAAGACTACTGAATCACTCATGATTGACCCCCTGCTCTGCACGGGAAAGCAACCAGCCTTCCACATCCCCTAGTAACCAGCCCGAAGCCCTTCCGCCGGGAGCGATTTTGAATGGTGCTGGGAAGTCACCAGCTTGAACCATCGCATAGATGGTGCTGGGTTGAAGTGAGACCTTTTCGGCCAACTCTGCCATGCGAATTACACGCAATGAATTTAAATTTACAACCATGTCTATTGCCCTTTCTTAAGGCTTTGTTGAACATGGTTGAATTTTCTGAGGTGTCTAAATCAGTTACCAGAAGTGTTGATAGTTATTGCCGCTTTTGAGGCTGTGTGAAGTGTTCAAATGTCTGATTGGTAATTTGAATTTTCCAAAAATTGAGTGTGCGCTTTGGGATTGTGTGCCCCTTTTCGGCCATTGCAGATTGAATCGCACTCGGCTTTGGAAATGTATCTTGACCAAACTTGGATTGATGGGTGCTGACTAATTGGTGGAAAAGATTTTTGGCTTCTATGTTGGTGGGACGGTTCGACATCAAAGGCTTGTTATCCACCACTGACACAATTCCGTACACAATCGTAATTTGACTTACATAATGTTCGATATCGTCACACAAGTCATGCAGACAAACAGCCATTTGAAACCGATCTAAGCAATCGCCCACAATAAGCCTACTGCATTTACTTTTAAACGCCTTAACATGTGGCAAAAGTGCTTTCGCATTCTTTAAGGTCGGTGGTGCACCGGCAGATTTGTGATTCAAAGTTTCATCAATTGCTTGAATAACTTTCTTGTGCAAATCTTTAACTTGATTTGCTAGTGCATCACTCATTGCACCAGAATCCCAAAATCGATCTTCTTCAATTACACGTTGTATCAATGCATTGTTCAACTGGCGAATGAGTCTCAGGCTGAAGTTTTTTCTGTCAGCACTAATGGCTTTCTTTGCAGACAATTTTGGCTTGGTACTGTTACCCCAAGTACCTTTGATTTTTTGAGCAGCAACTAACTTGCTTGCCTCGTGTGCTGAACGTGGAAACCAAGGTGCTGACATTTTGACTGATTTGCGTGGCATACCAACATTTAACCGCAACCCCCCCACCCCTTGTCAAATCCTGCCCAGCGCAGACCCACCGTACTCCCACCCCCCTAATTCAGATTAGGAGTCCCTGATTCTGGTTACACACTGTTCTGCTCAAACGATTGGCATTTCTAAGCGTTACCACTCACAGAAGCCACAGCACATTACCACCAGCCATCTCAGCCTTGGCAATACCAACAACTTGAATGACAGCGTCATCAGAACCTACGAGCAGGTAAGCACCTTTATCCAAAAGAATCCAGCCAATGGACTCTGATGGGATTTGGGCTAGTTCTGATTGGAAGTCTTGTTCTATGGAGTTCATTAGATCCTCTAGCGGATTGGATTACGACAGCTTGATGGTGTCGCTTCCGCCTACAACGGTAATGATTTCTGCAAGGCTTGGAGATATGCATTCTTTGCAGTCTGAAGCGCAGCAGCTTTTGCTTGTAGGCGAGCCAGTTCTTGCTCTACGAACTGAATGCTTGCCAGTTGGGCTTTGCACTCATCAGACAGGGTGTCTAGGTCGTATTCTTTATTGTCGATTTTGATGGCTGGCATGATTTATATGGGCACTGGCTACCAAAGTTGACTTGAAATAAGAAGAACTTCTAAGATTGGCGAAAATCATTTCCCACCTAGAGATCAAAGTAGGGAGCACCCCGCTTCATAGAAGCGACTCTTTTGAAACCTGAAGACTGTAGGGTTCCAGAAAGCACTTTCTCTGTAAACCCACAGCGGTGAGCCATGTACAGGTTGCCTCTTGCCATCGGGGGGCGGTGTCCATACAGAATGTCTAAAGGAGCAATGGGGCCAGCAGGAGAGGTATAGGCTGGCTCTGTCAATTTGTCTTCTGCAACCAAAGCACAAACAGCCTGTAAGTCTGGGCAGGTAATGACGGCAAAGCCATCGGGCTTTAGAACCCGCAGAAACTCAGACAAAGCAACGGGTACTTCGTGAGGATACAGGTGCTCTATGTTGTGGGAAGAGAAGACTGCATCTACTGATTCAGTAGAAACAGAGGACATATCGGTCATGGTTCCAACCAGATCAGGCTGAACAGACTCGTCGATGTCAAAGCGAAGCTCAGTCCAGTCAGCAAAGCCAGCGGTTGTGCGGTCTTTGCGCTTGGGGCCGCAGCCTACGTGGAGAAAGGTTTTCATGGGGTTTTATCTAAAGGCAAGGGGATGCACTTAGAAAAAACCCCACCCCCTTGTGAGGGGCGGGGTTTGAGTTACGCAAGATTACTCAGTTTTATTTGCTGAGTTTTATCAATCATCGACAAGTGAAAGGCTGGCTGCAGAGAACAAGGCATAGTTTGCTGCTGTCATGTCAATTGTACCTACGAGAGATACGGTATCAGCTGCGATACCTTCAAGTACAGTATTTGTACCAGCGCCAACAGGATCAGCCAACAGGACTACCATTCTGCTATTTGTAGAGTCGTAGAAACTTACAAAGATTTCAGTTCCTGCACCGAGACCTGTAATTGTAGAAGTTCCAATAGCTGCAATAAATGCTTGTTGAATCGTCATATTAGTAGTTGTTGCAACAGCTGACGTAAGTTTAATCAAGTCACTTCCAGCAGTGTAGGCTGTGCCAGCGCTTGCTGCACCTAAATCTTGTATTGCTGTTGCACCTGCTGCTGCTGCTGCAACACCTGTATTCAAACCTGTAAGCGCTGCATGTCCATTTCCGTAGTTTGCTGTCGCATCAGATAAAGCTAGAACGTCAGTACCAACGACAAAGTCGGTTATGCGAGGAACTGTCAGATAGGCGGCTAATGTAGCACCAGCACCTGTTACGTCACCCCGAAGGATGAAGGTATCTATTCCAGTACCACCAGTCAAAATATCAGCTGCGGCTACGTTCGCACCAGTCGCCCTACTTCCCATGGTATCTGCACCGGTACCGCCAGTAATTGTGTCTGCACCGGTACCGCCCGTCACAAGATTAGTACCTGCTGTAGCAGTAAAGATATCACCACCAGTTCCTAGTGTAAAGTCTCCACCGACAGCAGTAACCCTTGTTGCACCATTGTTAATAGTGATCATGTTACCGCCTGATACTTGATCAACAGTGAAGTTCACTGTACCAAAGATATCCATATTGGTTGCGAGGGTTAGTGTAGCCCCTGAAACGTTGGCATTAACATTCAAAACAGATGTCGTGGAGGCCGTAGTGTCCAAGTCAGTTGCAGAAACAATACCATCAGCGATATTCACGTTAACGATGTCAGCACCACCACCTAAGTTATAAAGACGACCACCAGCACTAGCAACAACTCCATTAATATTGAGTGTGTCAGCACCAGATCCAAAAGTAAGCGCTGCTGCCGCAGCCGCTTTACCTATACTTAAACCAGTACCTTCTGCTCCGAGATTGACTGTAGCTCCGGAAGATGCTGCGAATGAAATATTGCTTAGGAAAGCGTTGGTGACAGCCATATCACTCAAGGTAACAGTGTATGCCCCTGTGTCGTTAACAACGATGTTAAAGGCATTCGTTCCATTGCCAACAGTCACGGTCGTCAAGGCATCCAGTTGAGCTGCTGTCAGATTCGCAGTGATATTAGCAGTAGTGGTATTTCCAGCAAGTGTAGTTACACCCGTAGCAAATTGTGCTGCAGTAGTCACAACGCCGCCAGTAGTCACAGTACCTAAATCAATTGTTTCAAATCCAGAGACACGTGAAAGGTCCAAGTTTGCAGTGGTGATGCCTGCAGCAAATGTTAGAACGTCTATATCTGCATTACCAGTAATTGAGGAAGTACTAGTACCACCAACAAAAGTACTGCCAACACCTTCAACAATTGCCTCAGTCATACCGGCGATATTGTCAACGCCACCACCCAAGTTTACTGTACCACCAGCAACCAAGTTGGTCACGGTAACTGTATCGGCATTAGACGATCCTGTGATGTTGCTAAAGTCGGTAGTTGATGCTAAAGCAACGCCGGTATTCGCAGTAGTTGAAACTGTTGCAAGTACCAGTGTTTCAACGTTTTGTACGGTGTCGGCAATAGTACCAACTGCACCAGCTGTAGTTAATGTCAAGGTATCAATGCCGGTCAAACCGTCAATCGTTGTACCAGTCAAATTAGCAATAGTACTGCTAATGCTGTCATTCAAAATAGTGCTGGAAGTATTGGCGTTTGTAGCTGTTGTAAGGTTGACAACTGCACTAGGAGCACTCAAAGTAATTGTATTGCCGCCGGTCATTGAGCCAATGTTCAAATCTGCAGCAGTTATGGTGGTCACACCCGCCAAGTTAACAACCAAATCGGTAGCGGCGGTAGTCGTGTTAGCTGTGGTGAGCACGTACAAATTATTTTCACTAGAAACAAAGAATGCTTGGTTTGCAAGTCCAGTTAATTGAGTGGCCGCTACACCAGAGGTGTAGTTTGAAAATACACCCGCGAAGGCAACTGCTGGTGTTGTAAGCTTGTCTGTACCAGAGACGAAGTCAGTGATGACGTCAGGAGCAGCTGTAGAAGAAGTCACTAGGAGTGCTGTAGGAGCGGTGAACACGAATGTGTCAACACCAGCACCACCAGTCAAGCTGTCTTTACCAACACCGCCATTGATTTGGTCAGCACCGTCGCCACCGTTGATGGTGTCGTTCAATGAACCGCCAGTAATGGTGTCGTTACCAGCGCCGCCAGTTACTGAGGAAGCTACTGTAGAAGCACCGATATTGTCATTGTTGGCTGTACCTGTGATGGATGTTGCACCAGTAGCGCTACCCAATGTCAAAGTTGCAGTACCTGTCATGCCAGAGGCAGAGATGGTTGTTGCAGAAACAGCGCCAGTGGTCAAGTTATTTCCACCTGTGAAGTTCACAGCAGATGCACCGCCAGTATCAACAGTCACTGTCACTGCGCCCAAAGTTTGTGCTGCAGCGTTGTTAGTAATTGTTGAACCAGAACCAGAGTTAATGTTCAGTGTTTCGTAGCCAGTAGATGTTACAGCTGCGCTGTTAAATACGTTAGCAGCTGAAACTCCAGTGTTTGTAAGTGTTGCTGCGTCAGTGATAGCTGAGCCAGTGTCTGTCAATGTCAATGTACCGCCCAAAGCAGTAGCAGAGCTAACAGCCAAAGTACCAGCAGGTCCAGTGATACCGTAAGCACCAGCAGTACCAGCAGACAATGTCACAGTAGCGATGCCTGTATCAACGTTAGCAGTTGTCAATGTGGCGCCAGCAGTGCCAGCAGTAGACAATGTCAAACGCTCAAAGCCAGTGATAGTGCGTGTTGTTGGAGCTGTGTAGCCTTCAGCAAGTGTAGCTGATGTTGACAAAATGTCAGCAATACCGTCACCACCAGAGATGGTGTCAGTTGTTGTCAAGCCTGTAGCCGCTGTAATTGTGTCGTTACCTGCACCGCCAGCAATGCTCACATCACCTGTAATGGCAGAGATGGTGATGGCGTCGTTACCTGTACCGCCAGTGATGGTGGCTGTTGCAGCTGGACCCATGGTTGCAGAAACACCAGTCCCAGTAGCTGTATTGCTACCTGCGTTCAGTGTCGTGACCGTTGTGCCCAACGTACCCAAAGCTAATGCTTGGTCGCCAGCAACATTGACAGTCGTTGCAGAAGTGGCTGTCAAGGCAGTCAATGTGTTGGCTGAGCCAGAAGAAGTGATACCAACTGTTTCAACACCAGCCAAAATCACTGTACCACCAGTTACACCGCTCAATGTCAGGGCAACTGTGTCGGCTGTGCCAGCAACTGCGGCTGTTGTGTAACCAAATGTTGCGTCTTGTGCGGTGTTAGAAACTTTCAAAGCAGTTGCTACACTGCTGATGTTGCTGAAGGTAGCAGCAGCAGAGCTGGCTGAAGATTCAACGGTCGTGACACCAGTTGAATTCAGCAAGCTGACAGTACCAGCTGCGCTGAAATTTGCGCTAACAGTTTCAATGTTGGCCATTGACGCTGCGGCATGAACACCAGTAGCACCAACTTGAATGTTAATAGTGTCAGAGCCTGCACCGCCATCCAAAGAGTCAGTAGCTTGGAAAGTCATGCCAGTTGCAGTAGCAAACAAAGCGTTAATAGTGTCGTTGCCTGAGCCGAAAGTTTTGACATCAGCACCAGTTGTGAGAGGGAAAACAACCGCTGCTGCAGTTGTAGAAACCGCAGCGTAAGTACCACCAGCTGTGCCAGCTGTCTGTGACAGGGCTTGTGAATTAGCAGTCTTCTGGTTGAAAGTTGTAGCTGATGCGCCGTATGTGGCGTCTGCTGTCATGTTGGAGTAGTCGTTCAGCATGGCAAGCAAGGTTTGACCAGCTTTAGCCACACCGCCGCCAGCATTTAACTGACCAACAACCCAATTCTCAAGGCCTGCCACTGAGGTCAGGCTAACGTTTGTCAATAGAGCTTTGGCGATGTCGGTAGTTGTTTTGTTTCTGAACTCAGCAGCAACGGCTGCATTAGCCCATGCGTCCAATTCGGCAGCTGTTTTGTTAGCGGCCAAGATTTCTGAGTAGTCCGATGCGCTCAGTTGCTGGTTGAATACAGCACCGGCGATTCGAGCAAGTTGCAGTCCATTCGTGGAGATTGCCATTTTGAGATTTCCTTTTTAGGGTTTATGTAAAAAAACAAGATTTCTTTGCAAAGAAACCGAGTGCGAGCTAAGCAAAAAGCCCACACTCGACAGAGCGCACTAGGGAAAGTCCTAATACGCTCTGAGGAGGGTGAGCTTGAAATTTGCTCGTAGTAAGCG
>Ga0315905_10001030_pt1 | contig 30355 bp, 20 predicted proteins | sample LakEriMetagenome_5_FD_203522 | JGI IMG/M metagenome (GOLD analysis project Ga0315905, IMG submission 203522) | Freshwater fungal communities from buoy surface, Lake Erie, Ohio, United States - Buoy 4 MA121 | ecosystem: Environmental > Aquatic > Freshwater > Lake | place: USA: Lake Erie, Ohio... | reverse complement strand
CATGGAGCTGCGATAGCTGCTGATCCTGCGATCCTTCCATCTCCAGAAACTTGAGGATCTGCCCGGCGCGCTGGGTGTCCAGCCCTTCGATCGCCTCCAGTTCCTCCAGCACCTTGGCTGGACCAGCTTTTTCTAGTTTATCGATCGCTCGAAGCACGGGAGTCGTTTGGTGGGTGAGGTCCCACGAGCCTAAAAGACCCTGGAGCACCTGGCGATGGTTGATGCGGATTTGAAAGCGATCGACCCCCAAAGCTCGCAGCAAATCGTGAATCACCAGCACCATCTCGATATCGGCCACCGCGCTCTGAGTTCCAACGGTATCAAAGTCGCACTGGACAAACTCTCGATAGCGTCCCGATTGCGTATTTTCGCCGCGCCACACCGGGGCGATATGGTACCGTTTGAAAGGCGTCCCCAGTTGGCTCCAGTGCTGTGCGGCAAAGCGAGCCAGCGGGACGGTCAAATCGAATCGCATCCCCACTTCCCGACCTCCGTGGTCGGTGAAACGGTACATCTGGCGATCGGTTTCTTCGCTCCCTTTGCCGGTCAAAATCTCCAGGTATTCGAGCGCCGGCGTATCGATCGGTGAGAAACCATAGGAACGGTAGACCTGACGAGCCGTCTCCATCATCCGCTCTCGAGGAATCATCGTCTCGGGAAGAAAATCCCGAAAGCCCTTCAGTGTCCGCGGCTCGATCAATCCCGCCATAGCTGTTTCCTTGCCTTCCAGTTCATTCCTGTTCCGTCGATGATGCCGATCCCTGCTGGGAAGACGACGGCGATGGTTTCTGCTGCGTGAGATCGGCAGCCCGTGGCTTGTCTGTCCCCTGTCTCTCTCCTTCTGTCAACGCAGAGGAATCGTCCTTTGTATCCTGTTTTTGCGGTGACGCCGATGTCGATGACTTGAGTTTCGCGAAGAGCCTCGAAGCCATCTCTCGCAGCGCCTCCTCCGAAAGATCTCGCGGCCTTCCTAGGCTCAGCTTTGCTTTGGAAGATTCCTCATCGGGGTTTTCCATTTTGTCATTTCCCTATGGAAACCAGTTCTTTGCCACCTTGAATGTACTCTGGCCATGCCCGATGTTGCGAGGCCAAACGGGTGACGACTTCCATTCAAAGTGGATCCCACTGTGCTAATAAGACGTGAGGCAACTGCCTTCGCGGAAATGAAGCCATCGGGCGAGGGCTTGCTTCAACGCACGTCCAAGGGGCCGATAAGGCAGCCCTCCCCGCTTCGTCGTTCCTCCTCAGCGACCCTCCCTGAGGGAGGGTAAAAAATAGATGTCACCTTCCCTTTGGGATGCAAGGCTTGCGATAGATCTCACCCTCCCCTTGGGAGGGTCGCGAGGAACGAGCGGGGAGGGCCTTGTAGATAAAAAAGGTACCTGACACCTTTTTGTTAGCCATTCAAAGTGGATCCCACTGTGCTAATAAGACGTGAGGCAACTGCCTTCGCGGAAATGAAGCCATCGGGCGAGGGCTTGCTTCAACGCACGTCCAAGGGGCCGATAAGGCAGCCCTCCCCGCTTCGTCGTTCCTCCTCAGGGACAAAAAAGGTACCTGACACCTTTTGACCTTTCTAACCCTAAAAACCAAGCAATCGTCCGACAGAATTCCATACGCTATTGAGCCCCGGAAACACGAACACCACCAAGAGCATTGGTGACAGGCATAGAAGCCAATGTCCAATGCGCATATGTTTCAGATAGGAGAATGTTGCCGCAAAGGACAAGGTGGCAAAGGCGGCGGACGCAATGGCTGTCCGAAAGTAATCGGTGGTTGACAGTGGTGGAGTGGCGTGAACGTATTCATAGATCGATGCACCGAAAATGAATACGTATAGAAAACCGAGAATCGCACTCACGGTGATTCCGGGAACGCGAAAGCGGATCAAAGTACCTGACCCACGATCCGGTGTGGATACCCAAGTCGGTGGTGAGTGGGGATTGTTTGGATCCATCATTGGGAACAATCGATCCTGGGAGACTCTTCGCCCAATCACAAAAAAGTCTACGGGTTTCCAGATCGTCCGAGGGAGTGGAGTTTAGCATGCCGGGCGAGGGGCAAGGAAATTTTCACCACATGCAAAGCCAGATTCTCAGACGACCGATAAGTAAAACCTGCAGCGGGATAGAAAAGGTACCTGACACCTTTTTCTTAGCGGAGAACGGGGAGCAGCGGCGGTTCCGGACTGCGGATGTTCTCAGTGTGGGGCGCGATGACTCGCGCCTCGGCATACTCCGCCACCTGCTCGGCTGTCTCAAAATACATGTCGTAGACGGTGTCTTCGTCGTACTCGCACTGGTCGGTGGTGTAATCGCGGCAGATCTGAGGCCGCGTCTCGTAGATCCCGCACCGAAAATCGCTTTGCAGATGCTTGCAGTTGGTGTGGACCAGAAGGTACCAGACCCCATCATCGACAAACACACTGGCGCGATCATGCAGCAAAAACCAGCGGATGAAATCGTAGTCTTTCGCTTCCTCAGGAGTGTCGATCGGCAGTGCAAAATAACGGCAGCAGATCGCGGTGCAGTAATCGCACAGGCACTCTCCCTTAGGAACCTCCGACTTCTTCGGCCTGCGTCCGTCGATCGTCTTGGGAAGTTTGGTTGGTGCGGCGCTGATCATGACCGATCCCTTCAGCAATGGTTTCGATGAAGCCGATGCCACCATCGGCTCAGGGACTTCCTGCACCAAGACCAGCGACCATTGCCACTTCGTGGGTGGCAACCCTCGCGGTCGTATCCTGCGCGGTGCGCCCCGATGGCTCGGCGACAAGTCCACACTATGGACCAGCCCCTTACCGTTCGTCAAGCGCCGCAGATCAAGTCGTTGGTCCAGTGAGGTCTTCAGACGCCAAGTCGCAGAGGACTTGGGAGTAGGCAAACAGCCCCCTGGTGGTTAGATTTCAATCTAGTTTTTATCCCCCATCGCTCTGTGCAGACACCACCTATGGAAATTGTTGTGACCGCCGTCGGGCCCGACAACGTCGGGCTGGCCGACCCAATCATCCACGCTCTGACGGGGCTGGGGGCCAATATCGCAGAGATTCAGATGTACGACCACGACGAAGCGGCGGTCTTCGCGATGATGTGTCGAGCCCATGTGCCGTCGGAGGCCTACCCGGCAATCGACAAGGCGATGGAAGAGATTGGGCGCAGCAAACGATTGGAAGTGCGCGTCTGGAGCAGCGACGCTGCGTCGGCCCCTCCCAGGCTGGCGATTTGCACCACCTACCTGGAGTCGACGCCTCGGGCGGTGCTGGAGGGGATTGCCAGCGGCGCGATTCGCGCTCAGGCAGGAGTCATGATCGGCAACCGACGACGCTGCGAAAAATTGGCTCGCGAGTTTGACGTTCCCTTCGAAATGATCGGCGATGCCGATGGCAACGCCGACGACCAGCGAATGGTCCAACTGCTCGATTCCTACCGCATCGACTACGTCATCCTGGCTCGCTACATGCGCGTCCTCCCTCCCGACACCTGCTGGAAGTATGCGGGCGGTCGGATCATCAATCTGCATCACGGCCTGCTCCCTAGCTTTCCCGGATTGCGGCCCTACCACGATGCCTTCGCCAGCCGCATGCTGACCTTCGGGGCGACCTGCCACTTCATCGTCCCGGAACTGGATGCAGGCAATCAGATCATCCATCAGGAGACGTTCTCCGTGGAGCCAGGGACGCGGCTGGATGAGATCATCGATCGAGGCCAACAAACCAACGAACCCAGGTGCCTTGCCGAAGGGGTGCGGCGCGTCGTCGATCGAGAAGTGCAGCTTCATTTTCACCGCGTGATCGCACGCAAAAAGTCGACCGAACCGCCAGGAACCTCCCCATGACCGCCATCGCCCAACCCGCTCGACAATCCCAACCAAACCATCGCCTACCAGCCCTGCTGATTGCGGCTCTGCTCTCGATCGCCTCGCCCTCCTTGCAAGCCGATCCCGGACCCGAAGTCCTGACGATCGCCACTTGGAACTTGGAATGGTTCTACGACGCCTATCCCGGCGATAACTTTAGTGATCTGTCGAAGGAACAGTCCAGCCAATCGCAGGAGCGATGGGAGGCGATTCGATCCGGGGTGGCCGATGCGATCGCCAAGATGCAGCCGACCATCCTCGCCGTCCAGGAGGTGGAGAATCGCAAGGTGCTGCTGGAGCTGACCAAGGAGCTCAAGGACCGGCATCAACTGGGGTATCGCGTCGCGTTCATCGAAGGCTTCGACAGCGCCACCGAACAGGATGTCGCGTTCCTCTATCGAGGTGGACTGGTGGAGTTCAGCAGGCGCGAACAGACCAAGGAACAGTTCGACAGTCAGGACTTCTACAATCTGTCAAAACATCTCTTCGGCAAGTTCCAGTGGCAAGTCGATGGCAGGACGGAAACCTTCACGCTGCTGAATGTCCATTTTCGCGCGAAGCCCGAGGAGTCGGCGATCCGGTTGCGACAAAGTCGACTGGCCCGAACGTGGCTTCAGCCCCATCTCGATCAGGGAGAGCATGTGATCTTCCTGGGCGATACGAACATCGAAGAGCCATGCTGTGAGCCGCAGCCTGGCGGGGAAATGGCGATGCTGACAGGGAGGGGAACCGAACCCCAATCGGACGACCTGGTCGATTCCCATCAGAAGGTACCACCCGAAAAACGGCGCACCCATCTGGTGCTCGATAAACAATACGACCGCATCCTGCTAAGCCCGTCCCTGGTCCAGGACCAGCCAGACCGTCGCAACTGGGTCTGGGAATCGACCGAGGTGCGAGGGGATGTGGTGGTACGGGGTGCTGGCCCCGATGAAGACCATTGGAATCAGCGGACGACGATCGCCGTTGAGGAACTTGACCTAAGCGACCATTATCCGGTGATGGTCACCCTGCGACTGAAATGATCCAACACCCCGATGCCGGCAAAGACTATTGACTCGCCGCTACGCACCCCAAGGAAGCTCCATGCCAGACCCCTCCGATCCCGCGACTCCCGAAGAGTCGATCACGCTGGAGCAGTTCCTCAAATTGGCGCAAGTTGTCTCCTCCGGCGGGTCGGCCAAGCATCTGATCCAGTCAGGTGCCGTGCTGGTCAATGGCCAGGTGGAAACCCGCCGCAAGAAGAAACTGTATCCTGGAGACATCGTCCTTGCAGAAGGTCAGGAGCTCCACGTGGCCAGCGATCAGGATGATCCTGGCGACCCGTCAGGTGCAGCGGATGATGTGGAGGATGCCAGTTCCTAATCGACCTGGATCCAACACTCTCGGTAGAGTGCGACCTTGGGAATCCTGGAGGCTACCGGCTATGCGAATCCTGATCACCGGTGCGACTGGGCTTCTTGGCAACAACCTGGCGCGGCTGGCCATCGCTCAGGGGCATCAGGTGATCGCCGTCGGTCGCGATCGACAGCTTCCTGCCTCGCTGGCCGATCTGCCGGTTGATTATCGTCACGCCGATCTAACCGATGCCGCCTCGATGCGCCGCGCTGCGGAAGGTGCGGAGGGATTGATCCACTCGGCCGCGGTCATCCATCTGGGGTGGACTCGGATGGAGGAGTCGATCGCGTTCAATCGCGGTTCAACGATCGCCGCAGCCGAAGCGGCAATGGATCGCGGCATCCCGATGACACTGGTTTCGACGGTCAATACCTTGGCGATTCCCAAGCCGAAGAGTGTGGCCGATGAGACGACGCCATGGGATGGGCAGGTCCCTTGCGCCTACGTGATCAGCAAACGAGCCGCGGATCAGGCGATGATCGATGCCATCCAGCGAGGACTTTTTGGCACCATCGTCCATCCCGGTTTCATGCTGGGGCCCTGGGACTGGAAACCCAGCAGCGGCCGCATGATCCTGGAACTCAGCCATCGATGGACTCCCGTGGCCCCAGCCGGAGGTTGCAGCGTCTGCGATGTTCGCGATGTCGCCGATGGCACCTTGCGGGCTCTGCTGCAGGGGCAATCGGGTCGGAGGTACATCCTGTGCGGTGAGAACATGACCTATTTCCAACTTTGGTCGGCCATCGCCAAGGCGATCGGGAAACCTGCCCCATGGACCATCCTCCGCAAACCGGGGCAGTGGGTGGTCGGCAAGGCGGGAGATCTAGCGGCAAAAATCACCGGTCGTGAAACCGACATCAATTCGGCGGCGCTCCAGATGAGCGGCCAGTACCACTGGTATTCCAGTCAGCGTGCGGAGGAGGAGTTGGGATACCAGCACCGGCCTGCATCGGTGGCGATTGGCGAAGCGGTCGAGTGGTTTCGCCGACAAGGCAAGCTCTCCTAACCGATCGCGATGGCCAGTAAGACGCTCAGGACGCCAGTTGCAAGCCTAGCTCTTGGGGCACCGCGCCGGCGAGTCGGCTAGAATGAACCGATCTTCTGTGGGACTTTGATGTCGATCGATTTTTTGCCGAAGGTCCTTTCACCCGCCACGTCGATTGGAGGTGCGTGTTGCACGCCATCCTGCGTTTCGTTCCTTGGCTTCTCTGCCTGATCGCCTCCACCAGTTGGGCTCAGGGGGATGCCAATCGGCAGATCCGCCAGATCTTCGCCGACTACCACCAGCGCTACCTGCAGCTCTTCCCGCTGGATGCCACCCTCTTCGGTGAACCTGGATTCAACCATCTGCTTCCCGAGCCTCCCTCGGCGCAGCAGAGAACGAGGGAAAAGGGGTTCTATGAAGAGATTCAGGATCGACTGCAGAAGATCGATCCCGATTCTCTGGAAGCCAGCCTACGCATCTCCCGCGACGTGCTGCTGGGGGAATTGAAGGGAAGGCTGGACCGACTGCAGTACCGCCCCGAGCGGATTCCGTGCCAGCAGTACGAAGGGCTGCCGATCACTTTTGCGCAACTGGGAAGTGGCCAGAGCAATCATCCGTTCCGAACGGCGAAAGACTACGAAGACTGGCTTCAGAGGATGGAGGCATTTCCAGGCTGGATCGATGCGGCCATCGAGCAGTTTCGGGAGGGGATGCGAGACCGGTTTGTACTCCCCAGGGAGTTGGTTGAGAAAATGATCGGGCAATCGACCGATCCGACGATTTTCGGCAGCGAGGGTACAGCCAGTCTTTTCGAAGGCCCTTTGCAGCGATTCCCCAGCGAACTGACCGACGCCCAAAAAAAAGATTTGGAAGAACGCTTTCGCGCGGCGATCACGGGAAGGGTACTCCCCGCCTACCAGCGGTTGGCCGACTTTCTGAAGAATGAATACCTTCCCGCAGCTCGCGGTTCGGCAGGCCTTGGCCAACTGCCGCAAGGGAAGGGGCTGTATCGAGCGTTGGTCGCCGCCTGGACCACCACGTCGATGGACCCCGACGAAATTTTTCAAATCGGACTGAAGGAAGTGGAACGCATCGAAGAGCAGATGCGTGGCGTTCAGCAGCAGATGGGACATACGGGGTCGCTGGCCGAATTCCACCAGTGGGTCCGCACCGATCCCTCCTTCACTCCCTACCAGACGCCTCAGGAAGTGCTGCAGGCGTACTATGCGATCCAGAAGAAGGTGGAGCCACAGCTGGACCGGATCTTTCTCAATAAGCCAAAGACACCATTTGAGATTCGGCGGACCGAATCGTTCCGGGAAGCGACCGCCAGCGCCGAATACATGCCGGGCAGCGAAGATGGAACGCGGCCAGGGATTTTCTATCTCCCCATTCCAGATGCAAAGAAATTCAATGTCACCAGCGGGATGGAATCGCTGTTTTTGCATGAGGCGTTGCCGGGACATCACTACCAGATCTCGCTGCAGCAGGAGAACAAAGATCTACCCAAATTCGCTCGCTTCCTCTGGATCGGTGCCTACGGCGAAGGATGGGCGCTCTACTGCGAGACGCTGGGCCAGGAACTGGGGCTCTACCAGGATCCCAAACAGTACCTCGGTGCGCTTAGCGATGAGATGCATCGCGCGATCCGTTTGGTGGTCGACCCCGGCATGCACTGGAAGGGATGGTCCCGGCAGCAGGCGATCGACTACATGATGGAGCATGAGCCGATTGCGGAGGATGCGGCGATCGCCGAAATTGAACGCTACATGGCGATTCCAGCTCAGGCGCTCTCCTACAAGATCGGCCAATTGGCGATCCGGCGGATGCGAGAGCGTTTTGAAGCGGAGTTGGGTGAGAAATTTTCTCTGGCCGAGTTCCATCATGAAGTGCTCAAGGATGGCTGCATCCAGTTGGATCTGCTGGAACGCAAACTGGAAGCCTGGGCCGCCGAAAAGAAAGCGGCCGTTCCGTAAACAAAAATCGCATCCGCAACGGTCCGCGTGACGAACAACTCCGTCGTCCTCAGGACAGGGTATCCCCTGTCGATGATTCATCGAGGCTCCATCATGGTTCGATCGATTGCTGCTTGCTTGCTGCTTTCCTGCATGGGGCTTTCCTTGCAGGCTGAATCTCCTGCGTTCACCGAAGATCCGGCAGAAAAGATCGCTTGGGGGGTTCGGCCAGGGGTGACGATGACGCTGATCGCTCAGCAGCCAGCGATCCAAACACCCACCGGCATCGATGTCGATCGGGATGGGAACATCTGGACGATTTCTTGCCATACCCATTTTCGAACCAAGGAGTATCAGGGGCCGGAGAAGGACGAGGTGCTAGTCTTTGATCCCCAGGGAAATCGGCGGGTCTTTTATCAGAAGACCGAAGCGACGATGCAGATTCTTTGTGGTGAGGATGGGTGGATCTATCTGGCGGAACGAGATCGGATTCTTCGTATCGTCGATCGGGATGGGGACGGCCAAGCCGATCATGAGGAGACGATTGCCGATCTCCAGACGGAAGCCGATTACCCGCACAATGGGCTTAGCGGAATGACCTGGCATCCCTCCGGAGAGTTGCTTTTTGCGCTCGGTGAGAACTTCGGCAAAGACTGGACGCTCACCGGGGTCGACGGCGCGGTCTGTCGCGGGCGTGGCGAGGGGGGGATCTTTCGGATCGATTGCGAGGGGAAGGGGCTGCGGCGCATCGCCAAGGGATTTTGGAATCCTTTTGGACTGACGGCGCTAAAGGATGGAACGATCTTCGCCGCCGACAACGATCCAGGAGCGAGGCCGCCTTGCCGACTGCTGCACGTTGTCGAAGGGGGCGATTATGGATTCCAGTGGGTCTATGGCAGCGCGCCGGTCCATCCGTTTGTGGCATGGAATGGCGAGTTGCGGGGGACGCTTGGGATGGTGCATCCGTGTGGCGAGGGACCTTGCGCGGTGGTGCCGATGGGAGGTGGGCTGCTGATCCCTTCCTGGAGCGACCATACGGTCGACTACTACCCGATGACTCGGCAGGGGGCAAGCTACCGATCCCAGCGAGTGGAAGTGATCCGGGGGACCGATCGCTTTCGTCCAGTCGCCATGGCGGCCGCCAAAGAGTTTGCGACCTTCTATCTAGTCGATTGGGTCAGCGCGTCGTACGAAGTCCATGGCGAAGGAAGGCTTTGGAAGATCGAGTTCGATTCAGTCAGCGCCGATTGGATTAAGCCGACGTGGGATAGCACCGATGCCGATTCGTCGCTGGCCGATGGCTTTCGCGAGCGCGCGGGGGAACTGCCTTTGCCGATGATGCTAGAGATGGCCAGCCGCCCAGATCGATTTGCCGCCGACGCCGTGATGCAGTCGCTCTTCAAAAAAAGCCGCGACTGGACTCCCCAGACGCTGCTGGCTGCCACCCCCGAAGAACGCCTCTGGATGCTGGTGACACTCCGCAAAGGGGATTTGTCGGATCGTCGCTGGGTGGAAGCGCTTTGGACCGATCCCGATCCCAGGATTCGGTTCGAATGCCTACGCTGGATCGCCGATGGCGTTCTGGTCGATTGCCTGCCGATCGTCGAATCGATCCTAAGGCAACCCGATCTCGATTACTCGCTCTTTGAAGCCGCCATCGCCGCTCGCAATACCCTTCAAGGGAATCCCACCCTGGGGGTCAGCGATACGCCGCAGGCGATGCGGATGTTGGAGGATCCCGAGACGTCCAGTCAGATCCAGCGTTATGCCTTGCGGATGGCGGCACCCGAACATGCCGACTGGACGCGCGAGAAGCTGGAACGCTGGGTGAAGTCGGAACAGCCGGAGGTGAGAGAGGAGGCGGTGCGGTTGGTGGCGCTGCGGCAGAGGCCGGACGAGCAGGATTTGCTGCGAGCGGTGGCGATGGACCCGCAGCAACCAGTCGCTGTGCGTGCCGATGCGGCGGCGGGGTTGTTGCCGACCAGTCCAGGTGAGTTCCAGGAGGAACTGATGACGCTGGCGGCCAATCGCCAAGAGACTCTAGCGACAGCGGCCCTAAGTTCCCTGGCCGATGGAAGTTGGAGCCCACGGATTCGGGAGGATCTCTTGGCCCTGGCCAGAGCCGATAGTATGACTGGGCAGAGAGCGGCTTCCTTGCTGCAGGCCCTCGACGCATCTGCAACCGATCCACTGGCCAGCGCGCAGGACCTTCTGAAGCGGATCGATCATCTGCCGGGCGAGGCGGATCGAGAGGCGGGGAGACGTCTCTTTTTCCATCGCGGTACCGTGCGCTGCGCGCAGTGCCATCGGATGGAAGGACGGGGTGCGGTGGTCGGTCCCGAACTGACCGGCATGGCTCAGGGGATGACGATCGGGGATGAAGCTTGGCGGCGGAAGAGGCGGGAGGAGATTTTCGAATCGATTCTGGAGCCAAGTCAGAAGGTGGCGCCACAGTTCCAGGCGAGTGTTGTGGCGATGGAGGATGGCGAGGTCTTCAGCGGGATCTTGCTACGCAGTTCCAGCACCGAGGTGTTTCGCATTGCGGATGGCAAGGAACGATCGGTGCCGAAGGAAAAAATCACCCAGCGAAGGCAGTCCCCCAAATCGCTGATGCCCGATGGCTTGCTGAGCGGATGGAGCGACTGGGAGGTACGGGATCTGCTGGCCTATTTGACTGGACCTTGAGGGGCGCTGTCGGGTAGGAAGCATCCTGGGTCGCTTGTGGTCATTGGCCTGTCTGCTTTTGGTAGATCGCCTGGAGAAAAGCTTCCGTATCCTTGTACTTCTTGGCACCTTCCATCGCCTGCTCCATCAGCCGCCGCGCCTCCGACTCGTGATGACCAAGAACCAATAGCGCCTGGAATGTCTCTTCGATGACTCCCGGAGGTTGCGGTGCGGCGCCGGGCATATCGCGGCGGACCAGCAGGGCGAACTTGGGCATTTTGCGTCGCAGCTTGGCGATCACGCGTTCGGCGGTGGCCGGTCCGACACCGGGCAGTGTTGAAAGCCCCTTGGCATCCTGCTGTTCGATCATCATGGCGATGTCCTGGACCGGCAGCACCATGGCGCGCAGTGCTTTCTTCACCCCGACACCGTCGACCGAGCAAAATAGTTCGAAGAACTCCCGTTCGACCACTGACAAAAATCCGACCAGCCGCGGGCTCAGGCGCCCACCTTGGGCTGCATTGCCGTCGATGAAGTGGATGGTATGCAGCGAAACGGTTTGCTGCAGTTTGTCCTGCAGCGATCGGCGCGTGAATTCTGGAATCCCCACCTCGTACTCGAAAGGTGGAACGATGAGGATCGCTGAATCGTCGGTGAGAGCGGCCAGAGGGGCGGTGATTTTATCGATCACGCGTTGCTACCTTCCTGAAGCAGGATGTTTCGCTGGGTGAAGAAATGGCAAAGAGCGATCGCCAGCGCATCGGCGACGTCGGGAGGTTCGGGGACCTTCGGAAGATTCAGTTGGACTTGGACCGAGTGCTGCATCTGCGCTTTGGGAGCGCGTCCGCTGCCGGTGAGCATTTTTTTGACGTGGGTTGGCAGGTAGGCATGGACGGGAGAGCGATGCTGAGCGGCGGCTAGGCAGAGCACTCCGCGGGCGTGCCCCATCAGGATCGCGGTGGTCGGCCGTTCGTAATGCGAATAGATCTGTTCGATCGCCACCGCCTGGATGGGATGGGAATTCCAGAGTTCGGAGAGTCCCTCATGAAGTTCTAGCAGGCGGTTCTCCAGACTCTTGGATCTTGGGCAGCGGATGACGCCGGCTTCCCGGACGCGGGGAAGGGGAGTTTGCACGTCGATCACTGCGTAGCCGGTGATCCCCAGACCGGGGTCGACACCCAGAATGCAGCCAGCAGTTTTTGACATGGTCACTGGCGGCTCCAGGTACTGCCTTCCTTCAGGTCTTGCACTGCGATCTTCAGCGCCGTGAGTCCGTTGCGGACTAGGTCGGCGGTGGCGAAGTCTTTGTTCTGCCGCGCCTGGGCGCGAATCTGTAAGAGGATCTTCATCAGGTCGTCGACCAGTTGGGCGTCATCCCCTTGCGACGACTGCGTCTGGACCGGCTTTTGGAACAGCCCCAAGATCGCCGACAGTTCCCTGAGGATCGCCATTCCAACGCGCAGCACCTCCAGCGCCTCTGGGGTGCGATGTTGCGATTCCTCCAGCTTGGCCGATTCGATGAATCGATTCAGTGAGCGAGCTAGGTCAAATAGATCGCTGACGGCTCCCCCGGTATTGAAGTCGTCGTCCATTTTGGTCAGGAAGCTTTCTCGCATCGCCAGGACCTGATCGACCACTGGGTGCTGGAGTGGTGGAGCGACGAAGGAAGCGCGTCGGCGATTGGGATCGATATCGAAGGGGGATTGGCCCAGCAGGCGTTCGTAGCGCTGGAACAGCCGATAGAAGGTCTCCAGTGCGGTGCCGGCTTCTTGGAGCGGTTCTTCGCCGAAGACGTTGGTCGATCGGTATTGGGTGCGCAGCAGGAAGAATCGGAGTCGTTCGCCAGTCTGCTGTTCGATCAATTTCGCCAGACCACCGGCCCCTTTGCTGCGCGAGATCTTGCTGGAGGTGTCGGCGGGAGTCGCTTCGCGATCGCTGCGTCCGCCGACCTTGCCTGCGGCTTCGCTGGCGCGCATCAGACCATTGTGCATCCAGTAGCGGACCATCGGCGCGCCATGGCAACAACGGCTCTGTGCCGACTCGTTCTCATGATGCGGGAAGACTAGGTCCAGACCTCCGCCATGGATATCGAAGGTCTTGCCCAGGATCCGGCGACTCATCGCCGAGCATTCGATATGCCAGCCGGGGCGACCAGCACCCCAGGGGCTTTCCCAGCTGGGTTCGCCAGCCTTGGCTTTCTTCCAAAGGGCAAAGTCGCCAGGCGATCGTTTGCGGGACGCCGCTTCGCCACCTTCCCCCTGCTGGCTGTCGGCCGATCGATTGCTGAGCTGTCCGTACTGGCTGTCCCTGGCGACATCGAAGAAGACGTCCCCTTCGCTGGCGTAGGCGTATCCACGATCGATCAGTTCCTGAACGAACTGGATGATTTCTGGGATGTGGTCGGTAGCTCGAGGCAGATGGTCGATCTGATCGACTCCGAGGGCCTGGAGGTTGGATAGATAATCCGCCGTCATCTGGGTGGCCAGCTGCGGCATCGAGATCCCTAGTTGATTGCTGCGCTGGATCAGTTTGTCGTCGATGTCGGTGATGTTGACCACCCAGGTCACCGAGTAGCCGCAGTAGACCAGGTAGCGCTTGATGGTGTCGAAGATCACCGGGCCGACCATATGCCCGATGTGGGCTGGTGCGTAGACCGTCGGACCGCACAGGTACATGCCGACCGCCCCAGGCTGCTGGGTCATCAGCGGTTCTTTCGTTTTGGTCAGCGTGTTGTAGACGCGCAAATTCGGCGCCAGGCGACTGGAATCGTGCAGTGCTTCGGTCATGTCGGGTTCCCTGGGTGGAGGGGCATGCCTTGGTGAAGGAGAAGGAACGGAGGGAGCGATGGGTTTGGGATCGGTTGAAACGGCAAGGGATGGTTGGTTCGCAAGAGCGGAGTTTCCGGTTTGGGCCAAAAGAGCGACCACCGTGGCTTCGGCAAGCTCCTTATGGCCGATCGGTCCGCTCCCTTCCCCCGTTTTTCCTTTCAGGCCGATGGCGGCCGGATCGACCTGGAGAATTTCGGCGATGGAAGCGATCAAGGTGCCCCGCACCGGCGACAGCTTAGGGATTTCCGTTTGGACAACGCAATCGAGATTGACCAGTCGAAAGCCGGCTTGGCGAACTTTTTCCCAAGCCAACCGAAGCATATCGGCCGAATCGCGGCCTCGGTTGGCCGGGTCGGTGTTGGGGAACATCTGACCGATGTCACCTAGATTCGCCGCCCCCAAAAGTGCGTCCGTGATGGCGTGCAATAGGAGATCGGCGTCCGAGTGGCCCACCAGGTGGGCATCGCAGTCGATATCGATGCCGCCCAGTCGCATCGGACCTCCGGCAGCCAATCGATGGGAGTCAAATCCTATGCCAACGCGCAAGTCGTCCATCCTGCGATCTTCCTTCCGGACCTCCTGGTTGTCTGCCACCCAGGTCTGCCGACACCCTGGGGTGTGTAGGTCGTCTGACCACGGCATCGTCTGGGTGCGCCTGCGGATCGTGGCCGATTAGCATAACTTTTTTGGAGACGCGAGCGAAGGCGGCTTTCGGGAGGCGGCGATCCCAAGGAAGCCAATTCGAAAGGCGATCGGGGAGGCATGGCTGGGGATCTGACTGATTGTCGCGGGGATGGTGGGGTTGGTCCGAACGGGGATGGGTTACAATGGATCGTTGTGGTGGTTTTCTTTCGGGATCCTCCATCGGCGCTTCTGGTCCCTTCCAGCGATCGACTGGGGCAGATACCGTGCCTCGAGGATCCCAGCCGATGGCCGATCGGTACGATTTTCCCAAATCGCTGGCGATCGTCGCCGTGCGGTCTGAGTTGAGAAGGAAAGGTGTTTCAGGATGAACAAAGGGGCGAAGACCGCGATTTCTCCGACGCGTACCGAGGACTACCCCGAGTGGTATCAGCAGGTGATCAAAGCGGCCGACTTGGCCGAGAATTCCCCAGTGCGCGGATGCATGGTGATCAAGCCCTGGGGGTATGCCCTTTGGGAGAACATGCAGCGGGTGCTGGATCGGAAATTCAAGGAGACGGGGCATCAGAACGCCTACTTCCCGCTCTTTATTCCGATGAGCTACCTGGAGAAGGAAGCGGAGCATGTGGAGGGATTCGCCAAGGAATGCGCGGTGGTGACGCATCACCGACTGGAGCCGGATGGGAAGGGAGGCCTGCGGCCCGCTGGTCCGCTGGAAGAGCCTTTGATTGTTCGGCCGACCAGTGAGACGATCATCGGTGAGATGTACGCGCGTTGGGTGCAGTCGTACCGCGACCTGCCGATCCTGATCAACCAGTGGGCCAACGTTGTCCGATGGGAGATGCGGACACGGCTTTTCCTGCGGACAGCCGAATTCCTTTGGCAGGAGGGGCACACCGTGCATGCGACGGCTGAGGAGGCGATGGAGGAGACGCGTCGCATGCTGGACGTCTATGCCGACTTCGCCGAGAACACGATGGCCGTTCCTGTGGTGCGTGGGGAAAAGACGCCCAAGGAGCGATTTCCTGGCGCGGTCAACACCTTCAGCATCGAAGCGATGATGCAGGATCGCAAGGCGCTGCAGGCGGGCACCTCCCACTTCCTCGGGCAGAACTTCGCCAAGGCGCAGCAGATTCGCTACCAAGACCCTCAAGGAGAGCTGGTCTATGCCTGGACCACCAGCTGGGGTGTCTCCACGCGCCTGATCGGTGCCCTGATCATGACGCACAGCGATGACGATGGCCTGGTGCTTCCCCCGCGGTTGGCGCCTGCCCACGTCGTCATCCTCCCGATCTACCGCGACGATGCGCAGCGCACCGAAGTGCTGGAGTATTGCCACAAGCTAAAACAGCAGATAGCGGTGCTCCGCTATGACGATCAGGCGCTGCGTGTCGAGATGGATGATCGCGATCTGCGGGGCGGCGAGAAGAAGTGGTATCATGTCCGCCGAGGGGTACCGATCCGCGTCGAGGTGGGGCCCAAGGATCTTGCTCAGGACGCCCTCTTTGTCGGACGCCGCGACTCGGCAGGTAGCCAGTCGATGCCACGAGCTCAGTTCCTGGAAACGCTTCCTGGCGTGCTTCAGGAGATGCAGCAGGGATTGTTCGATCGCGCCTTGAAGATGCGGCAGGACCATACCGTTTCCCTCGATACGGTCGATCAGTTTCGAGAGTTTTTTCAGGGGGCGGAAGACGAAAAAGGTAGCTTCAGCGGTGGATTTGCTCACTGCTACTTCGCCAGCGAAGAGGCGGTGGCAGACGAATTGGCGCAGCGCAAGGTCACCATCCGCTGCATTCCGCTCGATCCACCTTCCCAGCTGGGCCGATGTTTCGTCACGGGCCAGCCGACCAGCCAGCGAGCGATCTTCGCGAAGGCGTATTGAGAGATGAGTGACTGGAGCGGCCATGGCAGCTCATCGCAGCGAGCCGAAGAGGGTGGGGCCGAAGAAGGGGCCCAGTCGCTGCGGCCATTTCCCTGCGCGCTCGTGGTCGCTCTGTTCAGCCGCCATCGGTCGGCGATCGAAAGCGTCCGCCAGATAGTGGAATCCCAGTGGGGACCGATCGCACTGCAAAGTCGACCGTTCGTGTTTGACCAAACCAGCTACTACCAGCAGCAGATGGGCGATCGATTGGAGAAGGAGTTCTGGGTCCTCCAGCGGCTGGAGAATCCGGCTGGCCTTGCCGACCGCAAGCGGACGGCGATCGCCTGGGAAGGGCTGATCGCTCAGTCAGGTCGGTTTCCCGAAACGCGGCCCGTCAACATCGATCCTGGCTGGCTCAGCCCGCTGAAACTGGTGCTAGCTTCCACCAAGGACCGCGCCCACCGGATCTACCTGCGCGATGGGATCTATGCGGAAGTGGCTCTGCAGCGTGTCGGATCGCAGTGGCGGGGGTATCCCTGGACCTATCCGGATTATCTACTCCCCGATTCCCTGGAGTTTTTTCAGCAGGCGATTGAGTATCTGAAGAAAGAGGCAGCGCGGTCCAATTCGGGAAGGCAAAGCGGTGGCGAGGGGGCTGCTGGGGGGCGAGAACGATGAAGCACGATGCAGCGGTTTGGGAGGTGATGGGGTTTGTCCTGGGATGTCTGCTGCCGGCTGCCTTGCTGGGGTGGCTGGCCGTTGGGCTGGTGCGGCGGTGGGCCGAGCCACTGGGGTTGATGGACAAGCCGGGGCATCGCAAGGTCCACACCACCCCAATACCGCTTGGAGGAGGCGTCGGGATCTGGTTTTCGGTAGCGACCACGCTGATGGTTGCTACCCTGCTGGCAGGTCTGCCTGTGGTCAGTCAGTGGCTGCCCGAGTCGCTTGCACAGCATTTGCCTGGTGTCGTTGAGTCGCGATGGAAGCTGTGGGCAATTCTGGCGGGTGGCACGGTGCTGATGCTGCTGGGCCTAGAGGATGATCGACGCGGATTGAAGTGGCAATGGAGGCTGGCGATCGAAGTGGCGGTCGCCATCGTCGTCGTCGTTTCGCAGCAGATGCAACTGAGCCTCTTCATCGACAACGGATGGGTCACTGGATTGCTCAGCGTTCTCTGGATCGTAGGGCTGATCAACGCCTTCAACATGATCGACAACATGGATGGTCTAAGCGGCGGGGTGGCCGCGATCGGAAGCGCGATGCTGGCAGGCATGCTGCTCATGCCGCATGCCGCGGGAGAATCGCAACCGCAGTGGTTTGTCGCAGCCATGCTGCTGGTGCTGGTAGGGGCCTTGCTGGGGTTTCTGGTTCACAATCGCGCCCCTGCGAAGATCTTCATGGGAGATGCAGGGGCCTATTTCGTCGGCTATTGGGTGGCGGTGGGATCCCTAGCAGCAACCTACACCGGATACCAGTCGGCCACACCCCACGCCGTTTTTGCTCCCTTGTGCGTCTTGGCGATTCCGCTTTACGACATGCTGTCGGTCATCTGGATCCGGATCTCTGAAGGGAGGAGTCCTTTCGAGGGGGATAAGCGACATTTTTCTCACCGCTTAGTCGAGCAGGGGTGGTCGAAGACACAGGCGGTCTGGATCATCTATCTGGCGACCTTTTGCTGCGGTATCAACGCCTGGATTTTGCCCAGAACCGATTGGGTGGGATCGCTGTGGGTGCTGGCCAACCTCTTGGGGATTCTTGGATTGTTGGCGCTATTGGACTTAGGAACCCACCGAACACCCAAGCGATGATCGGCGGGTAGAAGGCGATCGTCGAAGATTGCCCTGGTTCCATTCTGTATGCTGCTGCCTCGCCCCGTACAATGAAAGAGGCTCTTTAGGAATGATTGTGGCTATAGGAACCTAATCGACTGGACTTGATCGTACTCGTCCTCGTGCTCAATCAAATGGTACTCGTCCTCGAAGAGACGCGTTGGGACACTGGGGCATCGAGAAGCAGAACGAGAACGAGTACCGTCCGCCGCGGCGGACTGAGTGCGCGAAATCAAAGCAATGACCGACGAAATTAACCGAAGAACCAATGAAGCAACATGCCCAAGAGAGGTTCACCAGCGCAACTGCAGAAAGACAGGGGTAGCGTGAGCGGAGATGCCGGGGCGGAATCGGTCCGCATTGGAAAAGCGGCTCCCTTTTGGATGCAGGCCGCCGTAGCGACGATGGCCTGTGTAGGTCTTTGGATGCCATGCGACAGCATTGCTGTCTCCCAGGGGTTGGCGCTGCCGCAGCATCTGCTGTGGGGGGCACTGGCGATTCTCGGCAGTTGGCTGGCATGGCCCGCTTGCCACTGGGTCATCCCCAGCGCGGCCAATCGCGACCGCACGGCGTGGGAGCGATTCCAAGCCATGGGTGGCTATCGCAGCCCTCAATGGATCTGGATCTTCCTGGCGATGTGGCTGTGGATTGTCGGTGTCATCGCGTCGATTCAAAATGTGGAAGGCCGTGGGCAGATGCGGTCGGCCATCCATGGCGGTTGGGAAAGTATCACGTTGGTCTGGGTCGTCTTCGCAGGGATGCTGGCATCGCGGTTTCGAATGCAGCGCGATGCGCTGGCCTGGACCTTGATGCTGTCCTGTGTGCTGCTGGCAAATCACGCCTGGTACCAGTATGGGGTGAGCATGCCACGCGACCGCGAGGCGTATCGCATCAACCCTGAAGCCGTCATGCAGCAGATGCAGATCGACGCGCCGGCCGGTTCTGCGCTCCGTATCCAATTCGAGAATCGACTGGCGAGCACCGAACCGCTGGGGCCCTTTGCGCTAACCAACAGTCTGGCCGCGACCCTGGTGATCGGTACCCTGCTGGCACTGGGGCTAGCCGTCGATCAAGCGCTGCAGCGCAGTGGTCGGTGGATCACGGTGGTGTGCTGCCTTTGTGGGATCCAGGCCTTCTGTCTGATGCTGACCAAAAGCCGAACCGGTTGGATCGCAGTCCTCCTGGCGATGATCGGCTATGGACTGACGCACCCCGTAACCCGTCGCTGGGCCAAAGCCCACTGGAAAGCATTGTCGGTCGGCTTCAGCGCCGCTTTCCTGGGGCTCTTTATCCTGCTGTCGAACATCGATGGTCTGGTGATTGCGGAAGCGCCCAAATCCTTGTCGTTTCGAAAAATCTATTGGGATACCTCTGTCCGACTGATCGCCGACCACCCTTGGCTGGGGATCGGCCCGGGGAATTTTCAAAGCCACTACGCATGGCGAAAACCAGTCGGGGCCAGCGAGACGATTGCCGATCCCCACCAGGCGATTCTGGAGACTGCTGCATGGCATGGGATTCCGATGGCCATCCTGCTGCTGGTCGTGCTGTTGGCTTGGCTTTTGCACATCATCCGAAGGGCTCGTCTGCAAGCGGTCTGGCATCAGTTTCAGGCCACGCATCCTCATCATGGTTCGGCGATTTCTTCCCTGGTCGCAGCGCAGCATGATGAGGACCTGAGCGGTCGAAGCGGTCCATCGGGCACGCGAGCTCTCTCGGGAGCGACTCCAGGTTCCAGTTGGATCCTCCAGCCACCCGAACCGTCGGGCAGCAGGGCGAGCCGCCTGGAGTCAGCCTCCCACGGAGGACGAATTGGGAAGTGGAAGGTGCTGGCAATCGCCTGGGGCGCTAGTGCTCTGGCCGTATGGCTGCTCCCAGGATGGTTGGGGCCGGCCACCGATCTGCTCCCTTACCTCTGGGGCATGCCGCTGGGTATCGCAATGACCTGGTGGATGGATCGGCGCGACGACCAGCCCGACGTCCACTGGTTCTCCAGCCATTCCCTGGCATGGGCCGCTTTCGCGGGATGGTTGCACTTGATGGCCAATGGCGGATGGTTCACTCCAGGGGTCTCTCACCTGCTGATCCTCGTCAGCGCGTTGGCAGCTAGTTCGATGGTGCTTCCGGCCGGGACCGCAGTCCCAGGCAGCCAGCAGTTGGAGGGACATCCACTGCTTCGCATCGGAACCCGCATTGGATTTCTTGCCTTGGTCCTGCTGCTCTGGTTCTCCGATTGGCGCCCTTCCATGGCGCTGCTCCGCTGGAAGATGCAATCGCCCCCGACGGTGGAAGCGATGGAGCGAGGTGCCCTGCTGGCAGCTCAAGAAGACCCATGGGATCCGATGCCTCGCCAAGTGCTCGCGCAATCGATCTGGCAGCAGATTGCCGCTCAAGCGGCCAAAGGGAATCCTGTTTCCCCCGAGCGACTCGAGGCATACCAGCAGGCCTGCCAACAATGGCTGGCAAGCGATCCAGCCTCCTGGCAGCCCCGAATCGATCTGGGGCATCAATCGCTGGAATTGGCGGGGCTGATCCCCGGTGGCCCCTTCGGACCCCAGGCGCTGAGGTACTATCAGGGGGCGATCGAGCGATACCCGAACGAGGTTGCGGTCCATCTCCAGACGGCGATGGCGGCGGTGCTTCTCGGTGATCTGGAACTGGCCAACAATTCGCTGAAACAAGCAGAATCGCTCGACACCAGCACCCAGCACCGCGATCGGCGGCTGAAAGCTGCGTTGGTCTACTTGCCAAAATCCTGGGATTCTTCGATTTCCAGTCGCACAGAGATCCCCTTCGTCCGTCCCAACCCCGGCTCCCCCTGGGTGCTGGGCGAACCGGCCGCAGCGCTGATTCGTAGCATGCTTGAGAGGCTTGCAATTCCACGTCCAACCATTTCGCAGGAACTGCAACCCGCCACCGGTCCCTGAGCCTTCGCGTTACGGTTCGACCGGATGTGGCTGCAACGCGAAAAAGCCTCCTACTTTCCTGAAACTTCCCATCTGTCCTCAGCGACCTGCGCCATGCGAACCCTACTGCTTTCTCTGCTCATCGGATTGACCGGTCTGGGATTTGGATATCTGAAGTACCAGAAGGCGTTCGAAGGGGTCAGGGAGTCGTTTCAGGATCCCAAAGAACGTCTGGCCGAAAAAATGCGCGCGGCGGGAATGGCGATTCCCCAAGGCGATGTCTCCGATCGCATCGGAAAGGCAGAGATCGTCAACGGAAAGGTCCATGACTTCGGCACGATGGCATTCGGCAGTTCGCGCAACCACCGCTTCGTCGTCAAAAACGCCGGTACTGGACCACTGAGCCTGGAAGTGCTCTCTAGCACTTGCAAATGCACGATTGGCGAACTGGAGAAATCGGTGCTCGCCCCGGGGGAAGAGACGGGGGTTGAACTGACGTGGACCGCCGAAAGCATGCTGCGGGATTTTTCGCAGACAGCCACCATCCGAACCAGTGACCCCGATCAGGAAGAAATCCAACTCTCCGTTCGAGGCTTCATCGGTAGCAGCTTGGTGGTCGATCCCATTCGCCTGCTGATCGGCGACGTTTCCTCCAAAGATCAGACCCTTCGCAAGACGACGCTCTACAGCTACTACGAGAAGCCGCTGGAGGTCGAGGAAATGACATGGGCCGATCCCAATACGCGCGATCGAGTCCATTTGACAGCCACCGTCCGACCGCTGTCCGCCGGGGAAGTGGAACAACACAAAGACGCCAAATACGCCGCCGATATCGAAGTCCAACTCGATCAGGGAATGCCCGCAGGACCGCTAAACGGATTTGTCGAACTGAAGACCAACCTGGGTGAAAGAGAGAAGCTGCAGTTTGGTGTCAGCGGCAAGATCCTCAGCGACATCCGTGTCATAGGCAGCACCAATTTCGACGACCGAACCAATGCCCTGACGATCGGAAAAATCGTCGCCAGCGAAGGCAAGGTGACCCCCCTGCTGATTGGTATCCGCAAAGACGAAAACGGACCCGAACCCTCGCTGACCGTCGAAGCCGTTCGCCCCATGGAGACGCTGCAGGTGAAGATTGGAGAGCCCAAGGCGCGAGGCAGTCAACGGATTTTTCCGGTGGAATTGATCGTGCCACCAGGATCCGCCCCCGTTTCCTTTGCAGGGACAAATCCATCAAACTTCGGCAAGGTCGTCTTCCGAACCAACTTGGAGCATTCTCCCGAGTTGATCATGTTTGTGAAGTTCGAGGTCGAATAGCCTCGCCTCGAACAAGATCTCGAGGTTCCCTTGATTCCATCCCACCTTTCCGATTGGCTTCCAAAAAGTTCCTCTCCGGCGCGACGTCGCCAATTGGCGCTGGGCTTGGGGGTGGCTTTTCCGATCTTGGTAGCCAGCAACCTGCTACCGCTGGCAGGTTGTCGATCCTTACCCAGCAGCAGCCAACCCGTGTTGCCGTCCGAACAGAACACGGGCGCGTCCCGGTGGTGGCCTCAGTGGAAATGGCCCGAAGTCCCCAAGATCACACCACCCACCTTTTCGCAGAAGTCGTCTTCCTCGCAGCGCTGGGGTCTGGGATCTACCCCGTGGACGCGTGAAGAGGCGATTGCCGAAGTCCCTTCCGAGGTGCCATCGAGCGACTCGACAGTTCCGACACTGGCCGATCGCTTTGCTGAAGCAAGCAAGGGTATCCAGTTGGGAGAAGGTTTCAAACGCTGGATTTCGACACCTGCGGGAAGATCCGATGCGTTCGCAGAAGGCCCCTCGCTCTCCATCCCTCCCACTCCCTATCCCAGTTCCACAGCGAGCCCCAGCGCCTCGAGGGATGCAAAGCCCGATCGACGCTCGCGCGAATCGTCACCCGACCAGGGGCAAGAGGAGACTAGGAACAGAGAGTCGAATGCCCCGGCCACTGCGTCCCCCTGGAGTCGCCGTCTGCCTCCCGCCACTCCGGTGGAACCTGCCACCCGCCCCTCGGTTCCCTCGGGCGATATCCAGTGGTTGCCTCCCGAATCCGAACTCCCATCGGATCGATCCGACAACGGAATCCCGCTCTCCCAGCAATCCAGCATCCGAAGTCAACTGGAGCAGGCGGATGCCTTGGTTCAGACGGTGGCATGGAGCGAACGGACACGGAGAGGATTTTTGGAGCGGCGAAGATCGGAGGGCCACTCTCTCCCTGCGATTCGCTGGACGGAGTCACAAGCTTCTGAGTCGGATCCGCCGGCGGGGGACCGAGTGCCCGGTGGCCGCTTGATCGCTGAAGAAAAGCCTTTGCGCACCGAGAAGGCTAAAACGGTCGTGGGAGCCCAGCCCGAAACGAATACGACACCGCAAGCCAATAAGTCGGATAGTGGGACTGCAGGCAAAGTGGCCCCAGAAGAAAAGGAACAGGTTCTGGCGGAGGGGTGGTCCGAACCCTGGGTGGCGCTCGTTGTCACCGGCGATCAGTTCGGCTATCTGGAACCGTGTGGCTGTACGGGACTGGCCAATCAGAAAGGTGGCCTGATCCGCCGCGATACGTTGCTACAGCAGATTCGTGGCAAAGGGTGGAATGTCGTTCCTCTGGATGCAGGCAACCAGGTGCGACGGCCGGGGCGTCAGTCGGAACTGAAGTTCGCGCGCACCGCCGAGGCACTCAAGCTAATGGGATATCAAGCGGTGGGACTGGGACCCGATGACCTGAATCTATCGGCTACCGATCTGCTGCTTAGTTTTTCCGATATCGACCCCAAGCAGAAAAGCCCTTTCGTAGCCGCCAACGTTGTGGTCTACGAAGAAAGTTTTTTGGAGACGCTGAAGGTTCTCTCGATCGGCGATAGGAAGATCGGAGTGACCGCATTCCTTGGAGTCGAGGAATCGAAACAAGTTCAGAATGTCGACGTCTCCTTGGTCGACCCCGTCGAACCAGTGGCCAAAGCGGCCAAGCAGATGGAAGACCTTGGAGTCCGATACAAAGTCCTGATCGCTCACGCATCCCTCGAGGAGTCGGCTCAGGTAGCCAAAGCGGTTCCCAAGTTCGATCTGGTGATCACCAGCGGAGGGTTTGGGGAGCCGACCTACAAACCGGAAGCGATTGAGGGCACGCCAAGTCAAATGGTTCAGGTGGGTGTCAAAGGGATGTATGCCGGACTGATCGGGCTCTACGATGACCCCAATCAGCCGCTGCGTTACCAGAGGATTGCGCTGACCGATCAGTTCCCCGATTCCCAACGGATCACCGAATTGTTTCAGAGGTACCAAGAAGAACTCCAACTGACCGGGCTGGAGGGGCTGGGCCTTCGCCCTCTGATGCATTCCAGCAATCGCCGCTTTGTGGGGAGCGAGAAATGCGGAGAATGCCACACCCAGGCATTCGAAATCTGGAAAGGAACTCCCCATTCCCATGCGACCGATTCGATCGTACACCCGCCCGAACGGTCGGAGATCGCACGGCATTTTGATCCGGAGTGCCTCAGCTGCCACGTCACCGGCTGGAATCCACAGAAGTACTATCCCTACACCTCCGGTTTTCTAGGCTTGGAGGCGTCCCGGCATCTGGTGGGAAATGGTTGTGAAAACTGCCACGGTCCTGGTGCCGAGCACAGCGCTGCCGAAGAAGGTTCTAGCTCTGCCGATCCGACGATGCTGACGCGACTGCGCGAGGAGATGAAATTGCCGCTCGACAGGGCACGCGATAAGTGTCTGGAGTGCCACGACCTGGACAACAGCCCCGATTTCCATCAGGATGGTGCCTTCGAAAAGTACTGGAACCAAGTCAAGCACTACGGCAAAGACTGATGGCTGAAGCTTCTTCCTGGATCGATCTCCGCAGCGATACCGTGACTCGCCCCACTCCCGCCATGCGTCAGGCGATCGCCGAGGCGGAGGTGGGGGATGATGTGATCGATGTCGATCCGACGATCGAACGATTGCAGGCGCGGACCGCTGAGATCCTGGGCAAGGAAGCCGCCATCTTCATGCCCAGTGGCTCGATGACCAATCAAATCGCCATTCGAGTCCACTGCCAGCCCGGAGATGAGTTTCTCTGTGAAGAGCAGTGCCATGTCTACAACTACGAACAGGCCGCCTTCGCACAGCTCAGCGGTCTGGTCGCTCGAACGATCCCCGGGAATTATGGCGTCCTGCACCTCGATCAACTTCGTGGGATGATCCGGCCTGAAGGGGATCATCTGGTGAGGACGCGCCTGGTCTGTCTGGAAAATACACACAATCGAGGTGGTGGCACGGTCTGGCCTTATCAGCAGTTGGTCGACATCTGCCAGTGGGCTCGCGACAACCAGTTGAAGACCCATCTGGATGGCGCTCGGCTGTTCAACGCAGAAGCCGCTTCTGGGATTCCAGCGATCGAATGGTCGCGGCATTTCGATTCGGTCAGCATCTGCTTCAGCAAGGGCCTGGGGGCTCCCGTAGGTTCCGCCCTGGCCGGTCCCAAGCCGTTCATTCAGGCGGCAAGGCGTGCCCGAAAACTCTTCGGTGGTGGCATGCGACAGGCCGGGGTCCTGGCTGCGGCTGCCTTGTACGCTTTGGAACACCACCGCGAACGACTGGTGGAAGACCATCAGAACGCCCAGAAGCTCGCCGACGCAGTCGCTCGTTGCAACGCACTCTCCTGCGACCCAGTCCGCATCGATTCCAATATCGTCCTAGTCCAGGTGGATCCCAGTCGCGGTACCGCGCGGCAACTGGTCGAACAGCTACGGGAACACCGCGTGCTGGCGATACCCTTTGGGCCCCAGTCGATTCGACTGGTCACCCACCTGGATCTCTCCGCATCGCAGATCGATCAGGCATGCGAGGTGATCGAGTCGATCGGTCAGCATCGCTGATCCTGGCGGATCAGCGTTTTTCGCTTCCCTCGCTGATCTTCAAGCGAATGCTCCCTTCGGCAGTTCTCTGATGCAGGCCATCTTCGATCGTTGCATGTAGAGTATACGATCCGGCCGCGATCTTCTTGGGCATGTAGATCCGATAGACGATGAAATGATCGTGCCTGGAGCTTTCGTACGATTCGGTGTCTTCGGGAAGATCTTGACCAGCGACCACTTGCCCAGCATCATCCCGCAGTTCGTATCGCCCCGTCAGCTTGCGCTGAAAGCCACCCTCATGAGCGGCTTCGCGAAGATTGCGAAGCTCCAGATACAGTAGCACTCCTTGATCGGCAGAGAAGGTGCGGCTGGCCACCTTCTCGATCGCTCCATACCCGAAGACTTCGTTGCAGAACTCGATCTTTCCAATCTTCATCCCATCGCCAGATTCCTGTCGCGCTAAAGCCGCCAGCAGTCGGTCCGCCGATGCCTGATGCGACGCAGATCCCGCTTGTCCTGCTTCCGATTCCTTCGACCACTTCTCCACGATTTCAAGCACCTGGTCTCGATCCAGTGACGACAATCTGCCGGTGTAGCCTGGATCGGTCGAAGCCAAGGTTTGACGCAGCCTCTCCAGCGACTCGCGATTCTTCACCGCATTGGCCGTCTCAGGCTGGCTCTCTAGCAATTGGATCGCGCGAGTCAGGCAAGCGTTAGGCGACGGATCGAGCGAAGAAGCCACCACCGAAGCGACTCCTTCTGTTGCCTCGCTACTGGGCGGCAGGGCGGCATGAGGTGGCGTCTTCAGACTGGATCCTGCAGTCGCTTCCGATGCGTTCGGCGCGGTGGTGCGATCCAAAATGCCAGACGGCTGGCCAGCAACCGGCAGCATGGCGGGTGGACTCATCCATGGCTTGGTTTGCACACCGCCTGCCAAGCTGGTTCCGGCGTTCGATGAGCCAACCAATCCGCTGATCGGCGATTCATTGGATGGAATCTCTGGCGCTGCAATGGCAGGCGACAGGGAGGAGGCTGTTAGAGCTCCTTCCGGTCTAGTGGTTCGTGCTGCCGAACTGGTACTAAGTGCGCTGGGTTCCACCTTGGATGAGGCGATAGGATTCGAGGGGACTGGCAGTCCTGGTGGCGCCATCAATGGGGAGGGTGCCGATGGCGCAACAGGATCGGAAGAGGCTGGCCGCGAGCCGAGCGATTCGCCAAGCCCTGGCGCCTCCTTGGACTGCTTGGCTTCGGAAGATGTCGGCTTGGTCTCCCCACCGGGGATGGCTGGGTCAGTGACTTGACTGGATGTCGCTGCTGCTGCGGTATTGCGAAAGCCAGGACGCGTCGCAGGTTGACGCAACGCCGCCAGCAGGCGCTGGTCCATCGCATCCAAATTCTCCTGCATCGTCGCGCGGGGGATGTTGGAATCGGTGATCTTGGCCTCCGCCGACGAAGGCTCGGGCGATTCCCCAGTGGTGACACCCATGAATCGCTGAAATCGCTGCAGTGGATTCGGTTTGGCGAGTGATTGATTGGAGAGCGATCCGGAGGTTGACTTGGCGGGCGCCTCCTGCCGCTCGACGGTAGACTTCGCCTTGGGCTGGAACGGATTCCACCAACCTGCCGAAACGACTTCTGGCGATGGCGCTGCCGAGGTCTCCTGAGAAGGAGTTGCCTGCAGGTCACTGGTGCCTCTCAACCGTTTCTCCAATGGCTGGCACCCAGTGAGCAGGAAACCACTGAGCAGGAAACTACTGAGCAAGCAAACACGGAGCAGCGGGAGGAGGATCGCGATGCGAGAAACATGAGGGAGATAGGTTGAGGCAACCATCGATGAGCCATCCTTGTGCATCGAGGAGAAACCAAGCGATGGCGGGATGGTATCGAAGCGATCCAGGTGCTGCAAGAGATTTCATCGCACCAGTGGCGAAGGCAGGAAGACCGACAGCCATCTCGTCGCGAAAGCTCCACCCTCAACCCCAAGGCAAGGATCACTACAGCTTGCTAGCATTCCACTTGCAGTTTCAACTGACCGTCAAGATCGGGATGCCATTTCGCAAGTTGGCGCCCGAGAGAAGCCGGGGAAGAAGAGCCGCGATGGTACCGAGGTCCAAGCCTTCGGCTGCCAGGCGATTTTTCCAAGTGAGAGCATCCCACGGTTTTCCGGCTTCCGCTGCTGCTTTGGCTTCCTGTGCAAGCGACAAGATCAGCTCTCGCGGGACCTCGATGTCGCGGACCAGTTTGATCAGCCCAGGGGAAATGCCAGGGTTGGGAAGCGGAGCCACGTTCGGGGGAAGCCAGGGTAGGGGACCTTGTGGAATCGCAGCAGGAAAAAGAGCGGCTAGATCGACGCCAGCGTCGATCAGCTTCTGCCTCAAGGTATCGATCGTCCAGTCGTTGCCAGCTTCCCAGTCAGCAACCCATTGCTCTTTCAGCTTCTGCAGCAGTTCGGTGGAAACCCCAGCATCGGCCAGCCGCTGCATCCAAGGATAGAGGTGAGGATGACGCTCGATGGGATCCAGCTCAATCAAATCATCTGAACCATCGGGGTTTCCGGGTGGGAATGCGGGATTTGCCGCTCCTGCGTCGCTATCGTCGGGATGGGATTCTGGTTTCCTAAGCTCACCATCGATCCAGCGATCGCCCCATTCAGGCCGACCTCCCAATCGGAGGACATGCAGTGTCTCGATCGCCGACTGCTTGATGGCCTCATCGGTGCCGTTACGTTCCAGCCACTGTTCCAGGAATTGGACTCGTGATTCGATCGGAAGCGAGCTGGGTTGAATGGTGTCGGAGCTGCTGGGGCGGTTCAGATAATTGAGGACCAGAAGCGCGTCGATCGGGGAGAGGTTGGAATCGGCGTTGATGTCCGTGGCAAACGACCGGGGTTCCACTCGGCTGGCCGGATCCCGACCTTGGTTCAACTGGTTGATCACCACCAGGAGATCCACCGGGGTGACCGATCCGCTTCCGTTGCTATCTTCTGGGAAGCGGAAGTTGTGGACCGGGGCCAAGTCGGAAGCCATCAATTGACGCATTTCCAATTTTTCGATCGCAAGACGTCGTTGGCGAAAGGGTTTGGCCATAGCGGTTTCACCTGCAGGAAATGAGTGGAGCGATGGTTCCGAGGTCGATGGGGTTTTGGCGAACGGATAACGAGAAGGTTTCCGCACCCGATTCTTCAATCTCCCTGTTACGGAGGCTATCAGACCGCAGGGGGCCATTCAAGAAGAAAATGCCGGTCCTTTCCTACTTCGTCCATTCGTCGACCGGCGGATGAGCGGGATTTGGGTAGCCAGCCAACAGATTGGCAGCTTTTGACCTTCCTTAGATCCCCGCGCCATTCGATCTGCTGACCGCCGCAGGGGGGGTTAGGAGGAGGCGACTCCCTTGCGACGGACCTAGGCGACACGACGCTGGGTGTCACCCCCCAACGCCTGGACCGACTGCCGCCACGGTTCCAGTCGCTGGTTGGCCTCGCGCAGTCTTCGCGTGATTCGCCGCACGAACGTCTGATCGCGCTGGCCCAAGACCCACCCCAACCGCTCGGCGACGGTCGATGGGTGGACCAGTGCGCTGGCCAGCTGGCCCAACTGCCCGGCCAGCGAATCGACGATGACTCCTGCTGTCGGATTTTGGGCATAGGCGGCGGCAATCTGTCCACTGGCCATACCGGTCGCATAGGAAGGTTGGCTGGCAATTCGTGCCGGCTGGTCGATGATCAGTTTCGATTCCGGGCAGGCCAGCGTCTGAAACTCGAGGGCAGTGAGAGCCAAAGTCATTTCGGCGTCGGCAGCATCCCGAGGAAGACCTTTCAGCCAGCCATCGAGCGCTAGGAGGGCGCGCTTACGGAAAAAGCCCCCCATCGAGGAGACACCGACCGACTCGCCTTCGCGAACTTGCGGCTTCAGGGAGCGCCGAGGCAGGGCGGTGCGATCCAGGCCACCGGCGATGCGGGGGCCGCCCGGTGCGTGATAAGCAGGTTGCACGGCACCGATTTGTGCCTCTGTAAACGCCTCCAACGGACCATGCCACCACTCTTTGGTCACGGTCATGCCAGGAGCGATCACCTGGACGACGGGAGCGATCGACGACTGGATCCCTTCGTAGGCCATCGAGAACCAGTCGGTGTTGGGATCGACTGGCAGGATGGTCATTTCCACCCCCGACAGTCCATAGGGGTCGGAGTATCGACCCGCATCCACTACGATCAATTCGATCTGAGAATCCCGATTCTCAAGGATCGAAAGAATGGTCGCTTCCAGGTGACTGGGCCCCTGTTGATAGGGGATCACCGCCGCAAGTTTCGGCACAGACGCACTCCCTCAAGAAGTCGAAGGGGACTTCCTTCATCCGGCCCGCATCCTCGCGGGGGAAGATTGGTGACGATCAGGCCAGCCGATCGTCCCCGTCTGTTTCGGCAATTCAAAATGCCTGTTGTGAAGGGAACCGGACGGTTGCACGAAATGACGAACAAGCGGGCTGGGTAATCTGCATCGACCTTGCGGTTCCCGGTTCTCAATTTCACTGGACCGGAAATACCCTCTGTCCTATGTCTCGTAGCCCA
>Ga0315905_10001029_pt1 | contig 30360 bp, 35 predicted proteins | sample LakEriMetagenome_5_FD_203522 | JGI IMG/M metagenome (GOLD analysis project Ga0315905, IMG submission 203522) | Freshwater fungal communities from buoy surface, Lake Erie, Ohio, United States - Buoy 4 MA121 | ecosystem: Environmental > Aquatic > Freshwater > Lake | place: USA: Lake Erie, Ohio... | reverse complement strand
GCTTGGCGGCCTGCACCTTCAGATCGGCAAGTATTACCCCTATCGCGAGATCATGAACAACGCCGCGCTCGGCGAGGTGGTGGCCGGCATGAAGGCCGTGGTGGACCCCGAGCGGCTGATGAATCCCGGAGCGCTGGGTCTCTAGAGCAAGGCCTAAGGAGCGGGATCGAAAGGAGAGCTGATGGACAAAGGGCATTCTGGCTTTGGAGTAACCCCATGAAGTTCGGTGTTTTCCTCCCCAACGGTAGCAATGGCTATATCCCCTCCAAGGGGAGCCCGGTCTATCTGCCGACCTATCAGCACAACAAGGCGATCTCGCAGGAAGCCGAGCGGCTCGGGCTCGATTTCGTGCTCTCGATGATGAAGTTCAAAGGCTTCGGCGGCGAAACCGGCTATTGGGACGCCTGCCTCGAAAGCTTTACCCTGATGGCCGCGCTGGCAGCCGATACCAAGACGATCGGGCTCTTCCCCAGCGTCACATTGCTCAGCGCGCACCCGCCGGTTGTCGCCCGCATGATCGCCACCATCGACGACATCAGCGAGGGGCGCTGCGGCCTCAACATCGTGACCGGGTGGAACAAGCCCGAGTACACCCAGATGGGCCTGTGGCGCGGGGATGAATACTTCGATCGGCGTTATGACTACGCGCGGGAATACCTGACCGTCCTCAAGGACCTCTGGCGGACGGGCGAGACCTCGTTCAAGGGAGAGTTCTTCTCGCTTGATGGCTGCAGCGTCTATCCGCAGCCGGGCCGCGACATTCCCATCGTCTGCGCCGGGCAGAGCCCGAAGGGCATCGCCTTCACCGCCGAGATGGGCGACCAGAACTTCGTCATCGCACATCCCGAAGCGCTCACGTCGATCGTCGCCAATGTCCATGCTGCCGCTGCGACGCATGGCCGCAAGGTGGGCACTTATGCGCTGATGCACATGATCGTTGCGCGCACCGATGCCGAGGCGAAGGCGCAAGCCGACGCGATCATCGCCGGGGCCGATCACGGCGCCATCGCCAACATCATGGCGAGCGCGGCGATGGACACCAATGCGGGCGGGATTGCCGAACGCCTGAAGTCCGGCCTCTCGCTTGGCCTCGAGGAAGGCAACATGGCGTTCATGGGCATTCCGGTGCTGGCCGGCAGCCCGGAAACGCTTGCGATCCGGATCGACGAGATCGCAGCAGAGACCGGCATCGACGGCATGCTGTTCAGCTGGCCCGATTTCGTGGGCGGGATCACCGATTTTGGCGAGCGGGTCATGCCGCTGCTCAAGTGCAGGAACTGACGGGATGAGCGAAGCAGGCGTTCGCAAGAGCTATGTCGATACCAGCGGCGGCCAGATCCACGTGCGCAGCATGGCAGGAGAAGGGATTCCGGTGGTGTTCTTCCACCAGACCGCGAGCTCGGGCCAGATGTGGCTGAAGACGATGCAACTGCTCAAGGGGCAGTGGCCGATGCACGCGCTCGATACGCCCGGCTTCGGCGGTTCGTTCGATGTGCCCGAAGATCACTATCCCTCGATGACCGAATATGTCGGTTGGCTGGGCGAGGCGGTGCGCGCGCTTGGCATCACGAGGTGCCATGTCGTCGGCCATCACACTGGCTCGTGCATCGGGGTGGAGCTTGCCGCGCGCCAGCCCGATCTGGTCGCCTCGCTCACGATGATCGGACCAGTGCCGCTGACCGCCGAGGAACGCGTCGAGTTCTCCAAGTACTATGGCGTGCCGTTCTCGCCCGTCGTTTCGGGCAGCTATCTGCTAGAGAACTGGGAATATCTGCGCCAGCTCGGTGCCCATGCCGATCCGCAGCTGATCCACCGCGAAATGTGCGACCAGATGCGCGCCTATATTGGCCGCGTGAAGAGCTACAGCGCGGTTTGGGGGCAGGATTTCCCTTCGTTTTACAAGGACATCAAGGTGCCGATGATGATCGCCGCCGCGCCGGATGATGTACTGCACCCCTATCTCGGCCGCGCGGCTGAGATGCGCCCCGATGCGCGCGTTTTGCCGGTCGACGGCGCCAATTTCGAACCTGATCTGGATGCTGCCAATTTTGCTGCTGGACTGGCGTCGTTTTTGCGGGAAATCTCAGTTTAACGCTCTCGTTTGAATCTACCAAAGGATGGAAGTCATGACTGCCACACAGGATCTGACCACCCAGTTCCGCCACGGCGTGCTGCCACAGACGACCTCGGATGAGTTTTCGCGTCAGGAGTTTGTGAAGAGCCTCAAGTTCCACCTCGCCTCCAAGGTCTCGCTCGGCAATCACGATGCCTATGAAGCGCGGGCCAAGCCGGCCTTCACCAAGGTGACGGGTGCAGAGCCGGAAACCTATGCGGATATCCGCAAGGCGATGAGCGACGATCCCTATTTCGCCTTCTGGAGCGCGATGCAGCGCAACAGCCAGGAGATGATGTGGAAGTCGGTGCAGATCCCGGTCGAGCGCCAGCTGCCTGATCTGATTGCTGCGGCGGGCAAGGGTGGCTCGGCAGAGGGCACCCTGCGCCTGAACCCCGATCTCGAGATTCCGAAGTATCACCGCGGCGTCGACATCCACTGCATGCCGGGTGGCTATCACACCGAATTCACTGCGGACGACGTCGCCAATGGCGCGGTCTACGATACCGCAGTCTACATCTACGCGATGGGCCGCATGGGGCCGCTTAACAGCGATATCGGCGATACCACGATCGCGTGGATCAAGGAAAACCACCCCGAGTTCAAACCGCGCCGCATCCTCGACATGGGTTGCACCGTCGGCCACTCGACGCTGAGCTATTGCGATGCCTTCCCCGATGCTGAAGTCTACGGCATCGATGTCGGCGCGCCGGTACTGCGCTATGCCCATGCCCGTGCGCAATCGATGGGCAAGACGGTGCACTTCAGCCAGCAGAACGCGGAAAGCACTGATTTCGAGGACGGCTTCTTCGATCTGATCGTCAGCCACATTCTGGTCCACGAAACCAGCAACGCGGCGATGCGGCGCATCATGAAGGAGTGCAACCGCCTGCTCACCCCGGGCGGTCTGGTGGTCCACGCCGAAACGCCGCCCTACCGCGATCTCCCGGCCTACGACGCGTTCATGCTCGATTGGGATACGCGCAACAACAACGAGCCCTATTGGGGCGCCTCGCACGAACTGGTGCCCGCCGACCTTGCGGCGGAAACCGGCTTCGATGCAGCCAAGGCCTTCGAAGCCTACCAGCCCAGCGCGTTCGAGGCGACCGAGCGGCGCACCAAGGTGTTCCAGGGCGGCGACTTCGGCGGTGGCGGGGCCTGGTGGCTCTGGGGCGTGCAGAAGTAAGGAATAGCGCGATGGCCGAACATGTAACCCTGCAGAAGAAGGCGCGTGGCGAGCGGCCGCAGTATTTCGCCGATCCCGCCATCGACAAGACGCTGGCGATCACCCTGGCGCTTGCTGGCGAGGTGGCGGTGCTGCGCGACCGGATCGATACGATCGAACGGCTGGCCGAAGCGGGCACTGCGCCGACCCGCGCCGCCGTCGATGCCTACAAGCCCGATAGCGCGGTGCGTGCCGAGCGCGATGCCTGGCGCGACACCTATCTCGATACGGTGCTGCGCATCATCCATCAGGAGCGCGAGGAGCTGGAGCAGCGCGCGGCAGATACCAAGCCCTACGCCGCCGTGATCGACGAGGTCGTCGCGGGCGGTTGACAAGGCGCTCTCCGGGGGAACCCGGAGAGCCCGCCGTCACAGGAAATGATCGCCCCCGTTGGGGCTGAGGACCTGTCCCTGAAAGTGCCGCCCGGCCTCGCTGGCGAGGAACACGTAGGAGGGCACGATATCGCCGACATCGGCCAGATCGCCGATGGGAATCCCTGCGCGGATCGCATCCAGCACGTCGGCCGGCACAGCATCGAGGATCGGCGTGCGTGTCGCACCCGGAGCCACGCAATTGGCGCGTACGTTCCGGCTGCCGATTTCGAGCGCAAGCGAGCGGGTGAACGAGATGATCCCGCCCTTGGCCGCCGTATAGGCCGAAAGCCCCGGTGCACCCTTGTAGGCGAGCTGCGAGGCAGTGTTGATGATCCGGCCGAAACCGCTTGCATACATGCTCGGCAGCACCGCGTGGGTGAGCAGGAACGTGCCGCGCAAGTGCACGCCGATCACCCGGTCCCATGTCGCGATGGGCATGTCCTCTACCGTATTGCCATGGCCAATCCCGGCGTTGTTGACGAGAATGTCGATCCGCCCTGCCGCTGCCACAGCAGCCGCAGCGAGCCGGGTCACTTCGCTCTCATTGGAAACATCGGCCTGCACCGCGAGCGCCTTTGCACCAAGGCTGCGGACGTGTTCGGCCACGGCCTCGGCGGCGGCGGCCTCTGCTTCCACCGGATAGTTGATGACCACAAAGGCCGCCCCGGCGCGGGCAAAGGCCACAGCCACCCCCGCACCGATGCCGGAAGAACTGCCCGAAATCAGCGCGGTGCGCCCGAGGAGCGGCGAAGTGGCAGTTGGCTCGGTCATCATCGCCGCTCCCTCACATTATCAGACGAGGACGTTCGCCCCGCTGAAGTAGACGTAGACTTCCTGGAACTTCCCATCGCGGATGCGCCAGAAGTTGGTGTTGAACAGCCGCGTCACGCTGCCGTCGGCGGCGGTCAGCACCGCTTCGAAGCTGGCAGTGATGCGTCCGTTCTTTTCGTCCACCGTGCAGACGAAGTCCTTGTGCACGATGGTTTCGTAGGCCCCCATGAAGCCTTCGAACATCTTGCGGATGGCGGCCTTGCCGGCGTGGCGGGTGAACTCGGTCTGCACGCAGAACAGCGCTTCCTCATGGAAGCAATCGAGCGCGGCCTCGATATCCTTGCGGTCCACGCTGGCGAAATACTTCTGCGTGGCAAGCTCGATCAGCTCGGCGCGGCTGAGAGTGGATTCGTACTGCATCAGGCATCCCCTTCCTTGAGCAGGTTGTCGCCGCTCATGTAGACATAGACCCGGTGGAACTTGTCGCCCTTGAGGTAGAAGCGGTTGCAGTTCTCATAGCGCAGCTCCGCGCCACCATGCGGGGTGATCAGCACGGTGAACTGCGAACAGACCGAATTGCTGGCCGGGTCCGCCGTGTGGACGAAATTGCCGTGCCAGATGTCCGAAAAGTCGGCGAAGAGCTTGGTGAACATGGCCCGGATCGCGGCCTTGCCGTTGTGGACCGTGTTCGAGGTCACCTCGGTCAGGATCGCGTCTTCGGTGAAGCAATCGAGAACCTGATCCATCGCCTTGTTGTCGACGCCGTCGAAGTAGCGCTTCGTCACGATGTCTATGTAGTAGGGATAAGGCAGAGCTGTCTGCCCCGGTCCCGCCTCTTGCCATTCGCTCATTGCGGATTCCTCCTTGTGGTGATTTTCTGAGATCTCAGGGGTTCAGGCTTTGCCGAAAAGCGCTTCGCGGGCCTTCTCGTCGGGATTGCCGATCTTCATGACATCGCCCAGCACGGCCATTCCGCGCTGGACGGCCGGCCGGCTCTCGATCTCGCCCACCCAGCGTTGGACGTTGGGAAACTCGGCAATGTCGATCGCGTGAAGGTCGCGGATCTTCGGCGCGCACCACGGGTATGTCGCCATGTCGGCCAGCGAATAGTCGGGACCGGCAAGATAGGCCCGCGTTCCCAGCACCCGGTCCATCACGCCGTAAAGCTTCACCGTCTCGCCGCAGTAGCGGTTGATGCCATATTCGATCCGCTCCGGCGCATAGCCGCGGAAGTGGCCGCATTGGCCAAACATCGGGCCGACATTGGCGCACTGGAAAAACAGCCACTGGATCACTTCGGACCGCGCTGCCGCGTCCTCCGGCCAGAAGCGGCCCGACTTCTCGGCGAGGTACATGAGGATCGCGCCCGATTCGAACACGCTGTGCGGTGCGCCGCCCGGGCCGCGATGATCGATGATGGCAGGGATACGCGTGTTGGGGCTGAGCGCGACGAAGTCAGCCGTGTGCTGCTCACCAGCGAGGATATTGACCGGCTTCACCGTGTAGGGAAGTCCCATCTCCTCCAGCGCGACCGTGATCTTGTGGCCGTTCGGCGTCGGCCAGTAGTACAAATCGATCATGCGCGCAGCGCAAGGCAAGCGGCCACGGCAGCCTGACAGGCGGCTGCGCTGTCATCGCCTTCGAACGGCTTGTTGTAGTGCGATTGCACCGAAGGCCGCTGGATCGCTTCATCGAACCACGCCGAAAGCGCCGGGCGCCCTTCGCGCCAGGCGAAGTTGGGGTGGATCGGGTCTTTCGCTTCATAGAATTCGGCGCGGAAGCCCAGATAGCTGATCGCATGCAGCATGGCAGCATGGCCGACGTCGAACTCGTCCCATCCGGCTTGCGCATCGCGTTCGAGCGAATCGAGCCCGGCGATGAACTTGGGCCAGAGCCATTCGAACAGGCCGAGGTTCCACTGCTCCTTGGGCTTCCACTGCTCCATCACCATCTGCACGGTGCTCTCGAAAATCGTGTCCGAAAGCGAAAGGCGGCGAAGCGCGTCCCAGCGCTTGGGCCCCGGCGCAGGGTACATCTTGCGTGCGGTCGCGGTGCTGTCGAAGTATTCGCAGATCGCCTGGCTGGCGAAGATCACCTGCCCATCATCGGTGACGAGCGTGGGCACTTTGTCCAGAGGATTGAGCGGGCTGATATCGTAGCTGTCGCCGCAATCCTCCCCGGCGTTGTTCTTGAACGGGAAGGTCGCGACGCGCTCGAGGTTGTCCCAGTGCCCGCACTCGTGCGCGGTCACCAGCACCTTGTGCACGAAGGTGTGGAAGGGCGAATAAAACAGCTTCATGGCCAGTTTCCTTTCGCCTCATGGTTCTTCCTATTGCACCGCTTGTCAAGGCAGTGTTAGGAAAAGGTCCGGACCAATAAAAGGCTACCTGCGCGATGTCGAGCTACGTTGAAGGCTTCACCGTCCCTGTACCGATGAGCGCGCGCACCACCGCGCTGGTGGTGGTGGATATGCAGTATGCCAGCGGCAGCCGCGAACATGGTCTCGGCGCGCTGCTTGCCAGCCAGGGCACGCTCGACAGCGCGGCCTACCGGTTCGGTCGGATCGATGATCTGCTCATCCCCAATATCGGCCGGATGCTGGCGGCGTTCCGCGCCAATGGCACCCATATCGTGCATGTAACGGTGGGCAGCGAGCGGCCCGACTACAGCGATGCCCCGCGCCACATGGTGCCGTTCTTCACCGCGACCAACAACCACGCCGGCACGCGCGAGCACGAGATCGTGGATGCTCTGAAGCCGCTGCCGGGCGAACCGGTGTTCAACAAGGTGACGATGGGCGCGTTTGCCTCCACCGGGATCGGCGCGCACCTCACCTCGAAGGGCATCCGCGAGATCATCGTGACCGGCGTTTCCACCAACAACTGCGTGGGCATGACCGGGCAGGAGGCGGCCGACCGCGGCTTTGGCGTCGTGCTCGCCTCGGATGCCTCGGGCACCTGCAGCGATCTGATGCAGGAGGCCTACGAGAACACGTTCCGCCGCCTGTGGGGGCGGGTCGCCAGCACCGACGAGATCATTGCTGAAATCGCCCAGACGACGAACGCGGGCTGACAGGGACCGGACATGGTTGCAAAATCACTCGAAGTCAGGCCACTGGCCGAAACCTTCGGCGCCGAAGTGCTCGGCGTCACGCTCTCGCGCGACATGGATCCCGAGGTTTTCAGCGAGATCAAGGCGCTGTGGCTGCGCTATGAAGTCCTGCTGTTCCGCGATCAGCAAGTCGAGAAGGAGGACCTGATCGGGTTCAGCCGCCAGATCGGCCCGCTCGAGATCCACTTGCGCGAGGAATGGCTGAACAAGACTCATCCCGAACTGCTGCAGATCACCAACATCCGGGAGAACGGCAAGCCCACCGGTGCGCTCGCCGACGGCGAAGTGGGCTGGCATTTCGACCAGATCTACCTGCCCAAGCCGGCGATCGCCTCGCTGCTCTATTCGGTGAAGATCCCGCCAGTGGGCGGGGGCACGCACTTTGCCGATATGACCGCCGCCTATGCCCGTCTGCCGCGCCATCTCAAGGATGTGATCGACGGGCGCACCGCGGTGCAGTCCTATGTCGCGTTCAACCGGATGTATTCGACCGACACGAACGCCAAGCAGAAGAGCCTCACGCCCGATATCGTGCATCCGCTGGTGCGCACGCATCCCTACAGCGGGCGGCGCGCGCTCTATGTCTGTCCGGGCATGACGATCAAGATCAACGGCTTGCCTGATGACGAAAGCCGCGCGGTGCTCGATGAGCTGTTTACCTGGACCGCGCGCGAAGAGTTCGTCTACCGCCACGATTGGCGTGTGAGCGATGCGCTGCTGTGGGACAACGCGTGCACCATGCATCGCCGCGACGACTTTGACGGCGAGCACGAACGGCTGATGCTGCGCACCACGATCCTGCCGCAGCCTGACCGCGCGATCCCGTTCTGATGGAGACGGGGCAGCCATCGGACCGGACGCTTGTCTGGTACTTCGATGTGATCTCGCCTTTTGCGGCGCTCGCCATTCCGGAGATCGAGGCGCTGTGCAACGAGCATCGGGTCACGTTTCGTCCGGTACTGTTCGCAGGCTTGCTGAAGGCGTTCGGCCACCTTGGCCCCGCCGAGATCCCGGCCAAGCGCACGCAGACCTACCGCATCGTGCAGTGGATCGCCGACGAGCGGGGCATCCCGCTCCGCGCGCCGCCGGCCCACCCGTTCAATCCGCTTGCGCTGCTGCGGCTGCTGAGCGTGCGCGAATTGAGCGCGGCCGATGCGGCAGTCGCGTTCCGGCTTGTGTGGGTTGAGGGGCGCGATCCGGAAAGCCCGGAGACGGCGACGGCCCTCGCGGAAGCACTCGGCGTGCCGCTGGAGGCCGCGAACGAACCGCAGGTGAAGGACCGGCTCCGCGCCAATACCGAAGCGGCAGTGGCGGCAGGCGTCTATGGCGTGCCGACGCTGGCCATTGGTGATGAGCTGTTCTGGGGTCTGGACGCGATGCCGATGGCCCGGGCGTACCTGGCCGATCCCGGTCTTTTCGCGTCGGGCGAGATGGCACGGGTTTCCAGCCTGCCGATGGCAACCGTGCGCCCGCGCTGAGCCGCTACTCCGCGCAGCCCTTGGTGCAGCAGCGGCCCGGCTGCTTGTCGCGCGCGGGGCCCTTGCCCAGATCGAGCGCACCGCGATCGAGCAGCGCCTGCACCAGGTCCTTGCGGTCCTGCACCGGATAGTTGCGCAGGATTTCCATCTTCATCGCCTCGGGTGATCCGCCGCCGTGCAGGCTGATCACCGAATACCAGCCGCCGGTTTCCGAAGCGGTGAGGTCCTCGATAAAGCGCGCGACATTGGCGCGGTGGGCATAGGGCACATCGGGCCGCCCGCGCAGCAGGCTCTCGATCATCGGCGCGGTGGCGGGATTGTGGTCTTCCTCCGGGCTCGGCAGGCCCACGACGAGACCGCCCGAAACCTCGTGCGCCAGCCGGTGCATGTCGTAGATCTGGTTCGCCAGCAGCAGTTTGCCAATGTTGGAATAGATCTGCTCGGGCCGGAAATTGCCCGCCGCGTCTTCCTCGCCAAAAGTGGAGGCGGCGACCCCGCAGGCATAGAAGCCCTCGGTGATCTTGATCAGTTCGACCATCTTGTCCTTGAGGTGCGCTATCCGGTCCAACTCCAGCCCGTTCGCCTCCATCATCAAGGCGCCCGCACCGATCAGCAGATCGCCAAAGCCCGCGCGCGCGCCGATGCAGCTGTGGCGGTGGTGCGAGGCGTAGTTGGTGGTCATCAGGTGCGCTTCTTCGGTCTCGCCATCGATGAACACCCGGTCCCACGGCACGAAAACGTCGTCGAAATGGACTGCCGCGACTGATTGCGCGAACTTGGCGCTGAACTTGGCCGCCGCGTTGCCCGGTCGGCCTGCCGGGCGCGAGACGACGGTCACGCCCGGCGCATCGATCGGCACGGCGCAGGCGACTGCGAAGTCGCGGTCCTCGGGGCGCATTCGGCGGCACGGCAGCACCAGGAACTCGTGCATATAGGGCGCGCCGGTCACGATGGCCTTGACCCCGGCAATCACGATCCCGTCAGCACGCCGCTCGCGCACATGGACGTAGGATAGCGGCTCGACCTGTTCCGACGGGCGTTTCGAGCGATCCCCTTTGCCGTCCGTCATGGCAATGCCGATCGCAAGGTCGTTCGCCTGCGCATGGGCGATATAGGCCTTGAGCCGGTCGTGGCTTTCGCCTCCGGTGCGCTGCGTGATCCGCCAGGTTGCTTCCCACAGACCGTTGAACGCATCGTGGGTCAGATAGCGCTGGGTGCAGCCGCCGTATTGGCAGGTGAGGCGCACCGCCTCGAGCTTGTCGAGCAGGTCCTCGCGGCTGCGATTGATCGCAAGGAAGCGGTTGACCGGCTCGCCCGAAAGCCCAGTCGTGACCATGACTTTCGCGGATTCGGGCAGGAGCGCGAAGTCGTAGGTCAGTCCCACCGCGTTGATGCCGGGCTCCAGCCGGGGTTCGTCGGCCACCGAGGCAACCAGCTCGCCGCCGACATAGACGCGCGGGGCAAGGCTGCGCAGCGATTCGCGATAGGCTTCGGCGGACATCAGCACGGTGCATGCTCCCCTTCAGTGCACAACATTCAGCCTTGATGGCCGTCTGCCATTCCCTTACGCGGGAAAAAGGTCTGGACCAATAGAAAGTGCATGAAATGCCCCCCGAAACCCTGCCTGAAGGTGCCTTCGCAGGCCTCAAGGTGCTCGATCTGGCGACCTTCATCGCGGGGCCCTATTGTGCGACCTATCTGGCCGAATTCGGCGCCGACGTGGTCAAGGTCGAGCTGACCGGCAGCGGCGACCCGGTCCGCAAGTTCGGCACGCCGACCGAGGCAGGCGACACGCTCGTCTGGCTCAGTGAGGGGCGCAACAAGCGCTCGATCGAGCTTGACCTGCGCACCCCCGAAGGCGCCGAGACCTTGCGCCGGCTTGCAGCCAAGGCAGACGTGCTGGTGGAGAACTTCCAGCCCGGCACGCTGGAGCGGTGGGGCATCGGGCCCGATGTGCTGCAGGCCCTCAACCCCGGCCTCGTGATCGCGCGCGTCACAGCTTATGGCCAGACCGGGCCCTATAGCAACCGGCCCGGCTTCGGCCGCATCGCCAACGCCTTCAGCGGCATATCCTTTCTCTGCGGCGAGCCGGATGCGCCGCCCGCCTCGCCCGGGACCGCCACGCTGTCGGACTATCTCACCGGCGTCTATGCCGCGCTGGGCGTGCTCACCGCGCTGCACGTGCGGGAGAGAACCGGGCGCGGCCAGATCATCGATCTCGGGCTCTATGAAGGCACTTTCCGTCTGCTCGACGAACTGGCGCCGGCCTACGCCCGCAGCGGTTTCGTGCGGCAACGGATGGGGGCAGGCACGGTCAATGCCGTCCCACACAGCCACTATCCCACGAAGGACGGAAAGTGGGTGGCGATTGCCTGCACCAACGACAAGATCTTCGGCCGGCTCGCCGCGATCATGGACCGCATGGATGTGACGGGCGAGGGCATTTACGGCACGATCACACAGCGCGAGGCGCGCCGCGCCGAAGTGGACGCTTTCGTCAGCCACTGGACCAGCGGAATGACGCGCGATGAAGTCCTCGCCGCCTGCGAGGTCGGGCAGGTGCCTTGCGGCCCGGTCTATGGCATCGACGAGATTTTCGAGGACCCGCAATATGCCGCGCGCGGCAACCTTGTTCACATCGAGGACGAGCGCGCCGGGGAACTGACGCTTCCCGCAGTCTGCCCCCGCCTCAGCGAAACGCCGGGCGCAATCCGCTGGGCCGGACGCGCACTGGGCGCGGACGGTGACGCCGTGCTGGCCGACTGGCTGGGCTAGATCCGGGCCGCCAGTGCGAGAACCTGCCGCGCCTTCTCGACAATCGGATAATCGACGAAGTAGCCATCGACCTTGATCGAGGCGGAGCCGGCGTTTTCGGCTGCGTTGAACGCCTCGATGATCTTCCGCGCCCGCGCGATCTCCTTCTCGCTTGGCATGAACGAGCGGTTGGTGAGCGCCACTTGCTGCGGATGGATGAGCAGCTTGCCCTGAAATCCGAACTTCACGCCCGTTTCGACCGAGCCGGCAAAACTGTCCTCGTCGCCCAGATCGATGTGGACCGTGTCGATCGGCGCTTCCAGTCCGCCGACCCGCGAGGCTAGCACCAGCCGGCCGCGAGCATAGGCAAGCTCTGCCTCGTCGGCACTCCATTTCATCCGCATGTCGCGGGTAAAATCGCCCGCGCCGAACGAGACGCGCCGAATCCGCGTGCCCGCCGCGATGATCGCATCAAGCGCGTGAAGGCCAGCGCCAGTCTCGATGATCGGCATCAGGTCGATACCACCGATCGGCAGGCCGCGCTCGCGCTCGAACTGGGCGATCAGCCAGTCGATCAGCACGATCTCCTCGGGCTTTTCAATCTTGGGCGCGACAATGCCATCAAGCCAGGGCCCGATCACGCCATCGAGATCGCGCAGGCACCATTCGGTATCGGCAGCGTTGATCCGAACATAGCCCAGGCACTTGCGCGGTTCGGAAAGGGCCGTGACCGCCGTGGCCCTGCTCGCAGCCTTCTCGGCCGCCGCACAGGCATCCTCCAGATCAAGGATCACTGCATCCGCGCCGCTCGCGAAGACCTTCTCGACCTTTCGGGGGTGATTGGCCGGGGCGAACAGGAAGCTGCGGATCGGCATTGCAGAAATGCTCGGGCCGCCCTTGATCTGCGCCATGGTGGTGAATTCTTCCGTCATGGTGAGACCATGTTTCCTTCCTTGCGCTTGAGATCGACCGAGTACGAGAAGCGGCCGGCCGGATGTTCGCTGACCGAAACCTCGAACAGGCGCCCGGTCCGATCGCGGTAGCGGCGCACGATGATCAGCGCCGGGCTGCCGGGGGCGACGTCAAGCGCCTCGGCCTTGCGCTGCGACAGCGAACCCGCAAACAGTTCCGCGTTAATATCGACCGCCTGCATTCCATGGAGCTGTTCCATCAGCTGGAATACCGGAGTTGAATCCTTGCCGATCCGCTCGGCCACCTCGGCGAACTCGGCGGGGACGTAGATGTCGCTCCAGCAGACCGGGCTGCGCTTCGCTTCCAGCCGGATCGTCTCGATGCGTGCCCATGGCGTGCCCACCGAACAGGGCAGCATCTGTGCCAGCGCAACATCGGCTTCCACAATCGTGGTGCGGATCGGTTTCAGCCGGGTCTGGGGGGCATATTGGAGCAGCTCGTCCATCGAGCCGAGCTTCTGCACCATCTGCTCGACAGGGTGCTGCGCGGTCACGATCGTGCCACGCCGCCGCTGCCGACTGATCAGGCCGCTTTCCTCCAGCAGGCTCATCGCCTCACGGATGGTGAAGCGGCTGACGTCGTATTCACTCGCGAGCACCTGTTCCGGTGCCAGCTTTTCGCCCACCGACCATTTCCCCGATGCGATCTCGCCCTGGATCTGATCGGCGATTTCCCGGTAGCGCGGGATGGGCAGGCTGGACATCGTGGACAATCCGTTGGTCGCTCTAATCGTGGCAGGTGGATTATTGGTCTGGACCATTCATTATTAAACTAGCATAGTTCCAGGCCTAGGCAAACCGGCTGCTGCAGTACCCTTGCACTGCGCCCAGAGAGGATCCCGTCATGGCAGACAAGCGCGTTCTGGTGATCGTTCCGTTTCCGCTCGACGACGAAGGTGTCGCCAATCGCAAGGCGCAGCTTGATTCGGTGCAACTGGGGCCCGGGATCACGTTCGACTTCAAGCCGGTCAAGGCCGCGCCCGCCTTGTACGACAGCCATCATGACTATGTGCTCGCCGATATCTCGATCTTCGAGGCCGGGCTGAGCGCCGAAAAGGACGGCTACGCTGCGGTGTGCATCGACACGATGAGCGATTCCGGCATGAACGCGCTGCGCTCGGTGCTCGATATTCCGGTCATCTCGCCGGGGCGGGCCTCGTTCCTGACCGCGCTGCTCTTCGCCAACAATTTCTCGGTACTCACACAGTGGGCGCCGTGGAAGGGCCTCTACACCAAGACGCTGCGCGAATACGGGCTTGAAGACAAGTGCGTCTCGGTCCGTTCGCCCAACATCGCGCCGGATGTGGCGAACCTCCTTGGCGGCAAGGAGGAGGACGTGTTTCCCAGGCTGCTGGAGAGCGCCATGCAATGTGTCGAGGACGGCGCGCAGGCAATCTGCCTCGGTTCGACAACCATGCACCAGAGCCACGCCTGGCTCGCCGAGCGCCTGCCGGTGCCGCTGATCAATCCCGGCCCGCTCACCTACAAGCTGGTCGAGGCCGCGCTGTCGCTCGGGCTCCGGCACAGCCGCGCAGCCTATCCGAAACCGCATGTCTACATGGGCGACATGATCAGCGGCATGCTCGATGGCGGCGCGCGGGTTCAGCAAGGCCAGGACTGACCAGCCATCCCGGATCCTGTCCCCGCCCCTCGCTCAGCCGCACCGCGCCAAAGCGGCCTCAGCACCCTCGTCGCGACCTCGCTGATCCAGATCGCGGCGTCGTTCACGATCGCGGGGCCGCTCGCCATTTCCCTGCTGATAGTGCGGTCGCAGCAGCTGCCCGAAAGCTGGATCGGCTACTACACCTCGCTCATCTACGCGGCGGCCATTGCTGGCTCGGTCAGCACCGCGCGGCTGATGGCAAGCTTCAGCGTGCGCACGATCCAGCTCGGATCGGTTGTCGCGACGGGGCTGGGATATGTCCTGTTCTCCTGCATCGCGCCGCAGGCTGCGAATGTGGCCGCCGCCTGTCTTGGCATTGCCTTGATGGGCTTTGCCTACGGGGTGATTGTTCCGTCGAGCTCGCTCGTGCTGGCCCAATGCTATTCGCAAGCCGCGCAGCCGCTGGTCGTCTCGGTGCGCCAGACGGGAGTGCCTGTGGGTACGGCCCTCGTCGCCCTGATCGCGCCTCATGTTGCGCAAACGTCGGGCTGGCAGAGCATGACCTTGCCGGTACTGGCGGTTCTCGGTGTTACGTTCGTGCTGGCCATGCCGGGGTTACAGGCCTTCGGCACGCTCTTGGCCAACCTCCCGCCGCGCCAGCACCCCCTGCGATCCGTGAGCGGCACGCTCCGCCAGCCTGCCACGCGCCGGCTGGCGCTGGTGGCAGGGCTCTACGCGACGAACCAGGCGGCGCTCACGACCTATCTCGTGCCAGGGCTGGTCTGGCTGCACGGCCTCTCGGTTGGCAAGTCCGCCGGCTATCTGGCCATCGCGACGATCGCCGGTGCCGGGGCACGCATTGTCTTTGGCATCACGACGGCACGCTGGGGCCGCGCGATCCAGCATTTGGCCATGATCGGTCTACTCACAGGTGTGGCCTGGCTACTGCTGCTCTGGCCGCTGCCCTCGGCGTTCCGGCTGACGGCCGGCAGCGTGCTGCTCGGGGCGACCGCAATGGGCTGGAACGGCATCCTCCTCGCCGAGATGGGGCTTGCCGCGCTCGCTGGCCGAACAGCCGAAGCCGTCGCCACGGGCACAGCGTTTGCCTATCTCGGCGTTCTTGTCGCCCCGCTCGCCTTCGTCGGGCTCGAGCATGCGCTCGGCAGCAAGACCGCAGCGCTGGCTGCGCTCGCGTTGCTGGCAGTCTTCGCAGGAGCGTCGCTGCTCTACAGCGGTGCTCACCCCAAGAGCGGAACTCCGGAGGCCTGACAGCTCTCACCACATCCATATTCTCAAGACACTGCAAGTATTTGACTAGAAGGCCGGTAATGGACGCCCTCACGGAAAAGATCGTCTGACCTAATCCTCGAAAATTGCCACCGCACGTGTCCAACCGGCCGAGGCGGCGCGGATCTTCATCGGAAAGCAGGCGATCGTGAATCCGGTGGGGGGCAGCACTTCCAGATTGTGCAGCTTCTCAAGGTGGCAGTAGCCGATGTCGCGGCCCGCCTTGTGGCCTTCCCAGATCAACCCGGCATTGCCCGTCGCCTGATAAGCCTCGCGGGTGTGGACAAACGGCGCGTCCCAGCTCCAGCCGTCAGTGCCTGTCAGCCGAACGCCGCGTTCGAGCAGGTACATCGTGGCCTCGTAGCCCATGCCGCAGCCGGCCGTGACATAGTCGTCCTGCCCATAGCGCTTGCCCGCCGCCGTATTGACCACCACGATCTCAAGTGGCGAGAGCGTGTGCCCAATGCGAGCGAGCTCTGCCTCGACATCTGCGGCGGTCACAACATAGCCATCGGGCAGTGCAGTGAAATCGAGCTTCACCCCCGGCTGGAAGCACCAATCGAGCGGTACTTCGTCGATCGTGATCGCGCGCTCACCCCGGTTCATGGTTGAAGCGAAGTGGTACGGCGCATCGAGATGCGTGCCGTTGTGCGTGATAAGCTCGATCTTCTCGATTGCCCAGGCCTCGCCGTCGGGCAGGTCTTCGGGCTTTAGGCCGGGGAAGAAGCCGACCAGATCGGGTATCGAGGTCTTGTGGTCGATGTAAGCAATTTTGGGCTGGTAAGGCGGCGGATCAGAAATCACGTCGTTTTCGAGGTAGATCGACAAATCAACGATGGTACGCGCCATACCTTAGAACTCCGCTCTGTTGCCGCCCAGGAGGCCCCGCATGGCGCGGGCTTCGATGAGCGTTGCCGGCTCATGCGCCATTTCGTGGATGATCCGCACAATCTGCTCCACTTGCTATGGTTTGGCGCCAATCGGGCTCCCCGCCATTGGGCTTCTGCAAATGACCAGGAATACTTGTAGCAATCGAAAGGGGGGCCTCACTTCGCCGCCGATCTACACCTTGGTTACACTCGACCTGACCCCGTCACATGTATCAGCAAACACCCGACCGGCTAAACCGAAATCCGATAGGCAGCGAGCCGCTCGTAGTAGGGAAGCGCTGCATCCGCGATACGCTGCAGATGCTCAGGCAAAGGCGGTAGACCGGATCCGGCTGGCCCGGTGAAGCCGGTGCTTTGCTCGACGGATCCATACCAGGCTGGTGCCCAAACGCCGTCGCTGGCCCGCCGGCCCTTTGGCCATCGAAGCATTGCCGGATCGAACGGAATGGAAAGTGCGTTGCAGAGGCTGCACAAGACACCCTCCGGGTCGCGCAGCAATTCGTCGCTATCAACTACAGGCGGGGCCGCGCCGATGTCGTTTGCGAACCGGTCAAACAGCTCCACCTGACGCACCAAGCCGATGTCCGACAGCGCAACCTCTTCGCGCTTTGCGGTGTAGGAATTGAGTACTCGCGCGGGTGCGCGGATCAGGAAGGCGTGACGAAAACTGCCCACCCACTCGAGGCCGAAAGCTGGCAGCATATGATGAGTCATATGCTTCTGATACCAGATGGCTGCGTGCGCCTTATCGGCGGTTTGCGGCAACGGCCCGGCCAGGCTCGTCGCGACGTCTTGCCAGTCAGTCGGTTGTGACTGAAGAACCTCGGCCCTCATGGGGTGGTCCAGCCCCGTCGCCGCCAGATAGGCGGCATAGAAGGGCTCGTCGCTGACCACACAATCTGCGCGGTTTTCAAATGCCCGCATCATGGCCGTCGACACGTTGCGCGGGCCTGACCACATCGCGATCCGGATCGTCATTGCACTGGGTTCTCCTGGATAAAGGCAATGACGTGCTCCCCTGATTGGTAACACTCAGCCCGGATCCCGACATTACTAGCGCCATCAGCGACAAGCGAGACGCAGAAAGCAGCCCACGCCGCCATGAGCTCTATGCTCTTCCGGAACGGGGTGCCGCACTGATAGGCCGACTCTGCCTTGTCGGCGAGTTGGTGGGCCAGGGCGTGCGCTGCCACCTCGCGGGGAAACGAGGTGCTTTCGCCTGCCCAGTCGCGGAACGTGGAGCAGAAGCCGTGCACGGTGATCCTATCGCGTCCCATACGCCGCAGCAGCATTGACATGCCGGAGAGCTTGCGCCGCGAGCTGTGCGGAAACAGTGGTGCGCAGACGGAACCGGCGGAGCGGGACATTGAACGATGTGGGCGGACGGAAACCGGCAGAGCCGATATGACCGCGCCAAGTGCCTTCCGGCTGGAAGGCCCGCCGTGATAGCCATGTGATTGCCAGGGCGGCTTTCGGCTCCATGCCTGTGCGCAAAAGGCACCTCAAGACGCTGACAAACATGGTGGGCGGTGAGGGGCTCGAACCCCCGACCCTCTCGGTGTAAACGAGATGCTCTACCAACTGAGCTAACCGCCCGGCATGCCTGAGACCGCGCTCATGCTGGGTTTTGGGCGCTTCGTCAATCGGCGCTAGAGCACGCGGCGACCAACGGGCTGCATCGCAGCCACATCACTGCCCACGGTCGCGACGAGTTCGTCCGGCGAAAGCGGCTCGTGAAAGGCCACGCCCACCTCGTTTTCCTTGCTCCACACCACCTGGCAGAAGATCTCCTGATTGTCCCAGCGCAGCAGCACGTCACGTCCCCTGCGCGGAGGCACCGCGCACAGACTCACGAGCGCGCCAGTCTCCGAGATGTCCCTCAGTTCACCGTCCATCCGGCTTGCCACCGAGATCAGGACCAGCCGCTGGCCGACCTCGATGCGGGGGTTGCGGCGGCGATTGCCGAAGCCTTCGTTTTGATCAGTCGGAGCCGTCATCATTTGCACTCCCCAGACCGGCGCACGGGGTGCGAAAGGGCCGATCATGCCGCAAGTCCCAGCGAAAAGCCGGGCTCGAATTCGGCGCTGGCTCCCGCGCGCTGAAGGCATGCGGTGATATCCACGCCGCGCTGGCGGATCGCCCAGTTGCGACACCAGTCAAGCGCATCACAGGTCTCGTGAAACGCGCGGCGCTCGGCCCGATTGATCCAGCGCAGGACGAGCGACCAGTCGCACAGTTGCAGCCAAAGGGCACGCTGCTGGCGAAAGCCCTCATCAATGGCGCAGACTGCCTCCAGATAGGCAGTGATCGACATGTGACCTGCTTTGTAATCACCGAAGGCATCCTCCAGCGTCGCAAGTACGCAGGGGTAGCGACCAGCGTGATGCCTCATCCGTCGGTGAAGTGCTTCGATTGCAAATTGCATCAAAGATCCTGCTTGTTTTCAAGGTGCCATCTCGACGTTGCTGGTTGCAACGTCGAAGGTGCTGTTCAGCTTGTTGCTGAAGACTTGCAGCGAGCTGATGATCGCCACGGCGACGAGCGCGGCCAGGAAGCCGATCTCGATTGCGGTCGCCCCACTCTGATCTTCCGCCAGCAGCCGGCGCAGGAACGGCACCATCACGATTGCAGCACAGGGGCGGTCCGCCACTGCTCCCCAGCCGCGCCGAGCGTCTTCAACGCGTCGATCGTGTTGCCCAGCCGGCCCGGCAGACCGAGTGTCGCATAACCGGAGACATCGGCCTTCGCGATGACCTGAAAAACCGCCCCGTAACTCTCGCGCACTTCTTCCATGCTTTCGCCCCCTATCGTTGGGGATGTTGTAGGAAGGGCCAGTTAAGCGTGCGCTTTGTCGACCATCACCAAATGGGCTGATCCACCAAGGGCTGGCAAAGCGCGGCCAGCGACAAGCACGCAGAGCGTGGATGCGTCATGATTTCATTATGTTTCATGGCTTTATGAAAAATCAGGGGAACCCGCATTGTGCACTAGCTCGCACCGGCCTGTCGCAATCCCGGTCCGTTCCGCTCTGCAGGCGCCGGCGCTATCCGTAAATCCTGCGAGATCGGCCCGCGGGCGTTCAGGCCTCGCTGCGGCCCCGAGCCTTGGCCGCAAGCTATCAGAGCCAGTGCCGAATCCGTTAGGCCGGGCATCAGTTGCCGCTCTAGACACAATTTGTCGCAGAACAGCCGAGCCAAGGCAATCAAATGACATCATCGCAGCGTGAGCACCTGATGCGCCAGAGTCGACCATGCTGCTTGCCACGCTTGCTCTTGTCACCGCCCCCCTCTAGATTCGGAAGCAACCCATGACTGCACCTTCCATTCTGCTGGTAGAAGACGACGTTTCGCTTCGCATGCTCACCGCACGGGCGCTGCGCGAGAACGGCTATGCCGTGCGCACCGCCGCGACCGGCGCAGAGATGTGGGTCATGCTCGAAGCCGAACCCGCCGAGCTTGTCGTGCTCGACATCATGCTCCCCGGCGCCAGCGGCATCGAGCTGTTCCGCAAGCTGCGCCGCCAGAGTGATGTGCCGATCATCTTTGCGTCCGCGCGCGGCAGCGAGGAGGACCGCGTGCTCGGGCTCGAACTCGGGGCCGACGACTACATCGCCAAGCCCTACAGTGCACGCGAGCTCATCGCCCGCATCGGCGCGGTGCTGCGGCGCGGTGGCGGCGAGGGGGTTGCCAAGGGCGACGAGCGGACGAGCGAAGTGCAATTCGACGGGTGGACGCTGTCGCTCTCGCGCCGCGAGCTGCGTTCGCCCAGCGGCGCGATGGTCGATCTCACCGGTGCGGAATTCGATCTCCTTGCCACCTTCGTCAGCCATCGCCAGCGCGTGCTCGGGCGCGAGCGGCTGATCGAGCTTTCGCGCACGCGCCTGGGTGACAGCTCGGATCGCAGCATCGACGTGTTGGTCAGCCGCCTCCGCCGCAAGCTTACAGCGAGCGGTGCCGAGCCGCCGATCGTGACGGTGCGAGGCGTGGGCTACATGTTCAAGGCGGAAGTCCGGCGCGGTTGAAACGCCTGAGCCGCCTTGGATTGTGGCGCCTCGGCCTGACTGAGCGGCTGCTGGCGATCCTGCTGCTGGTTGCTGCGGTCGATTTCCTTGCGAACACCTTTCTGTTCGATTCCGCGACGAACACCGCGGTTCAGCGTGACGGTGCCGCGCGCATCGGCGAACACCTCACGCTCGCAGCGCGCGCGATCCTGCGCGAGGAACCAGCGCACCGGGCCGAAGCGGCGCGGGCGCTGGCCACCCGCCACTTCGAACTCGCGTGGCGCCCGCAAGCCTCGCCGGCCGAACTGCGTTCGTCGGATGCTTCGCTCGCGGCAAGCATTCTTTCCGCCGAGCCGGAACTGGGAGCCGATGGCCAGCGTCTTGTTGTGCTGCACACACACCGCAGCCGCGAAGTGGCCGGTACACTTGTGCTCGCAGATGGCAGTGCTCTGCGCTTCCACACATATGCCAGCAAGGTCAACGTCCAGCTCTCCGTCTGGCAGATCCTGTCGATGTTGCTGCCCACGCTGCTGCTCGGGGCGCTCGCCTGGCTGATGTTCCGCGCCACGATGCGCTCGCTTCAACGGCTCGTCAGCGCGCTGCAGTACATCGAGACACCCAGCCTCGGCGGCCTTCCAGAACAGGGGCCCGATGAGGTGCGCCGCCTGATCCGCGCCTTTAACAAGATGCAGCGCCGCATCAAGCGCCAGCAGGCCGAGCGCACCCAGTCGATGCTTGCGATCGGCCATGACTTGCGCACGCCACTGGCGCGGCTCCAACTGCGGCTCGATGGCGTCCGGCTGAAAGACGAGGCCCGCGCCGAGCTTGAACACGATATCGGGGAGATGCGCCACCTACTCGAATCGTTGCAAGCTTATGTCGAGGCTGGCGGGACGCAGATTCCCCCCCAGCGCATCGATATCGCGATCATGGCCTCCACGCTGATCGATAGCGCTGCCGATCAGGGCATGGACGCGCACTATGCCGGGCCCGAGAGTCTCGAGATCATGGCCCGCGCTGTATCGATCCGCCGCGCGCTTGCGAACCTGATCGAAAATGCCCTGCACTATGCCGGCAACGTGCGCGTCTCGCTGACCCGCGAGCCCTACGCCGTGGTCATTCGCGTCGAGGATGATGGCCCCGGCATTCCCGAGGATAGCATGGAAGACGTCTTCCAGCCGTTCTTCAGGCTCGATACCGCCCGCACCCGCGATACACCCGGCATGGGCCTTGGTCTCTCGATCGTGCAGGCAGCAGTCAAGCTCGAGGGTGGCACGATGGTGCTCATCAACAAGCGCAGGCATGACGGCGAGAGCACGGGTCTGGCCGCGGTGATCAGCCTGCCCTTGCCGGCGCAGGCCCTAGCCGGATAAGACCCTCGCTGTTGCAAAAACAACGCAGCTCGTTTTTTTTGCACTGCAGCACGCCTAGCAATGTATAGCAATATTTCAGCAACACTCTAGAAACATTATCACGGTAAGTATTACTCCATCGCAGTCGACGTGGCACCGATCAATGAGAGGTCATGCACGCTGTGGTCGCAGGCAGGAACGGTATCCATTGTCTCGGGCTTGGCCCAGGGAGGTCGTTCCACATGAAGTTCCGTCTCGCCACTATGGCACTTATGACCGCTGTTTCCGCGCTGGCCGCCACTGCGGCGCATGCCGAAGAAACCGCGCCTCCCCCGGCCATCACCGTTTCGGGCAGCGTAGGGCTTGTCTCTGACTACCGCTTCCGCGGCGTTTCCCAGTCGAACGAGGAAATGGCGATCCAGGGCGGCATCACGATCTCGCACAAGAGCGGCGTCTACATCGGCACCTGGGGCTCCAACCTCGCGGGCTGGGGCCAGTTCGGCGGTTCGAACATGGAGCTTGACCTCATCGCAGGCTACAAGATGCCGGTCGGCCCCGCGACGCTCGACGTTGGCCTGACCTGGTACATGTACCCGGGCGGTTCGGACATCACCGACTTTGCCGAACCCTACGTCAAGGTTTCCGGCACGATCGGCCCGGTCAATGCGCTTGCTGGTGTGGCCTATGCGCCCAAGCAGAGGGCTCTTGGCAACTGGTCGAGCACCGGTGCCTTGTCGTCGGCTGGCGTCTACGACAGCCCGAACGCGAAGGATGACAACTTCTACATCTGGACCGACCTCAGCAGCGCCATTCCCAGCACCCCCGTCACGGTCAAGGGGCACTTCGGCTACTCGAACGGCAACCCCGGCCTCGGCCCCAACGGAACCAGCGTGACGCCGACCGGCAGCTATTTCGACTGGCTGCTCGGTGCAGATGTCGCGCTTGGCAAGATCACGCTTGGCGTCGCCTACGTCGATACCGACATCACCAGGGCGAAGGCGGCCTATCTCCAGCCGAACTTCTCCAACACCAAGGACGGCAGCTCGATTGCCGAATCGCAGGTGGTGTTCTCGATCAGCACCGCGTTCTGAGCGCTTTCACAAGAGGCGCGCAGCTTGGCCCCCCTGGTTCGAATGGACCGGGGGGGGCTTTAGGCTTCGAACACCCCGCGCGAACAGGCAGGCCGCCCTATCTGGCAGCCTGCGCATTCAGTTTTGCTTCTCACGGTCTGGCTAAAGGCGGCCTGAATGGCTGAGAGCTGCCAGCTTTCCCAAGTCGAGGTGACATACGGTTCGCCCTGCCGCCCGGAACTGTGCCGACTGGTTCGACATCATCTCATTTGTCAGGCCGGTGGCTGACAGGGCAAAAGATGCGAACCTCCCGGTGAAGCGGGGGGGACCGGAAGGCTCGCACCCATTTACGACCGCGAAGAGGAGCTTTGCTCCATCGACCCGATGACAAAAAGGTGGGCTTCGCGTCATGCGCTCTCAACCTGTCCGCGAGGGCAAATTGCGCCGCTATGGGGCAATCTGCCGCCGGCGCTGCCGCATGGAGGCATACGCCTGCGCGTCAGGTTTCAGAGCCCGGCTTCGATTGCCATGCGGATCGCATCCGCGCTTGTGCGGACACCAAGCGCGCGCAGCACTGCCGCCCGGTGGAGCTTGACCGTCCGCTCGCTCAGCCCGAGCTCGTAAGCGATCTGCTTGTTGAGCCGGCCCGCCGCGATACATTCCAGAATCTCGCGCTGGCGCCGCGAAAGCGCCGCCACCTTTTCGCGCGCTTCCACCGCCCGCGCCGATGGCACCGCATCGGCTGCCCCGGCCATTTCCACCTGGCTGCCGAGGAACCATTCAAGCTCGCCCGCAGCATCGAAGATCGGCGCAATCATCACCGCATTGCGGAACGGCGTTCCATCGCGCTTGTAATTGAGCAGCTCGACCATCACCGGCACTTTCGCGGCGATCCCATCGCGCAGCTGCTGGGTGAGCTCCGGCTCGGTGCCGGGCCCGCGCAAGAAGCGGCAGTTGCGACCGATGATTTCGTCGCGACCATAACCGGTCAGGTCCATGAACGCCTGATTGCAGTCCACGATGGGATTGTCGGGCAGACGGGGGTTGCTCACCACCGCGGCCACGAGGCTGTTCTCGATCATTGCGCCTATTGCCATATCTCTTCCCTTCGGCTCCGGCGCGCCTTGCGCAATTGCCCTTAGGTCCATGTTCCCAAAAACCGGCCCTGTCCCGATCCTTGGCCCCAAGATAGCTGCATGGGTAAACCCATTTGTGACGGTGCTGCAAGATGCGCCGCGCGGATTTCTGCCCTTTTTGCGCAGCGCATGCGTAGCCCGATCTGGCGCGCACCACACCTATCGCCGATGGAGCGCACGCATGAATTACGTCAACCACGAGTTCGAGGCGCGCGACGAAGACGGCAAATTGATCGTCCCAGAACCGGTGCAGGAAGCGATCCGCACTTTGCTGCGCTGGGCCGGCGACGATCCGGAGCGCGAAGGCCTTACCGATACGCCAGCCCGCGTCGGCCGCGCCTGGCGCGAGTACTGTGCAGGCTACGAGGAAGATCCCGGTATCCACCTGCGTCGCACTTTCAGCGAAGTGGCAGGCTACGACGAAGTCGTTCTCCTGCGTGACATTCCCTTCCAGTCGCACTGCGAACATCACCTCGCCCCCATTACTGGCACTGCTTCGATCGCCTATCTTCCGCGCAATCGCGTGGTCGGCATTTCCAAGCTCGCCCGCGTTCTCCACGGTTATGCCCGCCGGCTGCAGATCCAGGAACGTCTGACCAGCGAAGTGGCGAACTGCATCTGGGACAATCTCCAACCGCATGGCGTTGCCGTCGTGATCGAGGCGCAGCACGGCTGCATGACCGGACGCGGCGTGCGCACGCCCGGCGTTGGCATGGTGACCAGCCGCATGCTCGGCTGCTTCCTCGAGGATGACAGCAGCCGCAAGGAAGTGCTGTCGCTGATGGGTCGCAAGTAGCGGCTGCCAGGATCATGCCGAGCGTTGCCATCGTCGGGGCCGGAATTGCCGGCCTCTCCTGCGCCAGTGTTCTGGCCGAGGAAGGCTGGCGGGTCACTTTGTTCGACAAAGGCCGCAAGGCCGGCGGCCGCATGGCCTCGCGCCGGATCGACACCGCGCATGGCGAGGCCAGCTTCGACTTCGGGGCGCAGTATTTCACGGTTCGAGATCGCGCCTTCGCCGCCGAAGTCGCGCGCTGGGCCGAAGCCGGGCTGGCGGTGCGCTGGCCCGAAGCGGGTGCGGATGCGTGGATCGGCGTTCCCGCGATGAGCATCGTCGTGCGCGAAATGGCGGCTCGCCACTCTGTGCGCTTCTCGCATCATGTCAGCGGGCTTGCCCGCGAGGGCGCGCAGTGGCGCCTGCTCGGCGAAGGGATGCCGGGCGAGCACTTCGATGCTGCCGTGCTTGCGCTTCCCGCGGAGCAGGCCGCTCCGATGCTGACCCTTCACGATTTCGAACTCGCGCGGACCGCGCTCTTCGCCCGTTCGCAGCCCTGCTGGACCGGCATGTTCGCGTTCGAAAGACCGCTGCCGCAGACCGCCGATATCTTGCGCAACAAGGGCATTATTGCCTGGGCCGCGCGCAATAGCGCCAAGCCGGGCCGGGTCGGTCCGGAAAGCTGGGTCGTCCAGGCAACCCCGCAATGGTCGACGACGCACCTTGAGCGCCAGCCCGAAGACATCGCACCCCACCTTCTTGCTGCGCTGCACGAGGCGACCGGTGCGCATGCGATCCTGCCGATGGCACATTCGATCCATCGCTGGCGCTATGCCCTTTCGGCCGGGACCGGGCTCGGTTGCCTGTGGAACGAGAAGCAGCAGATCGGCGCGTGCGGCGATTGGCTGGTGGGTCCGCGAGTCGAATGTGCATGGGTCTCGGGTCGCCTGCTTGCCAAGAGGATGCTCGGTGCGGCGCGCGAGGCGGCCTGACACATCCGTTCTTGACCCAAATGCCACGACCGTGCGGGAAGCCAGCCTGACGCAGGACTGCTGCGACGGGTGGCACTGAACTGTGTCCAACGGTTCGCCGACCCTCGCCACATGGCCACATTATGCCGCCTGCCGATTGAGGATGCAGACCATGTGCAACGACACCCTGCACAAGCAGCACACGATCCGGCGCGCCAGCGCTTGCGATACCGACAGCATAGCGGCGCTCCACTGCGAAAGCTGGCGCGATGCCTATGCGCATGTGCTCGATCCGGCGTTTCTGGCCGGCCCGATCGAGGCTGATCGCCGCGCGCTCTGGGCTGATCGGCTTGCCGCCCCGGCCCCGGGGCAGGTGGTCCTTCTCGCGGAAACGCCTAAGCGTGAAGCCGCCGGTTTCATCTGCTTCTTCCGTGACAGCGATCCACGCTGGGGAAGCCTGATCGACAATCTCCACGTCCGCCCCGCTCTGCGCGGCTGCGGAACCGGCGAGCGGCTCATCAGAACTGCTGTGGCCATGCTCGATCCGGATCGGCCCTTCCACCTCTGGGTGTTCGAGGCCAATGCGGCAGCCATTCGCTTCTACCAGCGGCTCGGCGGCGAGACGGCCGAGCGCGGCATCGACGAGATGCCCGCCGCCATGGGCGCGCCCCATCTGCGGATGGCATGGCCCAACGCGACATGCCTGCGCTTGCGGGATTGAGCCGGCCGCCCGGCACAGCTAGACTGTGCGGCATGCCCGGCGCATCTCCCTCCCTCAAACTCAAGCTGCAGATTCTGTGCGGCGATGCCATCGCCATGGGGCCGGGCAAAGCCGATTTGCTGGATGCGATTGTGGCGGAAGGCTCGATCTCCGGCGCGGGGCGGCGCCTTGGCATGAGCTACCGGCGCGCGTGGCAACTGGTCGACTTGATGAACCGCTGCTGGGCCGGACCGCTGGTCGAGACTTCCCCAGGCAGCGCGCGTGGTGGTGGCGCGCGCCTGACGGCCGACGGCACGCAAATCCTTGCAACCTTTCGCGCCCTGCAGACCGCGCTGGAAACCCGCAGTGCGGGTACGGAGCTCGCCACGCTCGAAGCGAGACTGCGGCCCCGCCCCCTCCGCAGTCAGGCCGAGCGCGGGGATCTGACAGAGGACGACTGAGCGAGCGCGGCCTTCGCCTCGGGTGTGGGCAAGGCCCCGCCTGCGTGCCGCAACCACCAGCAGGGAACTTCGCCATGATCGCCGCCGCCGGTTTGCTCCACGGTCTACACCGGAGAAACGAGGCACCAATCCTTCGTCGCCATATGCCTCCTCGCCACTGGACCCGCGCGCCCGAAGACTTCCCGAAGACTCGTTGCGCTTCGCCCTCAGACCAGCGACGCAGCCGCGCTGCCAAGCTCGGCGAAGTAGCGTGCCATGGCATCGGCTGCCTTGTCGGTCAGGGTGATGAACGCGCGGCGTCGGTCGGTCTCGTCGTCTACCCGCTGGAGCACGCCGGCGTCGGTCATCTGGCCGATCCAGCGCAGCGCCGTCGTTGGCGGGACGCCCGAAGCGATGCACAGCGAGGTAACCGAGACACGCACATGCTCCGCGCGCGCGGCGGTGAGATCAAGCAGCATGTCCCAGGCCGGATCGGCAAAGAGATCGCCTTCAAAGAACCGCGCGCGCAACTGGCGCTGGCGAATGATCTTGCGCACCAGGCGCGGATCAGGGAGCGGCGGGCGGGCAGCACGGACGAGACGGTCCGTCCCGTCATCAAGCCGTGTGTCATCGCCGACACCATCGAAGCGGAATGCCGAGGGCTGCGCCGCCGCGCTCGCCGAACCGGAGGACAGCGCTTCCAGCTTCTGGGCGATCTGCCCCACCTGTTCGGTAAGCCGCAGGAGGGCCAAACGGTCCTCTTCCGACAGCTCGCGAACGCGGTTGCCCGCCCGGGCGAGCGTGCGGCCCAGCGCAATCACGCGGTCCGCGCGGCTGGGGGTAACGAGGATCTGCGCCTCGCTCTGATCAAGGCAGCCAAACACATCGTCGAGCGAGCCGATGCTGGTGGACACAACGAGGTGGGAACCGCTCTTCGCCGCGCGCAGATCGAGCCGCGCCAGCGCCGCCAGCTCTGCCCCGTCGATCACCGGGCAATCGACCAGCACGAGATCGCCCAGCGCAGGCCCGGCCTCGGCAGCGAGAAGATTGCCGAGATCGGCGGTCTGCGCAATGCGCAGGCCGGCGGCCGCCGCGTCCTCCTCCATCTCCGCGCGCAGATAGCTGCGATCGGCAAAAATGGAGACCGCCAGCGCCGAGGTGCCACGATCCTGCACGCGCCCCACTGGCCTGGCATGACCCAGATCGCGCATCTCCACCACCCGCGGAGCCACCCCGTCGCCGTAGCCATAGTCGAACTGCGTGGCAGCCTGTCCCATCGAAAGCACACTCCGTAAATATCCGTATACGAACAAGAGTGGAACAAAACGGGCTCAGGTCAAGATCATATTCCTCTAAACTGGATGAAGGCGGCGCAGGAGGCCCGTATGGGGCTGCTACAAGGCGCGCAAATCCAATAGCTTACACCTTCGCACACGGATGCATTCCGCACTGCGGCAGATGGCCGGCTTGGCGCGCAAAACGCCAGTCTGCCCCCCCGTCAGACCGGCAGGAGGACCGATCGCCACTGATTCGGCGGCAGGCCGGTTCAGTCGATGAAGGGATCGCGGACGAGGATCGTGTCCTCGCGCTCGGGGCTGGTCGACACGAGCGCGACCGGCGTTTCGATCAGTTCCTGCACGCGCTGGATGTACTTGATCGCCTGCGCCGGCAGATCCGCCCACGAGCGCGCGCCGGCGGTCGTCCCCTGCCAGCCGTCCATTTCCTCGTAGATCGGCTCGACCGCGGCCTGATCTGCTGCATGGCTCGGGAAGTAATCGAGCACCTTTCCGCGCAGGCGGTAGCCGGTGCAGATCTTCACCTTGTCGAAGCCGTCGAGCACATCGAGCTTGGTGAGCGCGATGCCGGTGACACCCGAGATCGCGCAGGACTGGCGCACCAGCACGGCATCGAACCAGCCACAGCGGCGCTTGCGCCCTGTCACGGTGCCGAACTCGTGCCCACGCTCGCCCAAGCGCTGGCCGACTTCGTCTTCCAGCTCGGTCGGGAATGGGCCGGAGCCGACCCGGGTGGTGTAGGCCTTGACGATGCCGAGCACGAAGCCGGTCGAATTGGGGCCGAGGCCCGAGCCCGAAGCCGCCGTGCCCGAAACGGTATTGGACGAGGTGACGAAGGGATAGGTGCCGTGATCGACATCAAGCAGCACGCCCTGCGCGCCTTCGAACAGGATGCGCGCGCCGGCCTTGCGCACCTTTTTCAGGCGCTTCCACACCGGCTGGGCATATTGCAGCACGAAAGGCGCAATCTCGCGCAGTTCATCAATCAGCGCGGCGCGGTCCACCGGCGGCTGGCCGAATCCGGCGCGCAGCGCGTCGTGGTGGGCGCAAAGCCGGTCGAGCTGCGAATCCATCGCATCGAGGTGCGCAAGATCGCAGACACGGATCGCGCGGCGACCGACCTTGTCTTCGTAGGCAGGGCCGATGCCGCGCCCCGTGGTGCCGATCTTGCCCGAACCGGCCGCCGCTTCGCGCAGGCCATCGAGATCGCGGTGAAGCGGAAGGATCAGCGGGCAATTGTCGGCAATCGCGAAGTTTTCCGCGTGGATGCTGACGCCCTGCCCGGTCAGCTTCTCGATCTCGGCCTTGAGCGCCCAGGGATCGAGCACCACGCCGTTGCCGATGATGGAAAGCGTGCCGGTGACGATCCCCGAGGGAAGCAGCGACAGCTTGTAGACCTGATCGCCCACGACCAGCGTGTGCCCGGCATTGTGGCCGCCCTGGAAGCGAACCACCGCGTCCGCCCGGCTGGCCAGCCAGTCTACGATCTTGCCCTTGCCCTCATCGCCCCACTGGGCGCCGATCACGGTCACGTTGGCCACGGCTCGCGCACTCTTTCTGTTGCAGTTCGAAGTCGGCTGGCGCCCTACGGGAGTGTGGGGCCAAGGGCAAGGCGTGAAGGGTTGCGGGCTGTGCGGGACTTCTGGCAAGAAGGCACCATGTCTGACACCTTCCCCATCACCATCTACCACAATCCGAAGTGCGGCACCTCGCGCAATGCCCTCGCGATGATCGCGGCGGCGGGTTACGCGCCCAGCGTCGTCGAATACGTCAAGGCCGGCTGGACGCGCCCGCAGCTCGAGGAGATTCTCGCCGAGATGGGCGCCGGCCCCCGCGATATCATGCGGGCCAAGGGCACCCCGGCGGAAGAGCTCGGCCTCACCGATCCCGCCGCGAGCGACGAGGCGATCCTTGCCGCGATGGTCGAGCACCCGATCCTGGTGAACCGGCCTATCGTGAAGAGCCCCAAGGGCACCAGGCTGTGCCGCCCTTCCGAACTCGTGCTCGATCTGCTGGAACGTCGGCCCGATAGCTTCACCAAGGAAGA
>Ga0315905_10001027_pt1 | contig 30402 bp, 29 predicted proteins | sample LakEriMetagenome_5_FD_203522 | JGI IMG/M metagenome (GOLD analysis project Ga0315905, IMG submission 203522) | Freshwater fungal communities from buoy surface, Lake Erie, Ohio, United States - Buoy 4 MA121 | ecosystem: Environmental > Aquatic > Freshwater > Lake | place: USA: Lake Erie, Ohio... | reverse complement strand
ACCTCAACAAGAATTAGTCGAAGACCTAATGGCAATTATCCACTGCTTTTCTTGTCGATTGTACGGATTGAGGAATTACTCCAAAGAAATCAAGGATAATCTCAAAAATGCTATTGACAAACCTGTACAAGATATGTCAGTTTTAGACAGCAAAGAAATACAGTGTTGAGGTCGAGCAATGCTTTTATCTATCAAAACAAAACTCAAGTTAAACAAAACCCAGGAAATATTAATGGCTAAACACGCTGGTATAGCAAGGTTTACCTATAATTGGGGTTTAGCTACTTGGGCTTCTTTGCATAAAGATGGATTAAAGCCAAACAAATATATCCTCAAAAAATTCTTTAATAACCATGTAAAACCTGAATTGGCATGGATTAAAGAAAAAGGTATTTGTCAGAAAATCACTCAATACGCCTTTGATAGTTTAGGTGAGGCTTTCCAGAGATTTTTTAAAGGACAGTCTAAATATCCCAACTTCAAAAAGAAAGGGAAAAATGATAGTTTTACAATTGATAATGGTGGTAAACCAATTCCTGTAGGTGGCACATCAATAAAACTACCAACAATTGGATGGGTAAAAACTTATGAAGGATTACCTCATACCACCGGCAAAAGTATTACTATTTCTAGGACTGCTGATAGCTGGTACATAGCTTTTTCTTATGAACAAGAATGTCGACCAACTATTAAAAAACATGATGCTGTTGGTGTTGATTTGGGAGTAAAGGAACTAGCTATTCTTAGCACTGGTATTACTTTTGCTAATCCTAAACACTACAAACAGAACTTAGCTAAACTGCAAAGATTATCTAATATCTACTCTAAAAAGGCTTCATGTTCAAGCAATAAGCATAAAGCCAAAATTAAACTAGCTAGACATCATGCGAGAATAGCAAACCTGAGAAAAGATACTCTTCACAAAATCACTACTTACTTATGCAAAAACCACGCGAAGATAGTAGTAGAAGATTTGAATGTTTCAGGGATGTTATCAAACCATAAATTAGCCCAAGCAATAGCTGATTGTGGGTTTCATGAGTTTAAGCGTCAGCTAGAATATAAAGCTAAAAAGTTTGGTTGTGAAATTATAATTGCTGATAGATTTTATCCATCAAGTAAAACCTGTTCTCGATGTGGGCATAAAAAAGAAAATCTTTCTTTATCCGAAAGAATTTATTGCTGTGAGAACTGTGGTTTTGAGATAGATAGGGATCTAAACGCTGCAATTAATTTATCGCGTTTGGCTAAAGCGTGAAAGTCTACCGAGGGATAACTGCTCCCATGCTCCCGTTGAAGTAGAAAGTAAAGTCTAGTTTTGTCTAGGTTTTATATAGCAGATGAAAGACTGGGTTACAACGAAAAATTTAACGGCTTTACCTTCACCAAGTTTGATGGTACTAAAATCACTGTTTAAGTATCAACTGGAGTTTGGACTAAATAGACTTCCATAGGCTGAAACTCTTACTAGGCAAGCACTGGAGATTACGAATCCAAATAAGGTTTCTAAAGTCTGAAACCTTTTCTCAGCTTGCGTTTGAAGCTTTAGCCGAAGAAATTAGTCCAAACTTGAGTATTAAAGGGGGCGACCCCGGCACTAATAATACGGATCACACTTGTCTTTTAGATTAATTTGTGGGACATTATTATTTGTAACTCCATAAAATTTATCGGTTTACCGTAAATTAATAAACATGAGCCAAATTGTAGAAGAAGTCTTATCAGCTAACCGTAGTTATGTTGAAAACTTTGGTGGTAAGGGCGAATTACTCATACCTCCTGCACGTCGGTTTGCGATTCTTACCTGTATGGATGCGCGACTTGACCCAGCCAAATTTGCAGGATTAGCTGAAGGTGATGCTCATGTGATTCGTAATGCTGGTGGACGTGCCAGTGATGACGCTATTCGCTCTCTAATAATTTCTTACAAATTACTGGGCACTTGTGAATGGTTTGTAATTCATCACACTAATTGTGGTATGGAAACCTTCACAGACCAAATCATGCGAAACTTACTGGCTAATAGTCTGCAAACAGCCCAATTAAATGAAACGGGTTGGTATGATATAGGTTCTGGAGGGGGAGCAAATGAAGCTGAATTTATTCATTGGTTGACTATTGGCGACCTATCCCAGAGTGTTTATATAGATGTGAAGCGCATTCGATCGCATCCATTAGTACCACGAGAGATTCCGATTTACGGCTACATTTATGATGTGGAAACTGGAAAATTGATTGAAGTTCCAGAAGCTACAGAAATTGGTAAGGCAAGCTAGATAGATTTGAGGTAACAATATGGGCAAAACTGGGTTCAAACTTGTAATTTTTGATTGTGATGGAGTATTAGTTGATAGTGAACCAATTATCAATCGCATTTTTGCAGAAATGCTCACTGAATTTGGTTTTCCTATCACCCATGCTGAAGTAACTCAAAAATTTGTAGGCAAGTCTCTGAAAACCTGTTTAGAAATTATCGAGCAATCTTACAATAAACCTTTGCCCGATAATTTTATGGAACTTTGTAAGGAAAGAGAAATAGCTTCATTACAGCGAGAATTACAGCCTGTTTCAGGCATTAACGAAGTATTGGAGCAAATTACTTTACCAAAATGTGTGGCATCAAATAGCAGCCACTGTCATATTCAATTTGTCTTGAAATTAACGGGACTTCTACATCAATTTGAAGGAAAAATATATAGTTGTTATGATGTTCCGCGCCCTAAACCTTTTCCTGATGTCTATCTCCATGCAGCCGAGCAAATGAACACAAATCCAAAACATTGTGTTGTGATTGAAGACTCTGTACCGGGTGTGCAAGCTGCGTGTGCAGCAGGAATGACCGTTTTTGGTTATGCCCAACATGGCGATGCTCTTACTGCTGCTGGAGCGAAGATAGTTTTTAATGATATGCAGGAACTTTCTCATATGATTTGAATGGACTTAAGTTGAAATATTTTATTTGATATAACCTAAAGCCATAGCACCATAACCAATTAAACTACTACCTAAAACTAGCCAAGCAGCATTGATGCGGTAGCGAGTAGTTAAAACTGTGGAGGTGAGTGCGATCGCTATTCCTAGAATATCTACATAAGGTGGTTTTGCTATGTTTAAAGTAGCTATTCCCAGTTGCAAGGCAGCTACTACCATCAATGCTACAGCACTGGCATTCACAGCATCTAAAAATGATCTTGTCCAAGCAGAACTGCGTAAACGGGGAATAATTGGATTTAAGGCAACAACGAAGAGAAAAGATGGTAGAAAAATACCAATGGTAGCTACTATCGCACCAGGTACACCAGCTAAGACATAGCCGATAAAGGTGGCAGTAGACAACACTGGACCAGGGGTAAATTGACCAATAGCGATCGCATCTAGTAGCTGCTGTTGTGTTAACCAGCCATATTCTTGAACTAATCCTCCTTGCAAAAATGCGATTAGCACATAGCCACCACCAAACAAAACACTACCAACTTTCAAAAAAAACCAACCTAATTGCCATAAAGAAATAGATGTACCTGCCACAGCACTAATTGTAGATGTTGTTTGTAAAGTTGCGCCTGTAGTTAAAACAGCAATTAATAAGTTAGATTTATTTCCTGGTGATTTGTGTTGATTTTTAGGATATAACCAAATCATACCTACTAATCCCCCAAACAATAAGGCAATTACTTCATTCACTTGCCAAATTAATATCAGTAATCCTACACCTGTGGCAATAATCAGCGATTGACGGTTTTTAACCGCTTTTTTTCCTAAACCCCAAAGGGCATTGACAATAACCCCTAAAACAGCAGGTTTGATACCATAAAGTAAAGGTGCAATTTGAGGTACACTACCATAATTAACATAAATCCAGGCCAATATGCCTGTTATTAAAACCGCAGGTAATATAAAACAAACACCTGAGACAATTAACCCTGCCCATCCTGCATAAATATATCCCAGATGAATTGCCATTTCAGTGGAATTGGGACCAGGAATCAAATTGGTTGCACCTAATAAATCGAGAAAATGGTCTTGTGTCAACCACCGACGACGCTTGACTACTTCATCTTCAATCATGGCAATATGGGCAACTGGTCCACCAAATCCAATAACACCCAGTTTTAAAAATAGTGTAGCTATTTCACCCAACCGACTAAATAAGTTGTACTCCATAATTTGCGTCATCTATATTGAAAATTCACAGAACAACTTACTTTGACCTATAATTGTTTTATATTTATTATTATCTAATAACCAGCAGTTTTATCAACCACATTGCGTAATTGTTGTCCTTGACGATAGCGCGTGAAGTTTTCTAAAAATAGGGCAATGGTTCTCTCTTTAACTCTGGGCGAATTTCCAGAACAATGAGGTGTAATAAAGACATTTGGTAATGTCCACAAAGGACTCTCTGCTGGTAATGGTTCTGTAAATACTGTATCTAAAGCCGCCCCAGCAATCCAACCTTCTTGTAAAGCTTTAGTAAGTGCTGATTCCTCAACAATTGCCCCCCGCGCAATATTAATTAAATAGGAATCAGGGCGAAATAAACGTAAAGTTTCTAAATCAATTAAACCCTTTGTTTCCGGCGTTAAAGGTGCAGCAATTACCACAAATTCTGATTCTGAAAGTAGTTGTTTCCACTCATTTGCACCGACTACTTTATCAAAGTTTGGTAAGGGTTGTGACTGACGAGAACTGCCAAAAATACGCATTCCAAAAGCTTTAGCACGAACAGCAATTTCTTGTCCAATACCACCAGCACCAATAATTAATAAGGTTTTACCGAACAATTCTATATTTGGTAAACCTCTTTGCCAATTATGTTCAGCGTGTAATTGGTATAATATTGGTAATCGCTTAGTGTAAGCCAATAAATAAGTAATTACAAATTCAGCAATAGGGATGCCATGCACTCCGGCACCATTAGTTAAAATTAAATCCCTTTCCAAATATTTTGGTGTCAAAATATGATTTACACCTGCATTTGGGGCATGATGCCAACGTAATAAAGGCGCAGCATCTAATACTCGATGTAAAGTGGTAGGCTTGAGGTAAAACCAACTAAAATAAACTTCTGCATCTGTGGCATCACCATTTATATTACCCTCACTATCTACACGCACTACAATAGTATTTTTAGGTAAATGTGCCTCAATTTCATGGGCAATTTCTACTGGTAAAATGAGTTTCATAATTGATAACTCCGATTATTTTTGATGTTCTATTTCATCTTATTCAACAATTGATATGTTGAATCTTGTTTAGCTGTAGTTGTGAGAGATTTTCCCCAACCAATATTTTTACGATAACTACCCAAAAGTTGAGATTCTGTTAATGATTGTTCATTAATTCCTGTTAATGGTTCTACATCTGGTGAAACATACAGCGCATCAACGGGACAATATAATTCACACATAAAACAAGTTTGACAGTCACTTTGTCTAGCAATTGTTGGAGGTGCATCTGGTACTTGATCAAAAACATTTGTTGGGCAAACCTTCACACAGAGATTACATTGAATGCACCGGGATTCACTAACTAATTCAATCATAATAAAAAACCAAAATTGATCCAAAATTAATATTAATGTAGGTTGGGTTAAGCGATAGCGCAACCCAACAAAAGTTTTGATAATGTTGGGTTTCCTTGCGTCAACCCAACCTACAATTAAACAGTTACAAGTTCTTTTACTTTTATTTCCTGTATAGGTGCAGCTTTTACCCACACTTGATCTAAACCACCACTAATTAAATGATGTTGTTGTTTAGTATCTTGTTCTGGATAATCTAAATGTTTGTGCATACCCCGTGTTTCTTTGCGTTCTAAGGCACTGCTATACATCCATCTGGCTGTCGCTACCATTCCCGCAGCTTCCCTGGTGCGGATAATGTTGCTATTATCTGCAACTTGACCATTGCGAATTTCATCCCAGAGAGAATGTAATCTTTGCAATGATTCCGTTAAAGTTTGTTCATTACGGAAATAATTGCGATTGTATGGGAAAACTTCCGCCTGAGTAGCTTTAATGATGTCTTCACTGTGAATATGCTTCTCACTACCAGAAATAAATCCTACACCACCTACAGATTGAACTGGTCTTTGGTTGGCTTGCACACCTAAACGATGGGAGTATGTAGCCGCAGACTGTCCTGCCCAATACCCTGAAGATAGCGCCCAAGCTGCGTTATGACTACCACCACCTGTAAAGCCTCCACAAATTAATTCCCTTGTAGCTGCATCACCTGCGGCATAAAGTCCACGGACGGAAGTAGAGCAAGTATAATCTGTAATTCTAATACCACCTGTACCACGGACAGTCCCTTCCAAACGCAAAGTCACGGGGAAACGTTGAGTAAAGGGATCAATACCTGCACGATCAAAAGGTAAAAAGAAATTGGGTTGAGATAACCGCATTGTCACCCGCATTTCTTCTGATGCTTTGTCTATAATGGCGTAAACAGGTTGAGTTAACAAAGTTTCGGCAATAACAGAACGCCCTTTTTGCGAACCAGCACCGGGGATAGGTGTACCATCTGCGTAGGTGAAAGTTGCCCAATTATAGAATAAGGTTTTGGTGACAGAAGAAAAAGCAGGTGCGATACCATAAGCATTAGAAAATTCCATTCCTGACATATCAGCGCCCGCTTCAGCTGCCATCAGGTATCCATCCCCTGTTAGCACATTGCAACCCAAGGCTTTACTCAAGAAAGCACAGCCTCCGGTAGCAATGATCACTGAATGCGATCGCACAACCCACTTTTTACCAGTCTGACGGTTAACTCCTGTCGCCCCAGCTACAGCCCCTTCTGCATCTACTAACAACTGTAAAGCGGGACTGTGATCTAAAATTTTCACCCCCGCCCGTTTTATTTGTTGCCGCATTAAGCGCATATATTCTGGACCTTGCAGACTGCGCCGATAGGGTTTACCCTCTTCATCTGTAGGGAAAGGATAACCCCATTCAGCTAGTTGGTTGACGTTCGTATAGGTTTGATCTAATACCCGTTGCATCCAATCACGGCTAGATAAAAATCCTCCTAAAGCCTCTCTAGAAGCCATAGCTGCTTCTCGACTATCCTGTTCGGGTGGAACATACCACACACCGTTACCTGATGCGGCAGCACAACCACTAGTACCACAATAGCCTTTATCTACTAAAACCACTTTTGCACCAGCATTGGCCGCACTCCACGCTGACCAAGTGCCAGCAGGTCCACCACCAATTACTAATACATCAGCTAATAAAGTTTGATCAACATCCCCATCTTGAGAAAATAATTGTTGCTGAGTCATGGAAATTCCCCTTTTTTTTAATGAATGTTTGCCTGATAATTGTTTCATCTGCTATAGCTTAAACCCCTGGTGTAGTTCCACCATCAACTTGAATTTCTGCACCGGTGATAGAAGCAGCTAAATCGGAAACTAAAAATAAAGCTAAGGACGCAATTTCTTCAGGTTTGACGATCTTTCCTAAAGGTATTGATTTCACCGCTTGGGCTTTATATTCATCCACAGTAATACCCAAACTTTGGGCATTTTGCACTGCTAAAGTTTTCGCTCTTTCTGTGTCTGTTAAACCAGGAGAAATGGCATTAATTCTAATATTATCTAGGGCTAATTCTTTAGAAATGCCTCGTGTAAAATTCAACAATGCAGCATTTGTAGTTCCTCCTGGTAAGAAATTAGGACGGGGTGTACGTCCAGCACCACCAATAATATTAACAATACGTCCATCACCCTGTTTTTTCAGATGAGGTACAACTGCTCTCACAAAGCGAATGTAACCCAAAAGTTTTAAACTCCAAGCATCTAAAAATGCTTCATCACTCAGTTCTAGAAAAGAACCTGCACGGGCTGAACCAGCATTATTAATCAAGATATCAATTTTTCCAAATTGTTCTAAGGTTTTAGAAACAACTTTGTCAATATCTTCTGCTGCGGTTAAGTCGGCACTAACACCAATAACTTTAGCATTTGTATTATCTAAAGATTGAATATCAATTACTGCTTGCTCAAGTCTTTCTTGGTTGCGAGCAGCAATAACTACATTCACACCTTCGCTATACAAAGCTTTGGCGGTAGCTAACCCAATTCCGGCACTACCACCTGTAACAATTGCCGTTTTACCCGATAGATTTAGTTCTAAACTCATAGAAATTGCACCTCATGATAAATTTAAAAACCAAATAAATTGAAAAATCTAAATTTGCCTAGCTGCAAATTTTTCTAATAGAAATCCCTTGAGATGTGGCTGTTCTAAATTAATGCCTAATTCCTTAGCTTTTTGGGCAATTTCTTCATAAGTTAAATTTGCTTTAATTGCTTCAGTAATTAAGGCTATTCCTCCCGCTCTTGCACCACCAGCACAGTGAATTAAAATTGGTTTAGGCAAATTTTCAACAGATTGAATTGCTTCTGTTGTTAATTCTTGATTTGGCACTTGAGAATTTAAAGGAATATTTGCATATTCCAATCCTACAATTTGTGCTTCTTGCTTTTCATCATGGAAAAAACCATTTTCATCAGGAGAACGTAAATTTAAAACTGATTGAAAACCTGCTATTGCCAATTGTTTTAATTCCTCAGATGAAATCTGTCCAGCAATACTCAAATCATCATTCACCTTTTTTAAATCAGTCATTTTGATTCCTCTTGTTATCAAATCAATAAATAGACGCTAAAACCTTATCTGCTGCGGCTCGCAATGCAGTTGCAGCACCAGCACTCATATCTCGTGGCGCACAAATCCTATTTCTCAGATAAGCTAGTGTAATCGCCCCAGCAGCAGCGATAATGGGATCTATACTTTCTTTCCCTCCAGTTCTACCACCTGGTAATAGTTCGTTATTACCATTAAGTAGATAATCGGCTAATAATCGTAGGTGAAAATCAACAACTTCTTTGATTATTGAGCTATGACCTAAAGATTGAACTCCAGAATTTTTGAGAATATCGCTAATAGCAACTTCTCGATTATCGCTCAATCTTTCGGCAGCTTCTGCCCGATATTCAATAAATTCAGCATCAGCTAAGTCTAGGGGTAAGGGATTACCTATAGGTTCTACGCCAAATCTACGCCGTAAAAGTAAATTATTAGTAATATTGTCTGATTTAACTCTGTTATAAGCAGGACGCTTTTTAAGTGCTGCAAACCAAACATTGATGAGAGGAAAACGAGGATTTCCCTTGATATGATATCCTCTATATAATGGTAAGTTAGCCGCCAATCTATCTAAATGGGGACTATACATAATATCTACCAAGCTAAATGTTGATAAAAAATAGGGTTTTGGATATCTACCTAAAGTTTTCTCGATTTCATCTAATTTAGCTTCAAATTCTGCCTGTAAATTCGCTAGTTCTTTGGCATCTTCTGGGGGTTGTCTCAAAAATTTGTAGGCAATATCTCGAAAACCATTGGTTTCAGCATCTTCAATCCATTGTCTAGCAAGAGCATTTTCTTCTGGATTTTCAGGTAACAACGTTTCACCAAAGTGTTCTTCCAATTCTAAAAGAATATCTTTAGATTCATAAACCAATTTTCCTTCAATGTTTGCTGCGGGGACAAGGGTTGTTGGTACTAAGTCTGTGTACCATTTAGGTTTATTACTCAGATCAATAAACTCAGTGTCAAAGGGAATTTCTTTTTCTTCCAAAGCAAACCAAACTCTTTCACAAAAAGGACACCAAGAGTTACTATCACGATATAATAATACCGATGGTTTTCTATCTGGTGGAAGTTTATGTAAATTACTAGGAATGGGGGCAGTAGAAGGAGCTTGTCCTGGTCTTTTGACTCGACGTGCAGGGGTATTTTGTCGAGCAGTTTCTAATAGTTCTTCCCAATTAGATATGGTAGTGCTTAAAGTAGACATTTTTACCTCGCCTTATTTGGAATCCCAGAAAATACAAATAGTTGTTTCTCTTGAGGTGTAAGTAGACTTTCACCCAAATAGCGATGAATCCCTACTCCCATATCTCCTGTCGCTGTGAGTTTAAAGTTAATTTCCTCAAAATCCAATTGACTGAAGTATTTGCGGACTGTTTCTGAATGGGCAATACCCTGAGAGTGTCCACGAGTCCAGAGAACAAAAGCACCTTTTTTACTAAGAAAGCTCAAGTTTCCTAATAAACGATTGAGTTCATTTTCATCGGCTAAATTGCCAAAAATACCACAAACAATGACAATATCTGCTGGTACTGCTCCCACGTAATTATCGGCAGTTGTTGCATCACCGTGAATAAACTCAATTTGCTTTGTTAAACCTAAGAATTCTATACTTTCGCGCCCACGTTCAACTAAGTGGGGATTGATTTCTACCAATCTTGCATATACGTCTTTAGCGCGAGGATGATTTGCTAATATTCCTAATAAATCGCGTCCATCACCAGCGCAAGCACTAACTATACGAATAGCCCCTGTTGGGGAGTTATCCAAACTATAGGAAATATATTCCCGCACGATTTCTAGCCGTTGCTGTAATTTAGCTTCAGTATTGTAAAGATCGTGCCATTCTAACCAATCTTTTGGCATAAAAGAGGATTCCCGATTGCTAAAAATTTAGATTCTGGAGAGTGTTATTAATTACTCATCCTTAAAATACTGTAAGTCTATCGAAAATTAGTAGATTAAAGATAAATACAGATTAACACATCAATTTGGAGAAAATCAAGTAGTTAGATAATTAGCTATCTAGCTAGTAATGCAAAAGATGATTAAGTTGTTTCAATTGACTAACTTGCGCTAAGTCCACATTTCCACCAGTGATAATTACGCCAATTCTCGCTGCTGGTACTTTCACTACACCTTCTAATAATGCGGCTGCGGCTATGACCCCAGTAGGTTCGACAACGATTTTTAACCGTTCCCAAATAAAGAACATGGTGCGAATTATGCTTGCTTCTGATACTGTCACCATATCATCTACGTATTGCAAGACTAGGGGAAAGGTGATTTTCCCCAAGCAGGGAGTTCGTGCCCCATCAGCAATGGTATGAGGATTATGAACAGTTTGCAGGGTTTTGGTGTAGAAAGAGCGAGTAGCATCATCGGCTAATTCTGGTTCTACACCAATTATTTTACAGTTAGGTAAAAGTGCTTTTGTAGCAACTGCACAACCAGAAATTAATCCACCACCACCACAACATACTAATAAGTAGTCTAGTTGTCCTACTTCTTGTATTAGTTCTAATGCAGTTGTACCTTGGCCAGCAATAACATGAGGATGATCATAGGGTGGAATTAAAGTTAATTGGCGTTCTACTGCGAGATTTTTGGTTAATTCTTCCCGGTTAGTTGTGTCACAGTTGTACAAAATGACTTCCGCACCATAACCGCGAGTAGCAGTTTGTTTGACTATCGGTGCATCATCAGGCATAACTACAATGGTGGGAATGTCGAGTAATTTACCAGCAAGGGCGATCGCTTGGCCATGATTTCCTGAAGAATAGGTAATAACACCTTTGATTTTTTGCTTGGCTGATAATTGGACTAAGGCATTATAAGCACCACGAAACTTAAATGCTCCTGTCCGTTGAAAGTTTTCGCATTTAAAAAATACTTGGCTTTGAGTCAGTCCATTGACGGTATCAGAGGTGATTACTGGTGTTTGATGAGCAATACCTAAAAGCCTTTTTTGTGCTGCTTCTACATCAGTAATAGTAACAGAATCAGATAGTAACATTGTTTTTTCTAAGAGGATGTTTGAAAAGCTTTGGCGACTAGAAGTCGCGGCTATACAGACAAAACCCATCTATTCCTGCGGAACGCTACGCGAACATGGGTTTCAAACTCTTAATTTTTATTTAGTCCACGCACGCAGGTGGACTTTGTTTGTGTAGTAGCGTATCCCTGACGGGAGCCAGAGGCATCTTTATAATCGCCGGAAACTTTTAAAACACGCTCTTTGTATTTTTTTACACAACTCGGTTAAGGTGCTGGATTAGGATAACGAGTATGAATTGCATCTATTTCTGCAAAAATCTCTTGATCCAAAACCACATTGACACTACCTATATTTTCTTGTAATTGTGCCAAAGTTGTTGCGCCAATAATAGTGCTTTTAACAAACCAGCGACTTTTGACAAAGGCGATCGCTAATTTAGCAGGTGAGAGATTATACTTTTTAGCAATCTCCACATAAGCCTTAACCGCTTCTTGGACATTGGGTTTTAAATACCGTTGTCCAAAACCAGTAAACAAAGATATTCTCGTATTTTCTAATTGTTGATTCTCTATGTATTTACCAGTTAAAAACCCAAAAGCCAGGGGACTGTAAGCCAATAAACCCACATCTGTATAACGGTAAACTTCCGCTAAACCTGATTCAAAATTACGATTGAGTAAATTGTAAGCATTTTGAGTTGTCAGAACCTTAGGTAATCCCAAATCATTAGCAATGCGAACAAACTCACTTACCCCCCAAGGAGTTTCATTACTTAAACCCAAATAGCGAATCTTCCCAGCTTTAATCACCTCAGCAAAGGCCTGTAACTGTTCCGCAATAGGTACAGATTCCCTTTCTAATTGCGGATTGTAACTTGTCTGTCCAAATGTGGGAACATAACGATCAGGCCAATGAATTTGATACAAATCTATATAATCAGTTTGTAATCTCTGCAAACTATCATCTACAGCCTGTGTAATATTATCACGGTCAACTTTATTATTTCCACCCCTTAACCAGGAAAAAGGACGACTAGGACCTGCAATTTTAGTAGCAACTATCAATTTATCTCGTTGCTGTTTCTTCAACCATTCCCCAATATAAGCCTCAGTTTTTCCTTGGGTTTCACCACGAGGGGGGACGGGATACATTTCCGCAGTATCTAGGAAATTGACCCCTTGGGCAACAGCATAGTCAAGTTGCTCATGGGCTTCTTCAGTACTATTTTGATGTCCATAGGTCATAGTTCCCAAGCAAATTTCTGAAACCTTGAGGTCACTTGCACCCAGTTGGTTGTATCTCATAATGTTTAAATGATTCTCCTCATTTGATTTTGCTACAAAAACTAAAAATATGACTGTTGCCTCGAAATACACTAAATCTATTGATTTAATGGAGTTGATACCTAAAAGTGCATATTACCATACAAAATTTAGATATACAACCCTTTGTAACAATTAATTTAAAATCATAAAAAATGTATCCAGCAATACTCAAATTTTAATTTTTTTATGCCATGCTGCTATTTATCAAAGATTAACTACAGTAAATTGACCAAATTACCGTATTTGCCTAAATAAGGTAATTTAGTTACTACTATAGGCTTTCGTGTCATTACGAATACAAAACTAATCTAAATAGACCCGTTACAGGAAAGTTCTCCCTGGGGAGTTCCGTCCTTTTCTCTGTGATTTTTTGCTGAATCAAATTCTTTGTGTGTGTGGGGTTATCAAAATGAAAAAAATTGCTTGGAACTTATTGCTTACTTTGCCAATGTCTGTATTCTCGTTAGTCTTAACAGCTAGTACAAAAACTCTGGCCAGTGAAATAGGAAAAGAACATGAGACAATAGGCAAAGAGACTTTATCACCCATCAGTATAAGTATTCCCGACTCTGATAACGGTACTCAAATAATTGCCCAAACAGACCCTTCCTCTTTATCTGATGAGTCGCAACTTACATCTGTATCCCAGCTTTCTGATGTTCAACCCACTGACTGGGCTTATGAGTCATTAAAATCCCTCATAGAACGTTATAAATGCTTGGTCGGTTCTGATACTAAATATCGTGGTAATCGGGCTTTGACTCGCTATGAATTTGCAGCAGGATTAAACGCTTGTTTAGATCAAGTCAATAAACTTATTGCCTCAACCACGTCTAATTTAGTTGTAAAAACAGATTTGGAAACCATACAGCGACTAAATGAAGAATTTAATGCCGAACTTACTGTATTACGTGGGAGATTAGACGCAATAGAAGCACGAACAACAGAATTAGAAGCTAATCAATTTTCAACCACAACTAAGCTCCAAGGTCAAGTTCAGTTTGTACTGGGAGGAGTCCTAGCTGGTAATAACGTTGTCACCAAGAAACCTGCACCCCGCACCATTACATTTCAAGACCAGGCTCGCTTAGTATTAAACACCAGTTTTACTGGTAAAGACCAACTACGGTTAACATTATCAGGTGGAAATATTAACTCATTAGGTGGAGTACCTAATCCTAGAGGAACTGGAACAGGACTTAGCACAAACAATCCCACTGGGGGGATTTTGGGAACATTTGACGGGAGAACTGCCGATAATGCCAGTCCTAGTTTTGGTCCCAATCAAATTGTTCTGGGTGGTATTCGTTATCGTTTTCCAGTTGGAAAAAAGACCCAGTTGAACATTTTTGCCCAATCTGATGGCGCAAATGAGATTGGTTTAAGTGGTCCGACAAATCCATTTGAAGGATCTGCTAGTAATGGGATTACGCGATTTTCCCGGCGGAATATGGTCTATAACTATGGAGATACAGGTCCAGGAGTCGCCATCCTCCACGATCTGAGTAAGCAGTGGCAATTAGGTTTATCATATAGCGCACCTAATGGTAATAATCCTGAACCTAGAAATGGCTTATTTACAGGCAGATATGTAGCATTTGGACAGATAACATACTTTAGCCCCAAAAAGAATTTCCGGGTCGGTTTGAGCTACGCTAACACCTACAGCCCAGCGGGTACATTAGGTCAAGGTGGAACAAACTTTGGTCCAGCGGCAGGGAGTAACCTGGCAAATAGTACCATTTCCACTAACCCAGCCAACGCAACTAACGGCGTTGTTGATCAAGGAACTGTGGGAAATCTTTATGGAATTGGGGCATTATATAGACTTAATCCAAAGTTAGCAATCAATAGTTTTGTAGGTTATTCCGCCCATCGTTATTTAGGACAAGGAGATGGTCAAGTCTGGAACTGGGGGACGGGAATAACATTTCCCGATTTAGGAAAAAAAGGTAGCTTAGGAGCTATTCTTGTAGGTCAGGCACCAACACTTAAAGGACTCAGTAGTAATGTAGATTTAGGAGCAGGTAAGGGTAAAGCCGATAAAGATACTTCTCTGCATATTGAAGGATGGTACCAATATAAACTTACAGACAATATTGAAGTTACACCCGGATTTATTTGGGTGACAGCACCAAATTCCGATGCTACCAATCCTGGTAGTGTGGTGGGTTGGCTACGTACCACTTTCAGATTTTAAAGCTTTTGAATCAGGATTTACAGGATTGAAGGATTTACAATATTTTGTATTCAAATAAATTCCTTAATCCTGTCAATAAATGACAATAAAAATTACGAACTACGAATTATGAATTATTACCAACAATTCTTTGATAACAGTCCCACAAATCTATTAGTGTGGTCAATCCAAAATCCAAAATCTAAAATCGAATGACTAACGCAACTGAATTACTTAATCATCGTTATGGTAACGGTAACCTTAATCGGGATATTCCCTGGAGTGACACCTTAGAAACTTTGTTATCCCATCGTTCAATTCGTGCTTATTTACCTGATGTTTTACCTCCAGGAACCTTAGAAGTTTTAATCGCGGCGGCTCAATCTGCTTCTACTTCCTCCAATCTGCAAACGTGGAGTGTAGTAGCCGTTGAAGATGCAAATCGCAAAGAAGAGTTATCAAAACTTACTAATAATCAAGCACATATTCGCCAAAGTCCTTTGTTTTTAGTATGGTTAGCAGACCTAGCCAGACTAACTCACATCGCTGAAAGTCGCGGACTACCTCATGAAGGTTTAAATTATTTGGAAATGTTTTTGATGGCGGCCATAGATGCCGCCTTAGCAGCACAAAATGCGGTGATAGCAGCAGAATCTCTGGGCTTAGGAACGGTGTATATCGGTGCATTGCGAAATAAACCAGAAGAAGTAGCCGAAATCTTGAATTTACCACCTCATGTAGTTGGTATTTTTGGTTTGTGTGTAGGTTATGCAGATCCAGTTGTTAAGGTAGCAATTAAACCACGCCTACCTCAGTCTGTAGTATTGCACAGGGAAACATATAACCTGACAGAACAAGAGCAAGGAATATCAGAATATAACCAAGTCATGACGAACTTTTACAATTCACAACATATCAACGTTCCTGGTGATTGGTCAGAACATTCTAGTAAAAGAGTAGCATCGGCTGAATCTTTATCTGGTCGGCACAGGTTAAAGGAAATTCTGAATAACTTGGGTTTTCAATTACGATAATTAACTTTTGTAACAGGCATATAAATCTCCAAAACTTGTTAAAGAAGTCTAAAGAATAATTTTATAGAATAAATCCTCATACATAAGTGGGGATTTTTCTATAAATAAATTTGACAAAATTTGACAAATTTATTCTCAGAAATGCTTGCAATTTTTATTTATTTGTGCAACACTAGAATGAAGCTACGGTATTCCTACCGACTTACGGTTGATTATACCCACAAAACACAGATTGGCACAACAAGCATATTGGTAGTAATGCCAGATGCTTGTTTACTAGAGCTTTTTGTTTACAGACACTCAAGGTAATAAAAGAGAGCCGTTTCTGTGCATCTTATAAATTTTTCTAAGCCGGATCATCAATATATTGATATTGATTTTCTCAATATTTCGGCTAAGAGAAATGTTACACAAGCATTGCTTATTTTTATTTGACAGATGTACTCCAATAACCAGTGAACCAAAGGAAGAGATTTTGATCATGACTAATAAAGTAAAAGGAATGCAATTAACTCTAGAAAGGCTACATAAGTCTTTCGGAAATAAAACTGTTTTGAAAGGAATTAATTTGGAAATTCAGCCGGGAGAATTTGTGGCTATTGTTGGTCGTAGTGGCTGTGGTAAAAGTACAATGTTGCGTCTAGTAGCTGGGCTGGATGCTCCTAGTGATGGTAATGTTTTGTTAAACGGCACATATAGTGATAAACCTATTAATCCAGCAGTCCGCATGATGTTTCAAGATGCCCGTTTGTTACCTTGGCAACGAGTTTTAGCAAATGTAGAGTTAGGTTTAATAGGTGCTAATTCCAAAGTTTATGCCAAGCAAACGGCTTTACAGGTGCTGCGTGCAGTAGGATTAGAAGACCGCGCTTATGAATGGCCTTCAGTCCTTTCCGGTGGACAACGGCAACGGGTAGCTTTAGCCAGAGCCTTGGCTAGTAAACCTTCCTTATTACTACTAGATGAACCTTTGGGGGCATTAGATGCCCTGACTAGGATTGAAATGCAGCAATTACTAGAAAGTTTGTGGCAGGAACAAGGATTTACAGCATTGTTAATTACCCATGACGTAGAAGAGGCAGTCGTATTAGCAGACAGAGTAATTTTGATTGAAAATGGTCAAATTAGTATGAATGTGGAAATTGATCTCCCACGTCCACGGGCTAGAGGAGATGCAAAGTTTGCCAAGACTGTAGAAGGAATCCTAGATAGAGTAATGGGTAAACAAGAATCACTCTCAACAGAATTTTTATCTGGGCCTTCATCTTCTCATTTGTTGAGTTCTCTGTCTGCATAAATGCCATTACTAGAAACTATTTGGAGCAAGAATTATGAGTATCGCCATAGAAAGTCTGCAAAAAGTCACATTTGTACAGATAGGCGTTCAATTAGTCAGCTATTCCTATCATCTCATTTATCCTATCATCAACACCGAATTTTATACCCAGAAATCTCTGTGCGCCTGCTGAGGTTATTTAGAATGAGTAGGTGATACAGATGATTGTCAATCCCTAGTTGAAAATTGAGAAAAGTATTTGTGTTATCCTAAATAGCGATTCCTACAGCCCGCTTCGCTATCGCCATTTTTTCTCAACTTCTCTTTCCTAGTCTTAGGATTTAAATAATCTTGGTATCTGGTTTATAACTGATATTCTCTACATGAGTGAACAAGCTTTGCTGTCAGTTCTTTTAGATTTTTTCACACCCTGTTGAGGTAGATTATTTTTGCTACCTCACTTTCTTAAATATTTAACAAAACTAGAAAATATTCCGAAGGGAAATTTAACAATGCTGAATTGGGAAAGTAAATTGAAATCATGGAAAAACCAACGGATCACTCGTCGTTCTGTTTTATCCACTTTTAGCTCCAGCTTAGTCTTATCTGCCACAGTATTTACTTGGAATACTCCCCAAAATACCATTCATCAGCAAGCAATTTCATCTACTAACACAGATAGTAAGCTGATTGCTAATAATCCACGCAAAAAAGTAGTCAGAATAGTTCGTTCTAAACAACTTACAGCCCGTGCCGTTTTAGAAAAACAAGGTACTTTAGAAAAAAGATTAGGAGCTTTAGGCTATCAGGTTGAATGGCCTGAATTTGCCGCTGGTCCCCAACAGTTAGAGGCTTTAAATGCAGGTGGTCTTGATATTGCATCCACAGCCGAATCACCTCCAGTTTTTTCTCAAGCGGCCGGAGTTCCTCTTGTATATTTAGCAGCTAACTCCTCTGATGGTAGAGCAGTTTCACTTTTAGTTCCTCCCAATTCACCAGCTAAACGTTTCAAGGATTTGAAAGGCAAAAAAATCGCTTTTCAAAAAGCATCTATTGGACATTACCTCACAGTTAGAGCAGCAGAAAGAGAACGCTTAAAACTCACTGATGTAACTTCAGTTTTTTTAGCACCTCCAGATGCTAACGCTGCTTTTAGCCAAGGTAAAGTAGATGCTTGGTTTATTTGGGAGCCATTTGTCACCAGAAATGTACAAAATAAAGTGGGTCGCGTTCTATTAGATGGTGGTAATGGCCTAAGAGATACTAACAACTTTTATTCTACAAATCGCAAATTCTATCAAGAAAATCCTCAAGTAATTAAAATCTTTCTAGAGGAATTACAAAAAGCACAAGTCTGGTCTAAAAACCATCCCAAACAAATTGCTCAGTTACTAACTAGTGCAACTCAGCTTGATGCACCAACTTTAGAAAAAATGCACAACAAATATGATTTTGCATTAGTACCAATCAATGAAAAAGTTATCAAAAAACAACAAGAAGTTGCAGATAAATGGTATAGTTTAGGGCTTATACCTAGAAAAGTAAATGTTAGAGACGGATTTTTAACCCCTCAACAGTATGCTGCAATTACTCCGAAAGAGGTGCTTACTAAAAAGTAGCTTCGTTAACAAAAAAGAGCATAAAACCTAAATTGGTTTTGATTTTTAAAAAACTATTGAACTGGAAAGGATTTGATTTTTGACAACGAATTAGTTTAGCGGGTAGTCGCCCATTTTAGGTCTTGTAGTAAGATAGTTTGAACTCAAATTTAGTGAAGAGACATAATCATGAATTTTAACCTGCCACGACGCACAGTTTTACAGAAATTAGTTCAATATTCAACATCAGCATTGGCTTTGATTTTGATTTCTACTCCCATTACTACTAATATAGTTGAAGCCCAAAATACCACTAATAAAGCAGGAATTAAAACAAAAGTAGTCAGACTTGCTTATCAAACTTCGGGAGATATTGTCAAAATCAAAGGAGTGGTAGATAAGCGTCTTAAGCCTTTAGGTGTCAAAGTAGAATGGTCTCCATTTCCTGCTGGTCCACAACTAATGGAAGCCATGAATGCCAACAAAGTTGATATTGGTTCTGTGGGGGAAACTCCACCGATTTTTGCTCAAGCTGCTGGCGCTCAATTAGCTTATATTGCTGGACGTAAACCTAGTAGTGGTGAAGGTAGTGCTATTGTTGTCCAGAAAGATTCTCCTATTAAGACTGTTAAGGATCTTAAAGGTAAAAAAGTTGTTTTCCAAAAAGGATCGGCATCACATTATTTACTACTAAGGGCTTTGGCTGAAGCAGGTTTGAAATATAGTGATATTCAAGCAGTTAGTTTAACTCCAGCAGAAGCCCGTGATGCTTTTATTCAAAAGAAAATTGATGCTTGGGTAGCTTGGGACCCCTTTATTGCTGTAGTCCAAAAAACTGCTAATGCTCGTATTTTGAGAAATGCCTCCAGAATTGCTACTCAAGGCGGATTTTATATGGCTAGACGGAGTTTTGCTGTGGAAAATCCAGAAGTTGTGCGGATAGTTTTAGAAGAGGTAGATAAATTAGGAGAATGGGCAGAATCTAATCCTGACGAAGTTGTGAAAATTCTTGCCCCTGAACTAAAACTTGATCCCGCACTTTTAACTGTGGTAGTTCGTAGACGTACCTTCCGGTTACGTCCAATTAACTCATCTCTTGTTGCTGAACAACAACGTATTGCGGATTTGTTTTATAAGGAAGGAGTTATTCCTAAACAAGTTGCCATTAAAGAGTCGGTTTTAAGTTCTCAACAGTATGCAGCTATTACACCCCAAAGAATTAGTAAGAAATAGCCTGTAGTTATTCTGATTCTTACCTCGGCGGCTAAACTTTGCCCCTAATCATCCTGATCACCAGTTAATCATTATGAAACTTTCTTCTTCTGGTTTTTCATCTCCTGATTTTTCATCAAAGTATACAATGAGAAAAAATAAGTTCCATTTGAAGTTTATCAAAAATCCCTATTTTCAATCATTCATACCTTGGCTTGTACCCATAACAATAATTATATTCTGGCAATTCTTGTCTTCTGTTGGGGTTATTCCCATTAGAATATTACCAGCACCTTTAGCAGTTGTTAGTGCTGCTGTTAAATTAACTCAGACAGGTGAACTTTTCAGAAATATTGGTATTAGTGCCATCAGGGCAATATCTGGGTTTTTAGTTGGGGGAAGTATTGGTTTTAGTTTAGGTCTACTTAATGGTGTTTCTCCCATTGCTGAAAAGTTACTAGATACATCACTGCAAATGTTGCGAAATATTCCTAACCTAGCATTAATTCCTCTGGTAATTTTATGGTTTGGTATTGGTGATGAAGCGAGATTATTTTTAGTATCTTTGGGTGTAATGTTTCCGATTTATTTAAACACCTTTCATGGGATTCGCAGTGTTGATCACGGATTGATTGAAATGGGTAAAATTTACGGTTTAAATACTTGGGGTTTATTCTGGCGAATTATTCTTCCAGGAGCAATGTCTTCGATTTTAGTGGGTGTGCGGTTCTCTTTAGGGATTATGTGGTTAACACTGATTGTGGCAGAAACAATTGCTGCGGATTCTGGAATTGGTTATATGGCAACAAATGCAAGAGAATTTATGCAAACTGATGTTGTGGTTTTGAGCATTGTAATCTACGCATTGTTCGGCAAACTGGCTGATATAGTTGCTAAAGCTTTGGAAAACTACTGGTTGCAATGGAATCCCAGTTATTTGAAGGGTTAATCTATTCATACTCGATAGAGTTACAGTATTTTTTGTGAAAGTATTGCTTTTTTCCAATCATTTGTGTAATGCTCTAAAGTGTTGCCTAAATAATACGGTTTTCCGATAGATTTAGTGTAATCTTTGTTTGAAAAATTTGGTTAAAAATTTTACCCTTAAATAAGAATTATGCAAGTTCTTTGGTTTATTCCCACACATGGTGATGGACGTTATCTAGGTACTGCTATAGGTGGAAGGTCAGTTAACTTTGATTATTGGCGACAAATTGCCCAAGGGGTTGATCAATTAGGGTTTGCAGGGGCTTTATTACCCACAGGTCGTTCTTGTGAAGATGCCTGGATTTTAGCTTCTACTTTGGTAACGTACACCAAAAAAATGCGATTTTTAGTAGCAATCCGTCCGGGTTTGATGTCACCAGGAGTAGCGGCAAGAATGGCAGCAACTTTTGATAGAATTTCTGGCGGACGATTATTAATTAATGTCGTGACCGGTGGTGATCCTGTTGAATTAGCTGGTGATGGTTTGCATCTTAATCATGATGATCGCTATCAATTAACCGATGAATTTTTAACAGTTTGGCGAGAAATTGCTGGGGGTGAAATTTCTAACTTTGAAGGTGATTATCTCAATATTAAAGATGGGAAAATCCTATTTCCTAATGTCCAGAAACCTTATCCACCTTTGTGGTTTGGTGGTTCTTCTCCCATTGCTCAAGTAATTGCTGCCAAGCACGTTGATGTTTATTTAACTTGGGGTGAACCACCTCAACAGGTAGCAGAAAAAATTGCCTCTGTAAAACGTTTAGCAGAAGCACAAGGAAGAACATTAAGTTTTGGGATTCGTCTTCATGTGATTGTTAGAGAAACTGAGAGTCAAGCGTGGGATGCGGCTAATGATTTGATTCGTTATGTAGATGATGAGGCTATTAAGAAATCCCAACAAGCTTATTCGCGCATGGATTCAGTTGGACAAAACCGCATGAAGGAATTACATAATGGTAGCCGGGAGGCATTAGAAATTAGCCCGAATTTATGGGCAGGAATTGGTTTAGTTCGAGGTGGTGCGGGAACTGCATTAGTAGGTGATTCCGATACTGTTGCTAGAAGAATGCAGGAATATGTAGATTTAGGAATTGATACTTTTATCTTTTCCGGTTATCCCCATTTAGAGGAAGCTTATCGAGTAGCAGAATTGCTTTTCCCGCGATTACCTTTAGATAATTTGCCAACAGTAGAACCACAATTATTAAGTCCTTTCGGTGAAATTGTTGCTAACCGGGAATTTCCTCAACAGCTTCAAGAACAACTGAGAGAAACAACAGTAGCAACTGTAGATTAGTTAAAAATTAATTAAATCAAGGGGTTTTTGTCAGATGGCTGATATTTTAGCAATTGCGGCTAGTCCTTCTCATCTAAAAAATTAAACTTGAGAGTGTAACAAAACATCAACAAAAACCTTTGTTGTTACACCCTCAAATCGCCCAAAACCATAAAAATACTAGAAAAATGTTAAAGAGTCCAATCTTCCTAAAACAGTCATATCTTCAGCATCTAATTCTACAGGAATCCCACTGCGAATTAATTCCGAAAAATTCTCATTAGGAACCATAATCGTCAATGCGTAAAGACGATTTTTACCAGTATTTCTAATCAAATGAGTCCCTGTAGGTGGAACTAACAAACTATCTCCAGCCTTGATATTTACCTTTTTACCATCACAAATGACAATTCCTTCTCCTTTGAGAATAAAAAACATTTCTACCGCCCATTCATGACGGTTTGGTGGTGTTTTTCCACCCACGTCAAAAATTTCCACACAACAAGTTAAAGAAGTGTTAGCGCTTGTGGAATCAAAGATAATTGCTAATCGGTTAGAGTCCTGGGGACTAATACGATATGCTTGATAATCTTGAGGAGATTTAATGACTGGAATTACACAACGAGTAGTGTACATATTCTTAATTGGTAATTGGTGTTTTACGCTGAGTTGAATTAATTATTAATTGCTGTCAAAATTGCCGAAGAATCAGTGACAAAACCGAAACATTGTTGAACATTATATAAAGTTGCTAACCAACAATATTCCGGTGAAGTTGTTGCAGTACAATCTTTAACTAAAATACAGTCATATCCTAAAAAATTGGCATCAGACAAAGTTGATAAAACACATTGATCAGCATTTACACCAGCAAACAATATTGTAGTTATACCCAAATTTCGTAAAATACTATCTAAAGGAGTATCCCAAAATCCACTCATGCGATATTTATCAACGTGGATATCTTCTGGTAGTTGTTCCAATTCGGCCACCACCGCAGCAGACCAACTTCCCTTCATTAGTACCTTAGCACCATTGCTGGGCAAAGCATCACCTAATCCTACACCCTCCCCTGTGGGGTTGTATACGTGCAATAACCCGGCGCTGATATTCAATAAATCGTGACGATTTCCCCAATTTAACCAAATTACAGATACACCAGCAGCCCGAATTTGTGGTAATAATTGTTGCAGAGGTGCAATCGGTTTCCGGGCGGGGGTGACATCTACACCAATGTGTGCTAACCAACCATGAGGATGACAAAAATCATTCTGCATATCAATGACAATAATAGCAGCTTTGGATAAATCGCAGCGCAGAGTTTTAGTTTCTGTTGCTAAAATAACTGGTTGTGGGGTCTTTTCGGGACGGGTAATATCTGCAAATGTTTGATTTACTTGCCAAGCATTTGGTAAAAATCCTAGTTTCCGCAGGGGTAGATTCATAAATGCTAGTTCTTATTGTTGTTTAATTTATAGCAAATTAGGTTAACTCATATCTTGCGTCTGGCGGGTAAACCTACAGAAAAAAATTATAAATATAAAAATATCACAAGTTTCAGGAAGTGGTCAGTGAGGTCATAAAATACCTCACTGAATCAATTATGACCTATCCTTTACCAAGTCGCCTTCAGTAAATAGGAACGAGTTCCCGTTTGAGCTTGCCCCGTACTATTAGTATAAGTATAAGTACCAGTTGCAACAATATCCCCAAAATTATTAATGCTAACAGCATTATTCAGGGTGACAGTTGCACCGTTATAGGTTAATGGTGTAGTGATTAAATTATTCAAATCGCTCATCACGCCGCCATTCCAAACATAAGCATGGTTTATACCTGAAGCTAGTTGGGAAGCTCCAATCACTTGTCCAAATTCATTGATTCCGTTAGCTGAACCAGTGTTACCACCAAGGCTACCCAGGTCTGTGAAATTCTCGCCTCTGAGTAAAAATGCGGAACTCGTTGCAGTTGCTCCCGAACCATTACTGGTTGAGCCAATGATATGACCTGCATCATTGATATCCCGTAAAGTGGCTTTTTCTGCGCCAAAAGTGCCCAGGTTTTGCATTGTATAAGTACCACTATTTTTTTGCCAAATCACGGCCGTATTCACAAACTGATCATTGAGAGTGCCATCGCTGTCTACGTAGCCAACTATCTGCCCCTTATTATTAATACCGCGTGCAGTACCACCATCACCTCCTAAAGTTGTCAGTTCTTGGATCAGTCCATTTTCTGAGTAAATAGCTTTATCCTGACCTGAGGACAGGATATTACGCCCCACAACCTGGTTTAAGTTGTTCGCATCGAATAAGTAACTTTCAAGACCACCAAAGTCATTGATAGTTAAGTCGTAATTACTACCATTCTTTTGCCAAACTAATGCTCGATCTGTTGCTTTAGGTATGGGTTGACGCACTTCGTCGGCCGTTCCCAAAATAATTCCAGAATTGCCAATTGTATTAACATTGGTTGTCAGCAAAGTGACAGTTGCGCCATTGGCAGCACCAAAATCAGACTCTCCGTTTTTTATACCTGTATTAGTCAAGGCAGTTTGAGAGCCATTTTCCCAAATGAATCCTTGGCGGACATTATTTGTTTGAGTAACATTTGTTGTGGCGTTCTGGTTGATAAACGTTGCACCAGTATCATATCGCCCAGTAATTTGCCCAAAGTCGTTAATGGAGGCGGCTACCACTGTACCGTTAGTATTTGTACTTAAAGAACCCAAATCAGTCACATTATACTTATAGAGAGGTCTTTGATCTAACAAGGCTTGGGAACTCTTAACTACACCCTTAAGGGTCGCCAGTAGATCAGTACCAGTTTTGACTAAGGTATCTGAACCTTGAGTAACAAATTGTAATGACTTGCCCAGTAAGCTTTCTCCCAAACTCACCTTATCGCTGTTGATATTAAACCCAAACACGGTGACAGAGCCGTTACCACCTTCAAGAATGATTTTATCTTGACCACTGCCCAGGACAATCCGATCATTTCCCGTACCTGCATTAATAATGTTATTACCATCACCTGTATAAATGACATCGTTACCATCACCTGTATAGATGATATCGTTATTATAACCAGCAAAAATGGTATCATTACCATTACCAGTAAGAACACTGTTAACACCTCCACCAGTAAAAATGGTGTTCTTACCATTGCCGGCGTTGATGAAGTCTTGACCCGCTCCAGCATAGATGATATCGTTACCTGCTGCACTATTAATGATATTGTTCCCTTCTCCAGCATAAATTGTTGCTTGAGTATTACTGAAACTAGTAATTAAATCATTACCATTACCGTAAAACATCAACTCATTGGTATTTGGCATTAAGCCATAGTCACTTACAGGGTTTAAGTTCAAATTAAAACTCATAGCGTTAATTAGCTCCTTTTATTTGCTATTAATGAGAATTACATTCAGTAAATTTAAGCCAAATAGCCATAACTTAATTGATTATTTATATCAATTAAGTTTACAACTCTATGCCGCAAAACCTAACACCCTAGCTGAAACGGCAAAGATCAGTAGGGTGAAAAACCTAATGGAGAAGGCTAGTTAAAAATTAATTTCCTAGAAAGCTCTTCTCTTATTTAAGAATTATTAGCAATAATTGCTGTTGTTCAGCCTAGCACAACTAATAAAAAAATTCCTAATAAATAAATGTAAATTAATGTTAAGTATTTTAATAAATTACAATGGCTACAGCTATAAATATGGTATACGCATACTATATATATTCTTTACCATAAATATATGTAAATAATTTATGTATAAATATCTATACACATACTAAAACTATTACAACGCAAGTGATGTACAAGAAGTTAGAATTAAACGCAGATAAACACAGATGAACACAGATAATTTTGTACCTCATTAGACTAGGAAACGCTTCGCATTTTTGGTACGATTTTGTATAATATTACAGAACCAGAGTATCAAAACTAAATTACACCTCGTCAAGCTATAGAAATGGCATTTTTAGGAGGTGCAAAAGGTTTAAATATAGAAACTCAATTAGGTTCTCCTACCGTTGGTAAACAATCTGAATCTTGTCCGCATTTTGTCCACGAAAATATTAAAATACCGAATATGGAGCGTGTTATTTCTGCCTTGGGAATCTGCATTTTTATTGCCATATCCTATGCCCTTTCTGTTAACCGTAATGCTGTGCGTTGGCGGACCGTTGTTTGGGGGTTAGGATTAGAATTGGTTTTAGCTTTAGTAATTCTCAAAACTCCTTGGGGCTTGAATTTATTTAAATCTTTAGGAAATATGGTTGCTAATTTTTTAGCTTTTTCTGATGTTGGGGCAAAATTTGTCTTTGGTGAAAATTTCAAAGATCATTTTTTTGCTTTTCAAATTCTGCCAACAATCATCTTTTTCTCATCATTTATTAGTGTTCTTTACCACTATGGTATTTTGCAAAGAGTTGTTAACAGTTTAGCATGGGTAATGATGAAAACCATGAAAACATCGGGTTCTGAATCTTTGTCTTGTGCGGGAAATATTTTCTTAGGACCTACAGAAGCGGCACTTATGGTTAAGCCTTATGTAGCAAATATGACTCAATCCGAATTACACGCCGTTATGACTGGTGGTTTTGCTACTATTGCTGGTGGGGTATTAGGTGCTTATTTATCTTTTGGCATTCCCCCAGAACATTTAATTGCAGCTTTTTTTATGACTTCTCCTGTTTCTATGATAGTATCAAAAATTATGTATCCAGAAACAGAAGTTTCGGACACTACTGGAAAAGTTAATATAGATATCAAAAGTAATTATGTTAATGTGATTGACGCAGCGACTTCTGGGGCAATTGACGGCATAAAATTAGCGGTGAATGTAGGAGTAATAATTATTGCTTTTTTAAGTTTATTGGCCGCTGTTAATGCTGGTTTAGGTTGGTTGGGAAAATTATCTGGTCATCCGCAATTATCACTAGAATGGATGTTGTCTTTTATTATGTTTCCTGTAGCCTGGTTAATGGGGATAACTTGGGCTGACTGTGGACAAGTTGGGGTATTATTAGGTAAAAAGACGATTTTAAATGAATTTATCGCCTATTTGGATTTGGGAGAACTGATTAAAAAACAGGAAATTTCTCAACGTTCAATAATTATTGCTACTTATGCCTTATGTAATTTTGCCAATATTGGCTCAATAGGAATTACCATTGGTGGCATGACAGGAATCGCACCAAACCGTCAAAAAGACTTAGCACGTATGGGGGTAAAAACAATGATTGGCGGATTATTGGCAGGTTTTATTACTGCTGGAATTGCAGGAATGTTGATTTAATCCAGATGAAGCAAAAAGATCCCCAGACTTCTGTTTAAGTACACAATTTGTTACCCAAAATAATCAGGCATATTGTGGAGTTGCTAGTATGATCATGGTGCTAAATAGCTTAAAAATTACTGCACCAGAAGCACCACAATATAAACCATTTCGGGTGTTTACCCAAGATAATTTTTTTAGTAATGAAAAAACTAAAAATATAGTCAGTTCTGAAGTGGTTTCTCGTCAAGGAATGACCTTAGATGAATTAGGAGGATTGTTAGGAAGTTATAATGTAAAAGTTACAGTTTATCATGCCAGTAATAGCAATTTAGAGGAATTTCGCAAATTAGCGGCAGAGAATTTAAAACAGCCAAATAACTTTGTCATTATTAACTATTTACGCAAAGAAATAGGACAAGAAAGAGGGGGTCATATTTCCCCTTTAGCGGCATATAATCAGTTAACAGATAGATTTTTAATTATGGATGTTTCCCGTTATAAATATCCACCAGTTTGGGTAAAAACAGCAGATTTATGGAAAGCGATGAATACTGTAGATACAACATCCGGGAAAACGCGGGGTTTTGTATTTGTGAGTCGAGAATGATTCTTGTCTGAATCAGGATTTGCAGGATTTAAGGATTTGCAGGATGAGGAAAAAATCTAAGTAAAGGTTGTTTACTCATCCTAAAATTTTCTGATTTATGGAATTAAATCAACCTTACATAACTCAAGAATAGTATTAATAAACGCCTTTAATTCAGGACATTGATTAATGGAAACCATCAAATCTTGCCCTTTTAAAATTCTCGCAGCATCACGAATTTTATTGTAACTGCGTTTGCATTTACCTGTTTCAAATATTTCTTTAATTCTATAAGATGGTGGATTTCCATGATTTACCTTTTCTGGTAAACCTGCTGGTGATGACTTGTTAGATTTTGCTAAATCCTTAATTCTTGACCAATAAGGTAATAACCAAGCTTCAAAATCATACTGGGCTACATGAGGATAAAAATTAGGATTATTCCCTACCCATTCTCTCATTTTTGCTTTAGCATCTGCCCCATCTTGAAAATCATTAGTTCCTGTATAAACATCAGTTAAAGCAATTACCGCATCAAAATCATCTTTAACCAACAAGTTTTCTATAATACGCTTGAGTTTATCTGCTTTAGGAATGCGTCCATCATGGGGAATAAACTTGAGTTTGGGTATTTTTTGTAACCGTAATATGAGAAAATCTAATAAAACTTGCTTAAATGCTGTTTCCGTTGCACCCTCAACTAAAATTGCTATTTTCATGGACGACCTCCCATTAAATTCATTGCCCAAACTTGATCTAAACTATATTCTTCTAGCCAATGTTCTAAATTAAAACTATCACCCCATCTCATAGTAGTTAGACCATCTTCAGCATCACAAACTAACACTTCTTCAGGGTTCAAAAATCTAATTAATCTATCGGAATGAGTGGCCACAATTAGCTGAGTTTTTTGTGATGCTTCCCGCATCATATCAGCCAGTAATCTTAATAATTCTGGGTGTAAACTAACTTCTGGTTCATCTATAAGAGTAACAGCAGTTAAACCTGGACTTTGCAATAATGTTATTAACCAAATAAACCGCAAAGTTCCCTCTGATAATTGGTGCATATAAATAGGTTTAGAAAAATTCTTATCTTTCCATGTCATTGTGATAGTTCCCGCTGCTACGGGAGGAAAACCCAATCTTTCAAAATCTGGAAAAGCAGCAGTTAGAGTATCTTCAATAATTTCAAATCGTTCTGGGTCAGTTTCTCGTAAATAATATAGACAGGAAACTAGATCTTCACCATTAGCACCAGGTAAGCTTGTAGGACGCATTGATTGTGGTAAACGAACTGGACTTTTAGGAGCAACATTCAAGGCACCGTAAAATGTACATGATGCTAATCTTTTACGTAGATTCTCAGGTTCTTGATACATTTTGGGAACTTGAGCAAGAGAAGTTTCCAAGGGATTATGATCCCAATTTGGGCGTAATAATACTCCATCTTCTGTATTAAAATATTTTACATCCAGCCCACGAGAATCAATGTGTTTAAATGGTTCTAAAACCAAGGGATTATTCTCAGTTAGTGTTTCTAGTGCAATTTCATAGGTCAAACCTTTTAGTGCAACTTCCAGTTGGTAATCAAGTGGTGCATACCCAGGTACGCTCATGGATAAAGAAATAGTTATACTATTTGCTATATCACGAGTAACAATATCAGCTAGTCCACCCAATTCAGAAATTTTGTTTGCTAATTGAGCATTTGCTGATGCTGCTAAAAGTGAAAAAATTTCTAACAAAGAAGTTTTACCCACACCATTAGCACCAATCATGACTGTCAGAGGACGATCACGCATATCAACTTGTACATTAAACAAGCGACGATATCCTTCAATAGTTATCCTTTCAAATGAGTTCATAATCTAACTCTTGCCAATGGTGATGAATAAATAGTATTTTATCATTTAACTAGTTTTTGCACGCTTTAATTTACGGTAAAAATGCCCATGATTACCAAAACAAAACACC
>Ga0315905_10001026_pt1 | contig 30405 bp, 31 predicted proteins | sample LakEriMetagenome_5_FD_203522 | JGI IMG/M metagenome (GOLD analysis project Ga0315905, IMG submission 203522) | Freshwater fungal communities from buoy surface, Lake Erie, Ohio, United States - Buoy 4 MA121 | ecosystem: Environmental > Aquatic > Freshwater > Lake | place: USA: Lake Erie, Ohio... | reverse complement strand
GCTGATAGCTTTCTTGCCTGGCAATATTTCATAATGACGATGAGTGATTTTTTCCGCTTTCACGATAGCATTTTCTTTTTTTATATGGCAAATTTATGCCACCGCCCCTAGGCAATGTATGTTAGTCGACCCTTCATCATAACATATAATATTTATGCAAGAGGTCTATTAACGTTGTGACCCTGGCCATGGCGATCGCCGCTAGAATAGGACAATCTCCCCAATGTTTAGTATTGGTATTGGAACAGGGCAATGATCCAGAATTTTTGGCGTTAATCCATTCTTGCCGCCAATGTCCCCCCTTATCTCAAACCCCAATCATCGTCACCTTACCCAATAGCCCAGGAAAAATCGACCCCCAACCCTACCTTGCTGCCGGGGCAAATCATTATTTAGAACCGTCTTCAAAGCTGCGGGATTTGGCTCACTGTCTTCAGCAATTGACCAGCTAGTGAAAATAAACCACGATATAAATATATTTTCATGGAGTGTTGTGATCAAATGCAACAATTTTCCCCAGTCAGACCCATTTGTGAGATCGGACTCTTAAGATAGGAGCAATCTTTGTTGTGAGGGGAAATGGTATGGCGGGGCAAGATGCAAGGGATTATCAAATTATTTTTCTCTGTAGCTTTTTGAGTCTGGGAATCCTAGCGCGGGATTGGCATTTGGCTCCGACGGTGATCGCCAGTCTTCTGTTATCGGCTTTAGCGGTGCAGATGTTGTTCACCATCTATCAACAGGGTAATAGTTTGCAGCTATTTTCTGGGGAAACTTGGCAAAAATGCTGGCAACATCAGGGCTGGAAAAGTGCCTTAATTACAGGCTTGGGACTCTGTTTACTGCTCCGAGCTAACCATCTTTCCACCTTGGTTTTAGCCGCTAGTTTGGCGATCGCCAGCAAATTTTTGTTGAAAACCCGGGGTAAACATTGGTTCAATCCGGCCAATTTCGGCATTATTGGAGCCTTGACCTTAACGGGAGATGCGTGGGTTTCGCCGGGGCAATGGGGGACGGGCATTTGGTTAGCAGCGGTCTTTTTGGGGGCAGGGGGATTAATGACAGGAAAAGTAGGGCGCTGGGATACATCAGTCATGTTTTTGGGGATTTACGGCGGTTTAGATTTATTACGCAATCTCTGGTTAGGCTGGCCGCCGAGCTTAACTTTCTATCATTTGCAAAATGGCAGTTTATTAGTCTTTGCCCTCTTCATGCTCACCGATCCTCGCTCCATTCCCAATGCCCGCCCAAGTCGCTTAATTTGGGCCACGGCGATCGCCTTTTTAACGTGGCTATTGCAATATTATTTTTATGTGCCAACGGCCATGTTTTGGGCATTATTTATCGTTTCACCGTTAACAATTTTATTAGATTGGGAAATTCCTGCCCCTCGTTTTCAATGGATTCACACTCTCACTAAAAATCCCCTCAAGCTAATGGCTTTAAAGGTTTTTCATCAACGACTAGAGGTGTAAATAATGGTTAACTTAACCCAGACTCTCTATGAAACAGATTTTAACTTGTGGTTAAACCAAACCATCACCCAGTTAAAACAAGGAAATCTTAATCAGATTAATCTCGACAATTTAATTGCAGAAATTGAAGCCATGGGACGCAGCGAAAAACGCGAATTAATTATTCGTCTGCGGGTTCTATTAATGCATCTACTCAAATGGCAATATCAATCAAAAAAACGATCTATAAGTTGGATTGCCACCATCAATGAACAGCGGTTTCAAGTTAATCAATTACTAAAAAATAGCCCCAGCCTAAAACCCTATCTCAAGAAGAATTTTGATGATTGTTATCAAGTTGCTCTTCTAGATGCTGCCCAGGAAACTCAGCTAAACCTTAACCTTAACCTTAACCTATTTCCTATGGATTGTCCTTTTAGCCAGGAGGCCATTTTGACCCCTAATTTCTTGCCAGATTAAGTTTTTTTATGTTTAACCAACGTTCATTAGAGAGATGAAAAATGTCAAATTTAACTGTACAAGACATTATCCGTTCATTAGATAGCTTTTCTGACGAAGACAAAGACAAGTTATTTGATGCATTAATTCGTCAACGAAAACGAAAACTAACAACGACCTCATCCCAGGAAAAAAAAGCGCACTCTTTAAAGATATTCAAAAATTCTCCATCAAATACAACTAAAAATAAATTAGTCAATAAAATTAATTCATTGCAGGGAAAATATGCCCATGTTCGCACCAGCAGTGAAGATTTTGCTAATCGTAAGGCGATTGAAATTTCCCTAGAGAATCGAGAATGAACATTGTTTTTGATGCTTGTTCTCTAATTGCTTTTTTCAGAGATGAGCCGAGAGCTAATGTTGTCAAAAATTATCTAACAGAGGAAAATTACACAAAAATGGTTCATTCTATCAATTTATGTGAAGTCTACTATGATTTCTTAAAGTCGGATGGACAGGCGACTGCTCAATCTATGATCGACGATGTTTTTGACCTCGATATTTCAATTAAAAGTGATTTGACAATGGATTTTTGGAAACAGGTCGGTCAATATAAGGCAGATATCAAAAGAATCTCTTTAGCTGATTGTTTTGCATTAACATTAGCAAATCGACATGGGGCCATTTTATTGACATCTGATCATAAAGAGTTTGACCCGATAGTGTCTTTGCAGATCTGTGAAATTTGTTTTATTCGCTGATTTAGATAATTCTCATCTTTTGTTTTTTATCGGAATATGAATAATGAAAAATCCCAATCAATCTTCTTGTTACTTTATTCGTCCTTTAAAGCCTGTCCTGCTACTTCTTGCCATTGCTTTACCCCTTTTGCTCTTTGCCCAACCTGTTTTAGCTTTTTGCGGCTTCTATGTTGCCCAAGCCGATAGCAGTTTATTCAACCAAGCTTCCCAAGTGATTATTGCCAGAGATGGCGATCGTACCGTTTTGACCATGGCGAATGATTACCAAGGAGAGGTTAAGGATTTCGCCTTAGTTGTCCCCGTTCCTGTTATTTTGAAAGAAGAACAAGTCCATGTGGGAGAACGAAAAATTATTGAACGCTTAGATGGCTTTAGTGCGCCAAGATTAGTGGAATATTTTGATAGTAATCCCTGTGATACTTATGGTCGAGAAATGATGATGGATGCCATGCCTAGTGCTCCTAGTGCCTCCAGGGGACTTCAACAAAAAGCCAGCAATGAAGCGTTGGGGGTCACCATTGAAAATCAATTTTCGGTGGGGGAATATGACATTTTAATTTTGAGCGCGAAGGAGTCGAATGGGTTAGAAAAATGGCTAACTCAGAATGGTTATCGTATTCCGGCAGGGGCGAATCAAGTATTAGCTCCCTATATTAAACAAGGCTTAAAGTTTTTTGTTGCCAAAGTTAACTTGAAGGAGTTCGATCGCCAAGGTTTTCAATCTTTACGACCCTTAATGATGGCCTATGAATCGCCTAAATTCATGTTGCCGATTCGGTTGGGGATGGTGAATGCCAAAGGTGCTCAGGAATTAATTGTTTATCTGCTTTCTCCCAATGGAGCAACGGAGATCACCAATTATCGCACCGAAAAAATTCCCTCTGATGTGGAAATTCCAGAATTCGTACAGTCAGAGTTTAAGGATTTTTATACATCTATGTTCGATACGGTTTATCGGCGATCGGGGCAAAATGTGGCGTTTTTAGAATATGCCTGGAATATGGCTAATTGCGATCCCTGCTCCGCCGATCCACTCTCTCCAACAGAATTAAAACAAGCGGGGGTTTTCTGGTTAGATAACGGCGATTCAAGCGCTCCATCGTCTCCTATGTTTCGCGGTATTCCCCCTCAAAACAGCAACGTTTTTATTACCCGTTTACATCTGCGTTATACCCCCAATAAATTCCCTGAAGATTTACGCTTTCAAACCACGGCAAACCAATCACTTTTCCAAGGGCGTTATGTGATGCGCCGTCCCTATCGCGGTGAAATGAACTGCGATGCAGCCAAAAGTTATCGTCAAATAACGCGGCAACGGCAACAACAAGAAGCAAAAACTTTGGCTAATTTAACAGGCTGGCCCTTGGCAACCATTGATAAAAAAATTGATTACCTTGAGTCGGTCAATGATCCCATTCCTTGGTGGCGTAAACTTTGGCCGCAATCAATGTCTTTGTTTAAAGCAATATTTCACGGTTAAGGTTTTGGCGATCGCCAGCAAGTTTGTGTTGAAAATCCGGGGTAAACATGTGCGTCGTTACAGGGTGGAGATTGAGGGGCACATTGATGAGAATGAAGCGGCATGAGTCGATTGTATAGTGGTGAGAATTTTCTTCTGCCGGTGGTGGTGGCTTTGCGGGCATTGCGGTATGGTGTACTGAATTATTTTGATGAAGCTCTAAGCCAGATAGGTGAACTAAGCAATCGGCTTATGGAAACCTCTACTATCTACTAATTGTCTTATTGCGAAAATCATCTACGACATATTGGGCTTTTCTCAATAAAATTTGAATTTTTAGAGATGCCCTTACACGTATTAACCGTTTACAAGGATAACGATGAAAAATCTCACTCTACTATCTGCTGCGGTTGTTGCCACTACTTCTGGAGTGCTTTTCGGAACTGTGCAAACCGCCTCTGCTTTGAATTGGAATTGGAGTTATTCGGGCACTGGAATAACTGCACAAGGTACTTTCATCACGAATGATACCCCTGATAATTTGGGTTTTTACTTAATTACGGGAATTACTGGTACGCGAAACGGCGAAACAATTATTGGTCTGCAACCTACGGGAACCTCTATCCCAGGAAATGAACCTTTTCATGTTGATAATTTGATTAGTTTAAATGCTCAGCAGTTAACAAAAGATAGTTTTGGGTTTCAGACTTCAGGTGGTAACTATGTTAATCCATTTTTTGCTAGTTTTTTGCCAACGCCAGGTTATTTAGAAGTTTTTTCTGCGTCACCGTTCGTAACTGGAGCTGCAAATTTTGGACCAGAAGATAGCGAGTTGCCTATTAATTTTTCAGCGAGTATTGTCCCTGAACCTTTAACTCTTTTGGGAGCAGGAACTGCTATGGGGTTTGGTAGTTTCTTTAAGCGAAAACTAGCTAAGACAAAAAATAATAAAGTCTAACTTAAACCCCGTCCAGTTTTAACGTTAGTGTATAGTTGGCGATCGCCGACTAGAATTAAGACTTTGGCGATCGCCCTAATTTTGGTTCAATTTGATAGCCAAAACAGAGCAAAGAAAACCATAAACCGGGGGAAAATTCCTGTAGCCAACGCTGAGAATTTAACAACCATTGGGGATACCAAAACCGCAATAGCAAATTCACTAGAGATTGGCGGGTAAAGTCAAAATAGACCAACAGCCAGCGCAGTAAATCTTTAGTACCGGCCATTTCCCAAATCCAGAGCAAAAGTTGGGGATTTTTCCGAGCCGCTTTAATCGCCAAACGGGAAAACAAAAGCCAAGTGGTTCGATCTTTGATAAAGGTCTCGGCCACGTCCGGGGAAGAATCCGCCAATAACCCAAAAAAAGTATTGAGCATGGCGTTAACCCGTTGGGGTGGTAGTTGTTTCCCTGTGGGAACCATCATGCCTTTGGAAAATAGCCAAGTGACAGCAATATTGCTTTGATAAGCTCGAATTTGGTTTAACTGTTGGGCTTTCAAAAGGTCATATTGCAACGCCGTATTTAACAAGTCAGTTAATTTGCCCAAATTCCTCACCAACGACCCAAAACCCGTAAACACTAACGGCGATTGTAAAGAAGCCGCATCCCCGATCGCCATTAACCGATCCACGGCAATTTTGCGGTCTTGGGCACTGGTACTAAAATGACCAGGAATGTAACCAAAAGTCGCTTTTTTCCAAGTTAATTTATCTAAATCACAGCGACGATATTCGGGCAAAATGGTGAAAAAATCTTCATACATTTCCAACAAAGAGCCAGGATTATCGGGGTGAACTTGATGATAATGAAAGAGATAAACTGTTAGCTCGTCCCCCGCCCCCGGAAATAATTCCCAAATTAGCTGTCGTCCCCTAGAAATATCGCCGTGGGAATTTAATACATCGCCATAGGTACTATCCCAAACGACGGAATCAAGACCTTCGATTACTGCCCCCACCGTTGGGCAAACACTGTCAAATGTTCTACCCCCATTTAATTGCCAGGCGATCGGAGAAGCGGTTCCCATGGCATCAATTAATAAGCGCCCTTGGGCCTGTTTTGTTTTCTGACTGGGTAATTCTACACAATCTAAAACTACTTTTTGGGGGTCAATGGTGGCGCGAATAAATTCCGTTTGATCCCAAATTTCTCCCCCAGCAGCTTGTAATTTTTGTCCACATAAAGCTAGAAATTTAGCCGAATCTAAGGCAATATTTAACACCGTCGGCGTATGGAGAACCTTGGCTTTTAAATGAGGGGGATTGTAGGCGTCAAAAAACTTATTAAACCCATCTTGATATTCCTTAGCAATAATACTTTCAAATTCCGCTGGGGTAAACAAATTCAAATCAATGAGTCGCTGAAATTCATCCCGCGAAATATTCCATTCCCGATTCATTCGCCCAAAGGGTAACCGCTCCAGCAATAACACCCGATAGCCCAATCGCGCCATCACAGCGGCATGGACGGCCCCCAAAGCCCCCCCAATATAAATCAAGTCAAACTGAGGAACATTTGCTTCAACAGAAACGGGTTGAGACGCTTGAAAAATAACTTGTTTCGGCGTTTGGGGATTGGCTACACTTTCGCGCCATCTTTTTTCCCACCAGTAAACCCGTGTTAGATCATACTCACCTTCTGGCAACTTTTGAAAAAACTTAACTGTTTCAGGGTACTGAGCTTCTAGGGCTGCAAAAATCGTTTGTTGGCTCAGGTCAATGGCCGGGGGAGCGGGATAGTTTGGCGGAAATTGTTGCTCTAGCACTTGTTGCAATTGCTTGGCGATCGCCGTTTCTTGGGGGAAAGTTTCGTTACCCCAGCGGACACATTTTAAATAAGTCGTGCGCTGTAGTGACCAAACAAAAATTGATAATTCACTGGGTTGTCCCGATGATCCTTGCAGTCGCAACCCCTTAGCCGTCAAATATTTATGACCCAAAGCGGGTTGCCATTGGTGCTGTAACCAATTAACAACTTTGGCCGTCGCGGCGATCGGGACTTCACAATAGAGCAGTTCATGCATGTCTATGAATTTCGTTTTGGAACTCCGTACAAGTAATAATCATGCTCGCTCGACCAATCTTCAGGCATCGAATAAGTGCCAGCCATTTCGTCCAGAAAGTCCCAAGCGTTTTTAGGACTTTCTGGTTCTGTGTTTAAGACCCCTTCCATCCTCCCCTTGCTAAGGGGATGTGCCTGAGCTTGCGAAGGAAGTGGGGTAAGTAAAAAGCTCATCTTGAATACACCCTCTGCTTTTTGTGTGACAACATCGTAAATAGACTTAAAAAAGTGCCAAGTAGTAGGAATTTACCCAGTCTTCCATGCCCGCTACTCTTTTATTCGGGCCTTGGGTCACCCGAACGTAGGCCCAGTTTTCTCGTTGCTCTAAAATCTGAACCACATTGCCATTATTCAATCCGGCAGTCACCTGACCATTAGGCGTAGTACGCAGTGCTAGTTGCCCCTGTTTTAGTCCCACAACCTTTGCTCTCGAACCCTGTTGAGTATGCCCTTGCAGACGGATCTGACTGCGGTGAATGTAGCCTCCCCCACATTGGTCAGTGTAATACCATTCCCCGGTTGGTTCATAGACGGTGATATTAATGTGTCTGGAAATGGTGCAAATAATTTCTCCATTGGGAGCATTACGCACATTGGAAGGGGGAGCAAAGACATGGGCGGACGACTGGGCCAAGCTGGGGGCTGCAAACGACAATCCGACCGTACCTGCCAGCACACTACTCCCAAGAGAGTTTTTCCCAATAAACATGTCTTCTTTCCCCTTTTACTTCCTCGTTAGCGTTTCGCTAAGTTCTTATTGCGGGCAATTTTACGCAGACGAATGGATTCTGGGGTAATTTCCACCAATTCGTCGGGGCCGATATATTCCAAAGCCCGTTCCAAGTTCATTTCTTCGGGGGCTTGGAGTTGAACTAATTCATCGCCGGTGGCGGAACGGTGGTTGGTTAATTGTTTGGTTTTGCAAACGTTGAGTTCTACATCCTGGGGTCGGTTGTGTTCCCCAATGATCATGCCCCGGTAAACTTTAGTTCCTGGGGTGATAAAGAAAACGCCCCGATCTTCCGCATTTTTCATGGCGTAGAAGGTGGAAACGCCCTCTTCAAAGGCAATCATGACACCGTTGTAACGGGTATCGAGGTCACCGCTGAGGGGTCGATATTCCAAAAAGCTATGGTTCATGATCCCTTCGCCCCGCGTCATACGGATGAAGTCGCCCCGGAAACCCAGTAAGCCCCGAGCGGGAATGACAAATTCCAATTGGGTACGACCGTTCACTCCGGTTTGCATGTCTTGCATTTCGCCCCGACGTTGCCCCAGACGTTCGATACAGGAACCCACGGCAGCTTCAGGAACATCTAGAACCAAATATTCAAAGGGTTCGCAGGGTTGCCCGTTGACTTCACGGTAAATGACTCGCGGTTGGGCGACTTGGAATTCATAGCCTTCGCGCCGCATGGTTTCGATCAAAATCCCTAAGTGTAATTCTCCCCGACCGGAAACGAGGAATTGTTCGGCACTTTCTCCGTCTTCTACCCGTAACGCAACGTTGGTTTCCAGTTCCCGATTGAGGCGATCGCGGATTTGACGGGAGGTGACAAATTTTCCTTCTTGACCGGCAAAGGGAGAATTATTAACGGAAAAGGTCATTTGTAGGGTCGGCTCGTCCACTTTGATCAGCGGCAAGGCTTGGGGTTCATCGGGACAGGTCAGGGTTTCCCCAATATTTGCATCGGCAAAACCGGCGATCGCCACAATGTAACCGGCGCTGGCTTCTTCGAGTTCAATGCGTTTGAGACCTTCAAACCCTAAAAGTTTTGTGACCCGACCTTTGGCGATCGATCCATCTTCTTTAACTAAAGCTGCTTGTTGTCCCGCTTTAATGGTGCCGTTATGGATCCGACCAATGATGATTCGGCCCAGGTAATCGGAATAATCCAGGGTGGTTACCTGTAATTGGAGGGGTTTGGTGGGATCACCGGCCGGGGGCGGAACATGGTGCAACATTGCCTCGAACAAAGGCTTCATATCTTCGGAATCATCTTCTAGGCTAGCTTTGGCAAAGCCCCCTAACCCCGAAGCAAATAGGGTGGTGAAGTCACATTGATCATCGTCGGCCCCCAACTCCACAAACAAATCAAACACCTTATCAACAGCGACGTTCGGGTCGGCCCGGGGGCGATCGATTTTGTTAACAACAACGAGGGGACGCAATCCTTTTTCCAAGGCTTTTTTCAACACAAAGCGGGTTTGGGGCATGGGGCCTTCATTGGCATCGACAATTAAGACACAGCCATCGACCATGCCGAGCACTCGTTCTACTTCGCCACCAAAGTCAGCGTGGCCAGGGGTGTCAACAATATTAATTAATGTATCTTGATATCGAACCGCAGTATTTTTGGAAAGAATAGTGATGCCCCGCTCCCGCTCTAGGTCATTGGAGTCCATCACACAGATCGGAACATCTTCCCCTTCCCGAAAGATTCCTGATTGTTTGAGCAGTGCATCTACAAGGGTGGTTTTACCGTGGTCAACGTGGGCAATGATGGCAACATTGCGGATGGGAAGGGACATAACGAACAAGCGGCTTCAATGTCCGCAGTAACAATTTGTAATGATTCAGTTTATCCCACCCTCGACACCGATGGCTATCATTAAGGGTTCTGTTTTTCAAGCCCACCCCCGCAATTGATAAATGGCCAGCCCAATGTATTCCTTTAACACTAGGGTTGTTTGTTCTAAATTGTTGGCATCGGGAATAAGACTCAGCAGGATGGTGGCAAGGTTCACGGGGAACCCCTCTGTTGGGCCAGTTAAAAAGTCGGTGGCGGCGGGAATTACGGTAAAGCCGAGTTTTTCAAAAATTCTTTTAGACCGGGGCATGTGATAGCCCGATGTGACAAGGATAATGGTGTCGATTTGACGGCGATCAAGGATGGCTTTGGTGTTGACGGCATTTTCACGGGTATTTAAGGACTCTCCTTCTTCAATCATGGCGGTGTCGGGAACCCCTAGTCGTTGCATTAATTGGGCAATGTCCGCCGCTTCTGATCCCTGTTTTGTGCCCCACCACGGAATCCGTCCCCCGCTGGCAATAATGAGTGGGGCTTTGTTTTCTAAGTAAAGTTGAGCCGCATAAATCGGGCGATCGCCAGCTTCGGCTACTTCGGGAAATTGTCGGGGATAGGACGCTTCATATAACCCTCCTCCTAAAACGACGATCGCCGGAGCGGTGGGTAAGTTAGCTGGGGGCAGATTTTGATATTCCAAACTGCGGACGAGGAATGTACTAACCCAACTATTACTGCTAATTAAAAGAATTAATAAGGCGATTAGGGCGGGCCATTGCAAAGGCGATCGCCGTCGCCAAGCCCAAAATGAGATACCGAGTAATAAAAGGGTGATTAGCCCTAAGGGATAGAGAAAAAGGGGGAGGAGCTTAGAAAAAAACAAAAACATCGTCACTTCTCCCAACTTAATGGCGTTAATTTGTCCTTTATTCCCCAGTAATAGCTAATTCTTCCACCCACACCGCTGGACAAACTCCCCCCGGCGTAACTTCAGCCTCTGGCTCTAGGTAAATGATGGATTTTAGTACCTCAAGAAAATCCCCAGCAACGGTGGCGGCATCAATACTTTGACGCTCATTTTTGTTGACTAACCAACCATCAAAGGGCAGGGAAAAAGATCCTTGCAAGGCATTTACCCCGGCATGGAGGGCTTGCAATTTGTCGATGTAAACCACATTTTCGGCGGTGTCGAGGCTATAGGTTTGCTCAGGGGTTTTGTTGCTATACACATGGTAAAAATGACCACTAACGGTGATTTTTGCGCCAATGTTGGCGTTGCCGGTGGGTTGGGTATTAAAGCGTTTTGCGGTTCCAGCACTGTGCAATAAACCTGTTAAAACCCCATCTTTAATTAGTTCTACTAGCCGCGTCGGAGTGCCTTCCCCATCAAACCGTTCCGCTGCAATGTTGCCGGGATGTAGAGCATCATCACTGACACAGAGTAGGTCACTGGCGATCGCCGTGCCGAGGGTTTCGGGGGTGGCGAGGGATTGTTTATCGAGAATACTTTGGGCGTTATAGAGGTTAGAAAAGGCCCCCAGTAGGCTCAAAAAAGCTTTGGGGGAAAAGACGACCCGATATTTGCCCGTGGCGATCGGTCGATAGTCTAAATGGCTGAGGGTTTTGGCTTTGACCAATTGCAAACAGCCGTTAATGTCCAAATGGGCCAAGTCGCGGCTAATTTTCATTTCTCCGACACTGCGGGGTTTTTTCCCTTCCTGTTCCGCCCGACTGTAAAGATAAACCGAGGCATAGGCGCGGGATTCATAGCGTTTGGCCCCCGCACTGTTGAGGTAAAAGCGTTCAGTGGTTTCTTCGGATAGGCCGTTGTAGGGAACCCCAGTAATAGCCGGATGACTTTCCAATAAATCTTTTTCGGCTTTAACCAAGGTTTCAATTAAAGTCCCGATGGGGGTCGGTTCAATCACAGAATCGGTGGACTCGGCTAAGGGTTTTTGGGCTTCCGGGCTAAAGTCGGGAATATTGTCGGTGATGCCAAAGGCACTGGCTTCGGCGGCGGTTTCCAGGGCCAGACAAATCCCAGAACTATCTAAATCTGTGGTACTAGCTACCCCCACTAACCCCTTTTCATTCCAGACCCGTACAATCACGCTGGCTCGGTTGGAGGCTTCCACTTGTTTCGGTTCCCCAAAGGCTACTTCCACCCCGGTATCGTCTACGGAAGATCCATAAATGTCGTATTGTTTAATCCCTAACGCCTTGGCTCCTTGGTGGGCATGGTCGGCGATCGCCTGAATATCGAGCATAGTTTTTTCGGTGTCTTAATTAAGTAAAAAAATTAGGGTTTAAGCAATAACTTAAATCGGATATTGCTTGAATTGAGAATCGAGACTTACCACAGGCATTTCTTCAACAATTGCTTGCGAAATCATTAAACGGTCAAAGGGATCTCGATGATAAAAATCTAGCTTTGCAACTAAATTTAAATGATCATAGTTAATCTCCAAAATTTCAAAGTCATTAATTTTTACTTGCTCTTGGATAAACGGATGAAAAGGTTCAGGTAATTGAAACTTATTGATACTAGACTTGATGGCAATTTCCCATAAGCTGGCGACACTAATGAACACATCATGATCAGCCTCTAACAAATCAAATAATTTAAAATTAAGGCGATCGTCTTCCAAGATAAACCAGAGAAAGATATGGGTGTCGATCAAGATTTTCACTTTAGATACTCCTCAAAATCTTCTAAAGGTTCATCAAAATCCGGAGCAAGCCAAATCAATCCCTTCGCAGATCCCCGTTGGCGGCGCTTTTTTGTGGGTGGCTCCACTGTTTGGACAGTAACCGAAACCTCTTTACCTTCGAGATTTTTAGGTAAAGGCTCCATTAAATTGATCTGACCATTATGGCAAATTACCTTAATCGTAATCATCGTCTGACTCCTTAGATCAATCTTCCCTTAACGGCCACCAACGGTAATCGAATCAACCTTAATGTGGGGTTGGCCAACGGTGACATAAACGCTGCCACTGACGGAACCACAGAAGCCCGCTGCGAGGCCTAAATCCTGGGACGACATCGAAATTTTATTCATAATGTCGGTGGCTGAGCCAATCAAGGTTGCGCCTTTTAAGGGTTTGGTGATTTTGCCATTTTCAATTAAATAGGCTTCAGAAACGGCAAAGTTAAATTCCCCCGTTGCTCCTACACTACCACCGCCCATTTGTTTACAATAAATGCCTTTTTCGACGGAATTAAATAAGTCATCTACGGCATATTCCCCCGGTGCAATGTAGGTATTTCGCATCCGTGAAGCCGCTGCATAGGCATAACTTTGACGGCGACCGCTACCAGTACGGGGATGGCCGGTGCGAACTGAGCCAGTGCGATCGGCAATGAAGTTTTTCAGAATGCCATTTTCAATTAACAAAGTGCGCTGGCTGGGCATTCCTTCATCGTCCATATCAATGGTGCCAAAGGCTTGGTCGGTGATACCTTCATCCCAAGCAGTGAGATTTTCGTGGGCAATTTTTTCGCCTTTTTTATCGAGAAAGGGGGTGGTTTTATGCTCAATTTGCGTCGTTTCTAATAAGTGACCACAGGCTTCATGGAAGATGACACCCCCAAATTGGTTAGCCATAATAATCGGATAATTGCCCGATTCAACATAATCGGCATAAAGCATTTTTCCAGCGGATTCGGCCACATCTTGAGCGGCGGCTTCCGCATTCCAGGTGCGTAAATAATCCGGATTACTGGTATCGCCGGAGCGTTTACCGATGGAGGTGCGATGTTCTCCGTCAGCACAAAATAGGGAAAAACCCACGGATTGGGTCAGGCGAATATCCCGCGCAAAGGTGCCATCACTGGCGGCCACTAATACTTCTTGCCAGTCCCGAAAATAGGCGGCGCGACGGGATTGGGCGTGGTTGGCATACTGGTCTAATTTCTGGTTTGCCCGTAGTAAAATATCGCTCATTTCCTGCATGGGACTGCAACGATCTAACCAACTATCTTTCTGTTTGGCGCTGGCATAATCCCGAAACATTTCCAGGTTTAGTTCGGGAATAAAAGACCGGGGGGAGGGCATGGTTAACCCCAAAATCGATAAGCCTTTTTCGAGGGCAGTACGCAATCCCGTAAATGACAGGTCGTTGGTGCTGACATAACAGTCGGCTTTACCGCGATAGACCCGCACTCCGCATCCACTGGATAGTCGGGGAGTAAGGCTGGTGATGGCATCGTCTTCGGCAAGACAACTGACGTAGTTAACTTTTTCGAGGAAGAATTCGACAAAATCGGCTCCCGCTGCCCGTCCTAGTCCCAATAGTGTGGAGAGGGATTGTCGCCATTTTTCATCGAGGCGATCGCGGTTTAGGGTGTAGTTGAGGGTGGGCAAATCTTTGGAGAGCAACAGGGTGGGGGGCATGATGGTTTGTGAGTCTGTGTGGTGCGAAACATTTCTTAATGTATTCTACTTAGTCTAGCGCGTGGGGTAATCCCCTGAAAAAAAGCTTGTTGAGCGCAGCCTTGATCCCCTTTCACTCCTCGCTAATGGGTAAAGATTCTCCTACTTTTTAAATTGAGTGAAAACTCCAGTATTTAAGAAGCTAAAAGTCAATTACTACATCACAATTTATCACTATTTTAAAATCTAAGAGTGATGATAATTCTTAAATTTTCCCGCCCAAACATCATCCAACAAACTATATAAAACCGGCACAACTAATAAACTTAATAAGGTTGACGTAAATAAGCCCCCAATAATGGCGATCGCCATCGGTTGCCGTAATTCTGCCCCAGCCCCCCAACCTAACGCTAAAGGCAACATGCCTAAAATGGTCGAACCAGTGGTCATTAAAATAGGACGAAACCTGACTTTGCCGGTGGTTAGTAAAGCTTGGTAGCGGGAATAACCTTGCTGTCGTAATTGATTGGCATAATCGATTAACAAAATGGCATTTTTATCCAATAAACCCAGTAAGAAAATCAGGCCAATTAAGGAAATCATGCCGAATTCGCTTTGGGTCAACAGTAGCCCTAACATCGCTCCGACAATGGACAACGGTAAAGATAGGGCAACCACCAACGGTTCCAATAAGCGCCGAAATAAGCCCCAAAAAATGGCAATCATCCCCACAATAGACAGGGCAAAGGCTACCCCAAATTCCGCAAAAATAAGGCCCACCCGCGCCGATTCTCCCTGCACATTTAGCTCCACTCCGGCGGGTAACAAACTTTTGGCGATCGCCGTGACTTGATTGGTAATGTCACCGAGGGGATAGTCCGGCAACAGAGAGGCCGTGAGATACACTACCCGTTGGCCGCGAAAATGCTCGATCGCCTCGGAATCGGTTTCCATCCCAGTTAATTCCACTTGCACGAGGCCCGGAATAGCCTGCACTTTTTCCTTTAATTGAGTGGCGGTGGACTTCAAAACGTCTAAATTTTCCCCCAGTAACCCCAGCTTTAACGGCGTATCATCCCCCGTTTGCACAAATAAAATATTTTCAACCCGGGTAGTCACCTTGGGGATTGGGGGTAACGTTTGCCGGACTTCACTTTGCACCGCTTGGGTGGTTTGTTGGCGATCGCCCTTTAATTTGGTATAAATACGACCCTTGAGGGGATTGCCTTGGCTACCCACCACGGTAAAGGTTTCCGCCACTGCCGAATTTTCCAGTAACGTCGGTTCCAATTTTTCTGCAATGCGTCGTCCCCGCCGTAATAACAACGCTTCCGGGGATTCCACCAATTGATCCACCCAGTCAAACGCCCCACCGGATTCCGTTATCGTGGGCATTTCTGGGGAGGGTGAAGCCAATGCGGCAGACAGTTTGGGGGGAGCCGATTGAAAAACCACATTGAATTCCCCCCGATCCAACGTTGGCACAAAGCCTTGGGGAATAAGGGGAATAATGGCGATACCAGCCATAAAACTAAGGGTTGCTAGGCCTACCATCCACCAGCGATGGTGCAATGACCAAACGAGTAATTGCTGATAGCGATCGCCGAGCCACTGTAAACCACGGGTAAATAAAGAAGATGAGGCATTATTTTTGGGACGTAACCACATCACCGCCAACACAGGGGAAAGTGTCCGGGCGACTAAGAGAGAAAAAATCACTGCTGCTGACACTGTGACCGCAAAGGGAAAAAAGAATTGTCCCAGGGTTCCCCCCAACAACGCCACGGGTAAAAAGACCACCACAATGGACACCGTGGTCGCCGTTACCGTTAAGCCAATTTCCTGGGTTCCCACTTTTGCCGCTTCCTTGGGCGATAATCCCAATTCAAGATGGCGGGTAATATTTTCTACATCGACAATGGCATCATCCACCACAATGCCAATCACCAAGGCGAGGGCCAACAGAGTCAACGTTTCTAGGTTAAATCCCAAGACCGCCATCACAATGCAGGTTCCCAACAACGACAGGGGAATGGCGATCGCTGAAATGACCGTCGCCCGAACACTGTGTAAAAATGGATAAATGATCAGCACTGCTAAGGCAATCGCCTCTAACAAAGCGTCAATGGTGGCGTTGGTGGCTTCTCGGATATAGTCCGCCTGGGTTTCCGCCTCCAAAAATTGCCATGAGGGAAAATTGGGCGCGGCCTGTTTGATCACCTCTTCAACGTTATCCACCACATTCAACGTATTCGCTTTACCCGTTTTCACCACCTGCAACGCCAACACATCTTTCCCTTTGTAGCGAGTTAAAGTGGGGGGATTAATGGTTTGGGCGGCATTATCCGCTCCCGTGCGAAAATTAGCATCCCCCAGTAAATTGACCCGTAAAACCCCGTCAATGGCTTCGAGTTGGGGAATAAGTTTGGTTTTTAAGGGTTCGGCCATGTCTTCCAAGGCCAAATCTGGAGCCTGGATCGCATAGGTCACCGCTGCCGACTCATTGAGGTTAAACGGGACAATTTCCAGATTGCTGCCGGTGGGCAATGGCAAATCCTGCAAGGTTTTTTCCACAAGGGCGGTGGTTTCCTCCAATGTTTTTCCCGTGGGAAAGGTCACAGAAATCACCGCTTGACCCGCATAGGTTGAGGAATATAGTTCCGTGTCCGGCAGGGTAATTAATTTTTGCTCCAAGGGTTCCGTCAAGGCTGTTTCCATCTCCGCAATGCTCAACCCCGCCGCCGATCCCTGCACTATCACCACCGGAAAACTCACTTCGGGAAACAGGGCATATTTCAACGAACTAAAGGCCAACAACCCCGCCACGGCGATCGCCAACCAAAAACTAATGGTTAACCAGGGATGATCAATGGCCCAATGGGAGAGATTCCAGCGGGAAGAAGGGGAGGATTGCATAAAAGGAATGTTTGAAACCGGGCCAAGGTCTATTTTACGGACGAGAGCCTAATTTTGAAAAATATCTCAGACAAAAACCGAACCGACCTCAGCTAAATCCCGATAAAATAATCATCAAAAGATAAAAGTGATCGATCGCCTAGAACTCAATCCATGCCAGCCAAAGACATTTTTCATGATTGCGTGAAACGGGCACTGATCAAGGAAGATTGGATGATTACCAATGATCCTCTCAGCTTAAAAATAGGCACAAAAGACTTATTTATTAATCTGGCGGCCGAAAAGCTACTCATTGCTGAAAAACAAAATCAAAGAATTGCCGTAGAAGTTAAAAGCTTTGTGGGTACTTCAGAGGTGGAAGATCTCAAAAATGCCCTTGGGCAATATATTCTTTATGAGAAAGTTATTAAAAAACAATCCCTTGAACATATTTTGTACCTTGCCATTAGAGAAACTGTTTATGTCAGCTTGTTTACCGAAGAAATTGGTCAAATTTTACTAGAAGAAAACACACTAAAGTTAATCGTTTTTAATCCTGAGAGAGAGGTTATTGTTAAATGGATACACTAACTAACTATCGAAAAATTATCAATCAAATACTAACTCCTTATACTCGCATTTCCTATGCCAATGCCAATATTCAAAATCGCCTAGTCTTTGATGAAAAACATGACCAATATCTAATTATTTCTGAAGGCTGGCAAAATAACCAACGCTACCATAGCGTATTAATTCATCTCGAAATTATTAATTCTAAGATCTGGATACAATGTGACAATACAGAAAATGGTATTGCCAATGAATTATTGGATGCCGGTATTCCTAAAACGAAAATTGTTTTGGGCTTCCATGAACCTCAACTTCGTCCCCATACTGGCTTTGCGGTTTCTTAATTACCCAATGATGAACAGAAAGATTGCCTAGAATGGGGAAAGTGCAATCAAAATTTTTTACGATTAAATATTAGGGTTGATTTGTCTAAAATAGTATTTTCCTAACCGAGACTGACTGACGATAAAATAGAGACATTGCTTTATTTTGCGTTTTCATTGTCAATATGGCCCTCATCACCGTTCAATCCCTCCGTAAAGATTTTGGTATTAAAGAAATTTTGCGGGATGCTAGTTTCAATATCGAAGTCGGCGATCGGGTGGGCTTGATTGGGGTCAATGGGTCTGGGAAATCGACGCTACTGAAAATGATTGCTGGTTTAGAACCCCCCGATGGGGGAGACTATTGGTGTAACAGTAGTGCAAAAGTAATTTATTTGCCCCAACAACCTGAAATGGAAGGGGACAGGACGGTTTTAGAGCAGGTTTTTGTGGATAGTGGCGAACAATGGCAACAGGTCAAGCAATATGAAGAACTGTCCGATCAATTAGCTCACCAAGGGGATAACCCGCAATTATTGAACCGTTTGTCGGCACTGTCGGCTCAAATGGAAACCAGTGGAGCTTGGGAACTGGAAACCCAGGCTAAAATCATTCTGACCCAGTTGGGAATTGATCGCCTAGATGCCAAAATTGCCGATTTGTCTGGGGGATACCGTAAACGGGTGGCGATCGCCGCGGCCTTATTATCCCAGCCCGATGTGTTGTTAATAGATGAACCCACTAACCATCTAGATGCCTTTACCGTCGAATGGTTACAAAGTTATTTGCAACGCTTTCGGGGGGCTTTGCTATTAATCACCCACGACCGTTATTTTTTAGATAAAGTCACCAATCGCATTTTAGAAATTGACCAAGGTGAACTCTATAATTATGACGGTAACTATGCCTATTACTTAACCAAAAAAGCCGAAGCCGAAGACTCAGAACAAAGCAGTCAACGCAAACATCGGGGTGTCCTACGGCGGGAATTAGAATGGTTAAAACGGGGGCCAAAAGCCCGCAGTACCAAACAAAAAGCCCGCATTGATCGCATTCATGATATGCAAGACACTACTTTTAAAAGCGGGTCGGACAAAGTTAATATTAGTACGGCTGGGCGACGTATTGGCAAAAAAGTGGTGGAGCTAGAAAACATCTATAAAAGCTTTGACGATAAACAACTCATTCAGAATTTTTCCTATATCTTTACCCCCGAAGATCGAGTCGGCATTGTCGGCAAAAATGGAGTTGGCAAATCAACCTTGATGAATCTAATTACAGGACGATTAGCCCCCGATAGCGGCACGATAGAAATTGGCTCGACTATTCATTTTGGCTACTTTGATCAACATTCCGATGACCTAAGCCTAAATCCTAATCAACGGGTTATTGATTATTTAAAAAGTGTGGCAGAATTGGTCAAAACCACCGACGGCGAAGTGATTACCGCGTCCCAAATGTTAGAGCGATTTTTGTTTCTGCCTAATCAACAATTTTCTCCGATCGCCAAATTATCCGGGGGAGAAAAACGACGCTTATTTTTATTAAAAGTGTTAATGCAAGCCCCAAATGTATTAATTTTGGATGAACCAACTAACGACTTAGATGTGCAGACTTTAGCCGTGTTAGAAGATTATCTAGAAGACTTTAATGGTTGCGTCATTGTGGTTTCCCATGATCGCTACTTTTTAGACCGTACCGTTGATACCATTTTTGCCTTTGAAGACTTAGGCAATCTCAAAAAATATCCGGGCAATTACACACTCTATATCGACTATAAAAAAGCGGAACAAGCCCAAGCGAATGAAGCCGCTGTGGCCGAGAAAAAAGCTCAAACTGCCACCGTCCACATGCCAGTCAGCGCTATCCCAACCGCATCAGCCAACAAAAAATTATCCTACAAAGAAAAACGCGAATATGAACAACTCGAACAGCAAATTCCTAAACTAGAAACGGAAAAGGCAACTTTAGAAAAGCAACTTTATAGCAGTCCTAATGGTGACTTTAGTCAATTACAAACCCTAACGGAAAAATTAGCCGAATTAAGTCAAAGTATTGATCATAAAACTGAACGTTGGTTGGAATTGGCCGAGCGTCTTTAGGTAATCACGATCTTGGGCAGGGGGTATGCCAATGTAGAGCTTTTGAGGTTTGTAGGGTAAAAATATCGGGATGACAGGATTTGAACCTGCGACATCCTGCTCCCAAAGCAGGCGCGCTACCAAGCTGCGCTACATCCCGTTCGCTTAACCATCTTATCCTATTGGCAACTTAAGCGGTGTTACCAGCCAAGGATTTATTTTCTAGGATCGAGGCGTTGTCCTGACTGTTTTTCTGCTCTGAATTCTATGCAATATCCCATTTATTTGGACAATCACGCCACAACGTCCCTCGATCGCCGAGTATTAACTGCCATGCTGCCTTATTTTACGGAGGCTTATGGCAATGCGGGGAGTGCCCATGCCTATGGTTGGGAGGCAGAGGCAGCTATTAAACAGGCTCGGTTGACGATCGCCGAGATACTGGAAGCTGAGGCGGAAACGATTATTTTCACCAGCGGCGCCACGGAGGCCAACAACCTGGCCATTAAAGGTGTTGCAGAAGTCTATTTCCATCAGGGTAGACATTTAATTACAGTGCAGACGGAACATCAGGCGGTGTTAGCGCCCTGTCAATATTTGGAATCCCTTGGCTTTGAGGTGACCTACTTACCTGTGCGGCCCAATGGGTTGGTGGATTTAAAACAGTTAGAAAAAGCCCTGCGCCCCGATACGATTTTGGTATCTGTGATGGCGGCCAATAATGAGATTGGGGTTTTGCAGCCGTTAGGGGAAATTGGACAATTGTGTCGGCAACATCAAGTCATTTTTCACACTGACGCGGCCCAGGCGATCGCCAAAATCCCTTTAGATGTGGAAGATCTGAAAATTGATTTATTGTCCTTTACCGCCCATAAAATTCACGGGCCAAAAGGCATTGGTGGTTTATATCGGCGATCGGGGATTAAACTTGCTCCCCAACTCCACGGCGGCGGTCAAGAAGGGGGCATTAGGGCCGGAACCCTGCCAACCCCATTAATCGTGGGCATGGCTAAAGCCCTAGAGTTGGCAGCCCAGACCATGAAGTCAGAGGGCGATCGCCAACGACAGCTACGGGATCAACTCTGGCAAGGATTAAGTCAAATCGGTGGGATTATTCTGAACGGCGATGGGCATCAGCGACTCCCCGGCAATCTCAACATCAGTATTGAAGGGGTTAAAGGCCCCCAATTATTACTCGCTCTCCAGCCCCACATCGCCCTCTCTTCCGGTTCAGCGTGTTCTACCCGTAAACCCCAAACCTCCCATGTACTCGAGGCCTTAGGGCGGGATCAAACTCTGGCCCAAGCGAGCCTGCGATTTGGCTTAAGCCGCTTTACCATCTCAGAAGACATCCAAACAGCGATCGGCATCGTTACCAAAACCATTACAACCCTTCGTCAACAGTTCTTGTGAATGCTCACCTTGGCGATCTTCTCCATACATCTAACTAATCCTATCCATCGAAAAAAACTTCTCAAAAGTTTACAAAGTTTAATATAATTACAAATGAGATCACTAGGTATTTATTCTCATCGCCACCATGTTGGAAAACTTCCCCTGGCTAACAACGCTAATCGCCTTACCGTTAGTTGCCGCCCTCTTCATTCCGATCCTCCCCGACAAAGACGGGAAACAAGTCCGCTGGTATGCCCTAGGTGTGGGTCTAGCGGATTTTATTTTGATGACCTATGTTTTCTGGAATCACTACGACATCAACGATTCCGGTTTTCAACTCCAAGAAAAAATTAGCTGGATTCCTCAATTTGGCTTAAGTTGGAGCGTTTCCGTTGACGGCATTTCCATGCCCTTAGTGCTTCTAGCTGGTTTAGTCACAACCCTATCAATTTTTGCGGCGTGGCAGGTTAATCATAAGCCCCGCCTTTTTTATTTTCTGATGCTGGTGCTCTACGCCGCCCAGATTGGGGTATTTGTAGCTCAAGATATGCTACTGCTCTTCATCATGTGGGAACTGGAGTTGGTTCCGGTTTATCTTCTGGTTTGCATTTGGGGCGGACAACGGCGTCAGTACGCAGCTATGAAGTTTTTGCTTTACACCGCAGCGGCTTCCATTTTCATTCTGGTGGCAGCCTTAGGTCTAGCCTTCTACGGTGACGTGGTTACCTTTGACATTGCCGAGTTGGGCTTGAAAAATTACCCGATCGCCCTAGAGATTTTTCTGTATGGCGGACTGTTATTAGCCTTCGGTGTCAAATTAGCAATTTTTCCTTTCCATACCTGGTTACCCGATGCCCACGGCGAGGCCTCTGCCCCTGTTTCGATGATTTTGGCTGGGGTACTACTGAAAATGGGCGGTTACGGTTTAATTCGCTTAAACCTAGGTTTATTAGGTGATGCCCACGTTTACTTTGCCCCGATTCTGGTCATTCTCGGCGTCGTCAATGTCATTTACGGTGGATTTTCCGCCTTTTCCCAGGACAATATGAAGCGGCGTTTAGCCTATTCCTCTGTTTCCCACATGGGTTTTGTCCTCCTCGGCATTGCATCCTTCACCGACCTGGGCATCAGTGGCGCCATGTTACAAATGCTTTCCCACGGTTTGATTGCTGCTGTTCTCTTCTTCCTGGCTGGGGTTACTTACGACCGTACCCACACCTTGTCCTTGGCCCAGATGGGTAATATCGGCAAGGTGATGCCCACCGTCTTTGCTCTGTTCACGATTGGAGCAATGGCTTCCCTAGCGTTACCCGGCATGAGTGGTTTTGCGAGTGAGTTAGCGGTGTTTGTTGGGGTCAGTACCAGCGATATTTACAGCCCTACTTTTCGGACTGTGACCGTATTTCTGGCGGCAGTCGGCTTAGTGTTAACGCCCATTTACCTGCTGTCCATGCTGCGGCAATTATTTTACGGAACCGACGCGCTACCGTCCTGTAACCTTAATGAACAAAGCTCATCCACCAACTTTGACCAAGAAGCGGTTTGTTTTGGAACTAGTTGCGTGTTACCCGGTGAGGCCCGTTACGACGATGCCTATCCCCGCGAGGTTTTCATTGCCGCTTGTTTCATGGTGCCGATTATTGCAGTGGGATTTTATCCCAAGTTAGCAACCCAGGTGTATGACGCAACCACTGTGGCGGTGAATGATAACGTGCGTCAATCCTATGTGCAAATTGCTGAAACAAATCCGGGAATTTATGCAGAGGCGTTAACTGCCCCCCAAATTCCCCACACGGATTTTGCAACAGTATCGGTTAAATAATCTGTGATCTCCGACGACAGTTTGCTCGTCACTTGACTTTCTTAATTAGGGTAGGGGTTTAAAATCCTCTACTTTTTTTGCGTTTATTCAAAGACCTGTTAAAAATAATGATTTTCTCTTCCTTTTTGTCGCCTGAATCCTTTGCATAAAAGGCTTTTTAGATAATTCTCCATGAGTCATTTGAGGAGAAAGTTAGGTTTTAAAAATATATTCAAAACCCGTATTATCCCATTGACTCGTAAAGTGGGTTATATTTTGACAAATTTAAAATCTTTACTACGAATAAGTTTGATAATTACTCCAACTTTTTTCAATATGCTTGAATTTGATAAAACCTACGGTTCAGATCAGTATGGAATGGTTTGGGGATATTATTTTTCCCCTGGTCAACCTGCCCAGTGGATTACCGCCATAGAAGCCCATAATTTTTTACATTCTTCCCAAGAGCATGGCCGAGGAGATTTTTTTTGGCTACATTTTGCGTTGTCCAACGCGGCTTCGGAAAATTGGTTAAAACGGCATTTTGCTCTACCAGACAGCTTTTATCTATCTCTCAATAATGGTGTTCAGTCTTCCCGTCTAGAAAAGGAAGGCAATGCATTAGTAGCGGTGATTTATGATGTTTTATTTGATTTTACCTTTGATCCAGAGGCGATCGCCGCAGCGAGCTTATATATAGAACCAAGATTTATTATTAGTGCGCGCTTACGACCACTCCGGTCTGTTGACCAGCTAAAAATCGCGGTTCAAAATGGTCAAATTTTCCGATCAACAATTGAGTTGTTAGCTCATTTATTGGAAAGACAAGCGCAAGTCCTTGTTGACATTTTAAAACAATCGACCATCCATGTCGATCAAATTGAAGATAGCTTATTAGCCAGCCGAATTGCTATTAGTCGTCGTGAATTGGGGATTTTGCGTCGTTTATTGGTGCGTTTACAACGGTTATTGGCTCCGGAACCCTCTGCCTTCTTTCGATTGCTTAGTCATCCAATGGAGTGGATTACTGAGGAAGATCTTCAGACACTTCAACAAGCAGCGGAAGAATTTTCTACAACCATTGATAATACCATTTCCTTAATAGAGCGAGTAAAGTTATTACAGGATGAAATAACGTCATTGGTTAATGAACAAACTAATCACACGCTTTATATTTTGACAATTGTTACGGTTATTGCATTGCCGATTAATATCGTTGCAGGTTTATTTGGTATGAATGTTGGAGGCATTCCCTTAGCAGATAATAACCATGGATTTTTGACTGTTGTATTTATTTTATTTTCGTTAACCAGCTCATTAATTTACTTAACCCTGATTCGTCGTCGCCATTAATATTATTAGTCTCGTTTTTAGATTAGGCTGAGGGAAGAAAATTCCAAGTTTCATTACTGACAGTACATTTAAAGGGATTAACCCCCCCAAGCCCCAGCCACCATTAGCCCCTAAAACCAGGCAGTCTTGCAGAGATCTGCGACGCGGTGCAATAGGGTTAAAATAGGCGCAAAGACAGAATAGAGGGATGCTCAGTTATGCAAGTTTTACCCAAAATAAGCGTCGATCAGTTATATGACAGTGATTACCAACTGTGGCTAGAAAGAACAGTTACTACATTAAAAAATAAAAATTTTGAGAATCTGGATTTAAATAACTTAATTGAGGAGATTGAGAGTTTGGGACGTAGCGAAAAGCGGGCAATTTCCAGTTATTTGATGCGGCTTTGCGAACATCTTCTCAAAATCGGGTATTGGGAATCTGAACGAGGACAATGTCTTAGGGGATGGAAGGTAGAAGTCCGCAACTTTCGCCTAGAAATTTTAGAAGAATTAGACGCTAGCCCGAGCTTAGCTGTTTTTTTAGAAGAGGTTTTTGTTAAGCAATATAAAAATGCCCGCAAGCTTTTTCTGGATGCTAGCGATTTAAACCCTCAACGAGTCCCAGAACATCCCGACTTTACCCTTGAGCAAGCATTAAATGAAAACTGGTTCCCTCGGCAACTACAATAAGGTGGTTTTTTTGTTTTTTGGTGTTCACTTAAATCTCGTGAGATCGATTCTCTGTCCGTTGAATTGCTATTGCAAAGCAAGAGGTTAAAATCTGCTATCGTGAAGTTGCTTTCTCTTTTTTCGTCTTTTTTGGGCACATTAGACACATTATAGTCTTAAGGTATTTTATCTATGGAAATAAAAGCTAATCCAAGCTTGAGGGTACTGGTTGCTATTGTCAGTTACGGTGACAAAAATAATGCTTATTTAGATGAAATTTTAGAATCTTATTCTTATTTTCCTTGGCAGGTTGACGTTATTGTTTTTTCAAACATAGAAAAAGATTTAGGCAAACGCGCAAAGCTGATTATTGCCCAACCACCAACCGAACATCCCCATTCCTTTCCATATTTGCATCGTCAATTATTCAAAGATCAAGTCAATAACTACGATTTATTTATTTATAGTGAAGATGACATATTAATCACCCAAAATAATATTGAAGCTTTTCTATCGATTTCCCCTCTACTGCCTGATCAGTGTGTTCCTGGCTTTCTTCGCTACGAAGTTGATCAACATAATCAGGTTTATATGCCAGATATTCATTCAACCTTTCACTGGTCACCTCATTCAGTGGAGAAAATTCATGACTTTGTCTTTGCCCAATTCACCAACAAGCATTCGGCCTCCTACATTCTAACCCAGGCATCGTTGCAACTAGCCATAGCATCGGGAAACTATCACTCTCAACCAGTACCATCTAGGTATGGGATCCTAGAAAGTGCCGCTTCAGATTTATTTGAAAATTGGGGGTGCCAGCTAAAAAAAGTTATTTGTATTTCCCACATTGATCATTTTCTAATTCATCATTTACCAAACAAATACATTAATAAGCTTGGGACAATGAAGAAAGAAATGGATCTTCAAATAGAGTCATTAATTCAGTTAGCATCAAACAATACTGGGTTGCAAACCCAGCTATTTGATCCTGAAACAAAAATTTTGTTCAGATTGTTTGATAAGACTTATTATCCTAGAAAAACAGCTTATGAATCCTTCTTAAAATTTATTTCACCAGGAAAGAGAATTTTGTCGATTGGCTGCGCTAATGGAAATTTAGAGAAGCATTTATTAGGGTCAGGTCATGCGGTTACTGCAATCCCCATGGATAACGTCATTGGTGCATTAGCCCGCCATAATAGCATTGAGGTGCTTGAGCCAGACTTTGATAAAGCGGCAACCTATTTGAAAGGAAAAAAATTTGATTGCATTATTTTCAATGATGTTCTAAACCACGTCAGAAATATGGAGACGGTACTTAGTCTGTTTTATGAAAATTTAAATGATAATGGATTAATATTTGCCGTATATATCAATCCGGACTACGACTTTTTGAATAAAAAAATAAAGCAAAAATCTTTTGTTTTTCCTGATTTACACCAAGTCAAAAATGTATTTGAACTTACCTATGGGGAAACGGCAGATGGGAGACATCACTTTGATCAGATTGGTTTGCATTTGACAACCCCTCAAAACGTCCGAAAATCATTCACCAAAATAGGCTTAAAAATAAAAAAAATAATTTTTTACAATAATTTAGGAGTTACGCATTGTGGAATTTTTCCTAATGTGCATGAACGAAATAAAGACATTTGAGCCGTCCAGCACAATGTATTTGAACAGGTCTAATGACGGAAAGTATCGCTGTAATCCAAGCAAAAATGTAGCCTAGATTACCAAAACATGCTTTTTCACAAGTAGGGACTTTTGTAAATGCGTAACTTCTATAATTTTCCTTTCGGAAAGCGTCTGCGTGATAGGCTCAAGGCTTTTTTTCCTAGCTCACAGCCTTATTTTATGCTAATTGCCACTAAATCTAACGCGCAACAACATAAAGGCTAAAGACTATGGGGGATGAGTAATCTAAACTAAGTAAACAGAACTCATTTTTTCTACTTTTATGAAAGTTATCAATACTTCCCAAGCACCTGCGCCCGTTGGCCCCTACAACCAGGCGATCGCCGCCAATGGCTTTTTATTTGTGGCCGGTCAAATTGCCCTGAACCCTGAAACCATGACCATTGTGGGAGAAGGAGATGTCCAAGCCCAAACCCAACAGGTGATGGCAAATATGAACGCGATTTTGAAAGAAGCGGGCTGTGATTGGACAAATATTGTCAAAACGACGGTGTTTTTGAGCGATATGAATAATTTTGTGGTAGTCAATGAGATTTATGCCCAATACTTCGATGAGGCGATCGCCCCCGCTAGAGCCTGCGTGGAAGTGTCTCGCTTACCCAAGGACGTGCTAGTGGAAATTGATTGTGTCGCCGTGTTACCATCCTAAAAAACGGTAGCTATTTATACAAAATATATGCTCTAATAAGAATAGCAGTCAAAGTTATTAACGGTTAGGGCATCGCTATTTTTCTCGGATATGGCTTGATCCCCGACCCTTTTAGGAGTGGTTAACCATGTCTGAGTCTCTATTTGCCGATGCCAGTAAACGTTTAGAAAAAGCCCTAAAATACGTAGCTATTTCCGATGATGCAGGGGAAAGGCTAAAATATCCCAAAACTAGCCTCAGTGTGTCGATTCCGGTGCGGATGGATGATGGCAGCCTGAGGATTTTTCCCGGCTATCGTGTCCGTTACGATGATACCCGTGGCCCTGGTAAAGGCGGGGTACGTTACCACCCCAATGTCAGCATGGATGAAGTACAATCCCTGGCCTTCTGGATGACGTTTAAATGTGCGTTGTTGAATTTGCCCTTTGGGGGAGCGAAAGGGGGCATTACCCTGAATCCAAAAGAACTCAGCCGGGCCGAATTAGAGCGGCTTAGCCGGGGTTACATCGAGGCGATCGCCGACTTTATTGGCCCTGATATTGATATTTTGGCCCCCGATGTTTACACCAACGAAATGATGATGGGCTGGATGATGGATCAATACAGCATCATTCGCCGCAAAATTAGTCCGGGGGTTGTTACCGGCAAACCCATTACCATGGGCGGCAGTCAAGGCCGCAGCACCGCCACGGGGACAGGCGCATTTTTTATTCTGCAAGCGATGTTGCCCAAATTTGAGCAATACCCTGACAATACGGCGATCGCCGTCCAAGGCTTTGGTAATGCGGGTATGGTAGTGGCAGAATGTTTATACAAAGCCGGTTACAAAATCGTCGCCATCAGTGATTCCCAAGGGGGTTTGTATAACGAACAGGGCGTTGATATTCCCGCCATGATTGACTACAAACAACACCATCGCAGCTTAGCCGGGATGTATTGCGAAGAAACCGTCTGTAATTGGGGCGAAAATCACCATCTCACTAACGAAGAATTGTTAAGCCTCGACGTCGATGTTTTAATTCCGGCTGCTTTGGAAAATCAAATCACCGCCGACAATGCGGACAACATCAAAGCCCGCTATATTTTTGAAGTTGCCAATGGGCCAACCACTTCTGCGGCCGATGCCATTTTAGAAGCCAAAGGCGTCCATGTTTTTCCCGATATTTTGGTCAATGCCGGGGGCGTCACCGTCAGCTACTTCGAGTGGGTACAAAACCGCAGTGGTTTATATTGGAGTCCCGCCGAAATCAATCAACGCTTGGGGCAAAAAATGGTCGAAGAAGCGGAACAGGTTTGGCGCATTGCCCAGGAATTTGCTGTAACTATCCGCACCGCTGCCTATATTCATGCCTTACATCGTTTAAGTGAGGCCATGGATGCCAAAGGGACGCGGGATTATTACCAGGATAGTTGATAATCTATCAACCTAGCGTTTTTGCTCCAATCCTTGCAGGCGACTAGGACTGAAGCCGGTGGAGAGGCTAACCATGCGTTGGTTAAACTGAAATGAGTCCTTAATCTATGGAGTCCCCAATCCATGACCCTAGCCCTAGATCGGGAAATCATTTATCCGGACAGTGATGGACAACCCATGGCCGATAACACCAAACAATTTAGTTGGATTGTCCTGTTAAAAGAAAATTTAGAATGCCTTTTTGCGGATAACCCTAATGTTTTCGTCGCAGGGGATTTGCTCTGGTATCCCGTAGAGGGAAAACCTGACATTCGCATTGCCCCGGATATTCTCGTCGCCCTAGGTCGGCCCAAAGGCGATCGAGGTTCCTATCGACAATGGCTGGAAAACAATCAGCCCCCCCAGGTTGTGTTTGAAATTTTATCCCCTGGTAATCGCCTCAAGGAAATGAACAAGAAACGGGATTTTTATGACTTTTATGGGGTGGAAGAGTATTATGTTTATGATCCCGAACGCCAGGATTTAGTGGGTTTTGAACGTCGAGAGGGCAAACTAACGGTCATTGATGAGATAGAACACTGGACTAGTCCTCGGCTAGGAATTCGTTTTGAGCTTACCGCTGAAGATTTAACCGTTTATTATCCCGATGATCGCCCGTTTTTAACGACAATAGCCTTGGCTGCCCTAGCCCAAGGGGCTGAACAACGAGCCAAATTGGCAGAGGAGCAAGTTGAGCAAGAACGTCAGCGGGCTGAATCAGCAGAAGCGGAGAATCTTCGTTTAAAGGCATTGCTCCGTGAAGCAGGGTTGGGGGATTCAGGGAAGACCGTTACTTAACGCCCAAGCACAATCAATAACTTAGCCCACCATTTTTCTGAAAATCATGCAACCTGATCAACAATTTCTCACCCCGGAAGAATCCCATGCCGTCGATGGGGCTCTGCTCAGTCAATCGGAAAAGTTTTTGACCCGTTTGACCATTTCCTCTTTTCGACTCTTACAAATTATTGCCGATGAAGAACAAACGGCGATCGCCGACCTCACACCAGAGAAAATAATTGCCTGGTTTGAGAAAGACGCTAAGCGTAAACGAGAGCAGTCCGATCAAGCGGTGTTGTCCTGGTAATTAGTGATCAAGCATTGATAGGGTTTAACCAATCCTAGCCATTAGCTAAACTTTCTCAATAAAGTGAGTCAGTCGTGCTACTTTAATAAGATTCATCCCTGATTTTGTCCGTCCCCAATGACAGTCAATTCGGCCACTCCCCAGAGTTGTGTGAACATAATAACTATTTTGCCGAAGCTGTTGATGGAGTTAGTTTCTCCTGACCTCTTCCCGTTGCAATAGTGGCATCTCAGTACAGGACAAAAACTTGAAAAGCTGGGAGGGAAAGGGTTTGATAGGAGTTAGCAGAAAACCCAAGAAACCCTCATGAACCAGATTAGCGAAATTCGAGCCCAATTACGACCTCACATG
>Ga0315905_10001024_pt1 | contig 30423 bp, 38 predicted proteins | sample LakEriMetagenome_5_FD_203522 | JGI IMG/M metagenome (GOLD analysis project Ga0315905, IMG submission 203522) | Freshwater fungal communities from buoy surface, Lake Erie, Ohio, United States - Buoy 4 MA121 | ecosystem: Environmental > Aquatic > Freshwater > Lake | place: USA: Lake Erie, Ohio... | reverse complement strand
GTTGCAAATGCTGATTGTGTACTTCCAACTAATCTGGTTGCAGATGAAGATGTACTTGCAAATGCAGATTGAGCACTATTAACTGACCTTGTTACAGATGACGATAAAGTAGCATTAGCAGATCCAGTTACTCCTACAGACCTAGTAATCGATGAAGATGTACTTGCAAATGCAGATTCAGTACTGCTAACTGGCCTACTTGCTGACGCAGAAACAGTAGCGTTTCCAGACAGGGTTACACTAACAGATCTTGTAGCAGATGAAGATACTGTAGCAAAAGCACTAAGGCTTGCTGATTTATTACCACCGGGTACAGGCGGAGCAGCAAGCCTTACACCAATAAATATCGCTGTTATATAACCAGCGCTATTTGGTATTGCCATTAGTCTAGGCCAATACTAATACCTGTGTTGTTGGGGAATGTAATAGTTTGACCTGAGCCAAGAGTTACAGATCCGCCAGTAATATCTCCGTAGAACAAAATTGTTGCATCAGTAGAAGCAGTTGCACTGATTGTTGCTGAGTTGCAAATTGCAATACCTGCAATAGTAATAGATGCACCAGACGCAGTAAATGACACTGGTGTAATAAGAGTTAATGGCCCCGGCGCTCCTGTACTAGCCGCCGTATTTGCGCCACCAATGCCAAATACTGCATCAGTGGCTGCTGCTCCAATTCCAATTCGAGTACTGTAACCTGCGGTTCCTAATGCATTTTCAGCTAATGTGCCATCGCTAGCCACGTTTGTCATTAATGCTAAATACAAACGTGTTCCAGTGGAGCCATTGCCACCAAATGGGCCAAACGATGCACCCCTAAGTAGACAATTCAATAAGTTTGCTTCTGTAGCATTTGTAAATGCCGTTGATGTTGCCATGTTAACCTACCTTTACAATCGGATCTGCAAGTGCGGTTGTTAACGGTAAACTCCAAACAACCACGGTTCCTGCTTCATTGTACACATCAATTGTAGCTCCTGTTGATGCGTCAACTTTGTTTCGCAATATACGCAATGCCTGACGAACTGTTCTATCTGTAGATGTAGACGTATACGCACCGTTAAGCACAGATTCATTACCAGTGCTATCTAATTTACGAGCAAGAATACCATCAGCAATTTGCTCTTTACTCCATACGTGATCACCTAAAACTAAGAATGCATCACCAGAAGTTGGTGTGCTAGTCAAAGAATCAGAAAGTTCAACTACTCCATTAGTAGACGTGAATGTACTAATGACTGCGGTTTGGCCTGTCAGTGTTCCAGATGTAAACAATATTGTTTGACTATTATAAAAATTGTCTACGCCTGTTAATGATGTTCGGAAATAAATAGTAGAGTTAGCTGGCGCTCCACTTACAGACACGGTGCCTTCTGTTGCTAAATTAGCCTTGCGCAATAGATCCATCAATTTACCAAACGTGCCAGCAGTTGTATGCGACGCGTAAGGCTCATCCCAGACCGCACCTGCAATTTCCGTAGCTGCATTTGCAGCCAACGCAGTATTTGTAATTGCATCCGTAGCAAAAGATGATGACGTAATAGCACCAGAAGCAGTACCTGCTACAGTAACCTGACCAGATGCATTACCTGTAGGTAAACCACCTGCGGCTCCAGCTACAGCATTTGGTAATGCAGTAAGACCAATCCTTACTACATCAAATGGGTCATAGGCCATAATCTGTACTACGGAATTATAGTCACGACTGACAGTGGCCTTTTCAATATTTAAAGAAACCCAACCAAGTGTGTCTACTTCACCTGTAGTTAATTGATAGTAGTATTGCCCGTTACCTATTTCGGCCCACGTGCCAGCACCAGCTGCAGGAGTCGCTCCGTTTTTGCTGACATTAATAGTTGGTGCCGTTACACCAGTTTCTGGTGTAAACCCATCTGTAATGTCTACTAGAAGTACTGGAATACGTCTATGCGCTGCATCTGCATCACTTTGTTTTATTTGGAACATAACTACCTCACATTATCCCTCAAGTTGACTGAACGACGCAGGGATTGAATATACTGACGCACCGCCGGTTTGGGTATACGCAATATTATTAAATAGTAAATACCCTTGCAATGTTGATCCTGTTGTTTCGGTATACGTTGTTCCATTGTATGTAACTTTATTCATTACAACTCCATTCCTTATGTCAGTCATTAAGGCTCCGCTAAAATTAACAGCTGTTCGTATTAATGGAGTTGTACCCGTGTTTGCCTTCATCATAATGTAATACTTACTTCCGGCAGTTATAGTCTGAGCAGAAGGAAATATTCCGTATATGTAGTTTTGGTTATGATCGCCATCAAGAGTAATTGTTGAAAGTGTAGTGCCAGCTGAATTTTTTAATATTATGTCGTAAAGACTACCTGCGTTAATGGTAACTGCGTAAATGCAAACGCCATACAGTGAAATGTCAGGCGTATTTACTGGGAGAGTAAGCGTTGTGCCAATTTCATTCACACCAGTTACAGCTGCTTCAGATCCGCTTGAAGACTGTAATCCTGTTCCATAATATTTAGTTCCATCATATAACCAAATCCCGCCGCCGGGCCGCACTGTAGCTGCAGACCAAACACCTGATATCCTTCCATGCGCTCCTCGTGTTTTTCCAGTTGTAGTGTTATTTACATTATTGAAAATATTTACAGATCCCGTGAATCCAGATACTGCATTTCTAATTACTAAGTAATATGCCGTACCTTTTGTCAGCGATGTTGTTGTTACTGTAGTAGTTGCAAAACCAGAGCCGGATGCAGGAGCTGTCCATGTCCCAGACGTTATAAATGTACCATCAGGAAAACCTGTAGTTGCGTTTACGCCCTGTATGCCAACATCAAATGTATTAGGTGATGGAGCTGTGTTAATCGTATATTGAAAAACAATTGTGGTCACATTATGCGTAACTTGTGGCACATAATAAACGGCAACACCGCCATTACTACTAGTAATTGCTCCCGACGCGCCTCCAAAGTTTGCTGTAGAAAAACCATCTAGAGGCAACAATAATTTAGATGTAGGTACGTTTATTGTTGGCATTAACCTGAAAACCCTCCATCAAAAAATGAAGACCCGTTAATATATCCACCTCCTCCACCACTGTCGTTGTATCTTATTCCACGTATTTGCAATCCAAATGTCGTATACATATTTGTATTTTCAACGATTGTAGCGCCATACTTGTATGCGTAATTTGTAATAAACGCTCCACTTGTTCTAATAAATTGACTATCGTAATCAAATACACGCCAATCTGTGGGAACAGCTGTAAATGTGCCAGTAAATGCTAATAAAAAGTAATATTTAGTATTTGGCTCTAACCAAATATCAGACGATGTTGCATTTTTAAAGTATGAAAATCCTACGCCCGATCCATTAAATCTGTCTGTGTCTAATGCCTCTATTGTGTTTAGTAGTGTTCCAGATGCATTGTATTGTTTTAATGAGAACGTCATGCCCGGATTAGTCAAGGTAAGAGATAGCGACATGGAAAGTGCGTCTAATTTAATTGCTGGGTGATTTGCGTCTAATGTAAAAGCAAATCCGATTTCATCAGATTCATTAATACATGCAGTCATTGTGTGTGTGCCTGTACCCGCAGATCCAGCAGAAATTGCGGCACCGCCACGTGTAGCTGATAACGTTACATCAGTAGCTGATATTGTTTTTATGTAATAGGTAGTGTTGATTGCAAAGTTAGTTGGCAATGTACCCGTCGTTGTCAATCGCACTGGACTGTCAATATTTAATGTGGCCGTGTTATATGTTGATGTAACGTTTGCACTGCCATTAGTAAATGTAACAGTAAATTGATAATTTGACTGTGCGCCCATTGCTGGTTGATCTAATGAATACCAGTTTGTGGCAGATCCATAAATTGGCTGAGATGAACTTCCGGACACAGCTCTTACCCATGCGGACGCAACTCTAGTTGATGGCCGTAACATTCCTGCGTAATTTTGCGCTGTTGTTATTAAATAATGAAGAGATATATTTCCAGTAAATGATCCATTAGGAATAATAACTATGTAATAGAATTGCCCCATAGTTACTGAAACAGGATTGGTTAAAGTAAGTACATAATTAGACGGAAAAGCTTGCGTTGAAAATGAAACCGTATTCTGCGTTGCTAAAAACGTGCCCGACGGAAGACCTCCACCACCAAAAGCTTGTATGCCAATGTCTAAATTTGTAACAGCAGTAGTTACAGACGCAATTGGTATAACTACGCGAGTAATAGTCCCTGTAAACTCCGCAATAAATGGCATTGCTAATCCAGTTGTAGTACCACTTATTGTTAATGCACTACGACTTTCATACGGCCTCTGATCAAAGCCCAATATAAATGAACAGTCGGCTGTAACTAATGCCATTACACAATCCTGACAATATTGCCATTAGGCTCAGCTAAATCAAACACAAACGTCTTACCTTCTATTAACGCACCACCAAAATGAGCGCAATAACAAACAATATATTTACGCAAGTTTTCAATAATTTCAGTGTCGTATAAGGCACAATCTTGATCTAATGTTTCCTCGCTGACATACTCAAGTGCAAGTCCGTCACTAAATATGACTGATATGCGCCCGTTATCTAATACGTTATACGAGGTTAATCCTAACTCATAATACTCATTCATTACTGACTAACCTTCTTAAGTGTGTTTTCAATTAATGTGTTAAACGCTTGCACTGTACGCAAACCTAGTGTCCCAAGTAAAAAAGAAAGCCCAATCATTTGATGAGGCTGATCCCAACCTAATTGCTTGGCAACCATGGGCGTTAGATATATTGCGGAAGCTGTACCGGACAAAACGGTTATGATTCCTTGCATAATTGTTCTGATCTTTGGCCAGTCAGTTCCAATTACAGCGCCAATAAATCCAGCAAGCAGTTGATTCCAGTCAAAGTGCAACTTATCCATTGAAGTCCCTCGTCGTTTCACTGACACGTTTCACCTCCGGCAATGTTACTGAAAACATTGGCAAAGCTGTATCTTGCCGCATGAAAAACGCAATCAACGCAGTTGCCATAGCAGGTATACCAGCACGGAGACCTTCTATGCTAGAAAGAAGTAGTGCTCTAGTCACCATTCCATAATTAGCATTATCTGAAATGTGAAATGCTTTCCAAGCTGCGTCAAACTCAGGTACCGCACTTGTCAAAAATGCAGCTAACATAATTAAAATTAAACGACCATATGCTATTTTCATTTTTGACTCTGTGGAATAGGAGGAACACCATATGGACACCCCGGCAACTTCAATGAAGTATCTTGTTGTGCCCATAATTGCATACGAGTAAGGTCGTACCAATCCTTCCAAAACGCACGGCCAACTAATGATGGGTCATCATAATTTTTAAATGCAAGTTTTCCAGCGACATAAGCAGGTATCGCCTTAAGTAATATATCGTCGGGGGCAATACTTAATGTGACGGTTGATGTTGGATCAGTTGAAATTGTAGCTGGCATAACACCACCAGTAACTACTATGTCGATGGCTGATGTAGGTGCAGGGTACAAACCAATATTTGTATTTCCTGATCTATACCAATATGTCGGTGTTCCAGTAGTAGATGTGTATCCTAAGTCGTAAGAACGCAACTCCATTTCACCGCAATGTATTAGTAAACTGCTTCCTATTTTGACTGTTAAAGGATGCCACAATAACTTATCCGCAAATGTAGTTACACGGGTGCTTGTGTTAATTGAAATAGAATCTTCGTTCCATACGCATGAACGTGCCATTTCCTTGGCTGCTTCATTAATATATGTACAAATTGTTTCATCACTAAAAACACTATTGCCAACAACTGTAAATGTTCCGCCTGTTCCACCAGTAGGTGTTAAACTTGCTGGCGCAACTCCAACAAGTTGAAATCCAGTACCGCTTAAATTAGTGGCTGAAACGGTGTAAGTTTTATTGGCAATGATGTTAGTTACCGTAGAGGTAATAAAACGTACTTGATCACCTACGGCTAAAGAGTTGACTGCTGATATCAATGGATTTCCAATAGAAACCGTAGCAGATGTTATTGGTAACCCAACGCCCGTGGCAAGTTCACCGACTACTGACGTGTTCGTTTCATTTAAAAGCTTTAAAGCTTCGTTTCGTAATTCGGTAAATCCTAGTGCCATTAGACTGCTCTCCGTGCATATGTTGCAGCATAAGATTCAACCTGACCTAGTCGGTCTAAGTATTCTTGCTTGAACAATACTATCCCGTCTTTATCACGCATTTGTAATGCACGTGTAGATAGTACTAAATAAACTAAGCAGTCATGAGCTACATCTGGAAGTGGACACTCTGTTGTGTCAGTGTTGACTAAAGCTGTACCAGTAGTGTCATAAGCCCAGTTGTCGCCGGGTTGCGCGAAACCTTCTACTAGGACTCCGTTAGTTACACTAATAGAAGGTATCGGAAAAAATGTAATGCGGTTCATGCCAGATATAACTGCTGCATCTGGAACCTGTTGTTCTGGTTGCGTTCTATATCGATCAACCATTTGATTGCTAAAATTAAACAGTTTTGGTTGCCAGTATTCACCTGACATATTCAATACTTTTAAAACTCTGATTTTGTAAATATCTGGTGCGCAGTAATCAGATTCTCCTGCAATCAGAGATAAATACCGACGGCCAACAAGACAGTCAGTACGTCTGGCTATCTCATTGGCCGATTCTAAAATGATGTAATCTAGGCCAAATGGATCAAGGTCCGCATCGGTGCCAAAATAGTTCCGACCCAGCATGCGTACTTTTTGTTTAATTTGACCTAGATTCATATCAACTCCTAGAAGGATGCTCCGTCACGTCCATTCTTAACGTAGGCGTTAAGAACAAGGAGGTCAGCTGCTGTTGCACCAGTTGAAGTAGTAACGTATCGCACACGGTAATACGTCCTATTACTTGGGGCAATTGAAGCTTGTAACATCGCACCGGAACTACACTTGACAAAAGACGTAGTTGCAGCGCCAGCAGTAGCTAGTAATGAGGCAGCGATGTAAACGCCATTATAAGCTGCAGCTGGACCAAGTCCGATTGTAAATGTAGTTGCAGAAGGCACAGATGTAACAACATAAACCTGACCAAGAGTAACTGCTGCTGCAGTAACGTTAGGTGGTCCAACTGCTAATGCTGTTCCAACTGCGTCAACAATTAACACGTCACCAACTGACAAGTTGTGGTTTGCACCAGCAGTTAATAAGCCTGTAGCAGCAGCAGTAGTTAACGTAATCGTAGATGCAGTGCCCGTAGTTGCGGTCAGTGTAGACTCACTAGCACCTACTTGGAACCACGTACTGTTGTCACTAGATGCTTCAACAACCATGTTTACTGTTGTAGCTGTAGTAGCCTGTCGGACTTGTACAGCCGAATGCACATACATCTGGTTGCGGTTATTATGGCCCCACAGTGTAAAAGCATTAGCAGCTGGTTGATCAGCTACAGCATTACCAATAAATACAGTTGCGTCTGCTACTGTATTGGTGTAACCACCAAGCAGTAACGGTTGCGACCATCCATTAGTAGATGTTGCACCCTGAATACCAGCAACAGTCGATGATACAGAGGTGTCGTTAAATCCAACCTTAAGGCTCGATCCAGATCCTCCGCCAAACCTAAATTGAAGTTTTGCGTCACGCATTGTTTTTCTCCTTACTGAACCTTAACGTTGATACGGCCAATAGCACGAACGTGAGGAATCCACAGACCACAGCCCCAATCAAAGAGGATGTTGTGCATGATTCCGTTTTCCTTAGATAAACCTAAGTACTGTGGCTTAAATGGTCCAGACTGCCAACCAGTCACGTAACCGGATCCATAACGAACAGCATAAATCTGTGAAGTATTAGCGTTAGAACCGGAGACAGTGGAAATTGTAAGCGAGTTGGAAATGACTGGCGTGGAACCGTCAGCCTTACGACCAACAACACGAATGGTTGCATTCTTATACTTCTCAACAGGTCGATCAAAGCTGTCTTGAGTAATATCAAAACCTGCTCCAATACCCATTACACGAATGGCCATTTCAACCTGACGCTTAGTAAGCTCAGACATATAGAAGACAACACCATCACCGTCTGGCGTATTCATGTTGTCTAATAAACGCTGAATATCAGCGATCATTCGGTTTGCAGCGCCAATGCCCTGCGTAGATGTTGCTGTCCCGCTATTGACGAGAAGGTTACCAAGCGAGATGTCAGCTGTTGTATCAATAACCATTTCAGTTGGAATGTCATACTGGTTTGGGTTATTTAAACGATACGCAAGACCGGGGAATGCGTCAACGCTATTACCAGCAACGTTAGACGTTGGGTCGTTGTTGATAAATTTATCGTTAAAGTCATACGCAAAACCTTCCAAATACATCTGAACCTGTGCTTCAACAGGATCAATAATGTTATTTGGCTGATCAAGAAGAACGTGGTCCACCGTAATTTTATTACGGAGTAAGTACATCTGCTCTTCATACGACTTTGGCTTACCCTTGACTGCGACTGGTTCGGAGTTAATACCCGTCCAGTTAGGCGTTGGGATACCACTGTTAACGTAACGCTGTCCAACTTGACGTAGCGATGGGGATGTTGTGAATGGAATGTCCTTGATTGCATTCCATGTCTTGTGAAGACTCTTAGTAATCTCTTTTACGAGTGGATCATTGGAAAGGATTGCCTGATCCGCAAGAGTCAATGCACCATTAAAATCAATAGCCATTGGTTTATTCCTTAGATGTTATTAACGTTCCTGCCGATACCTAGCATGCGAGAAATAGCTCCCATTGGAGATCCTAACTGCTTTGGTGGCGGAGGTGTAACTACGGGTTGTGCTGAGTAAGAAGTGTCAATTGGAGTTGGGATACTACGCTGTTGCGCAATTAATCCAGTCAACTCTGGCACTAGCGATTCAGCCAGATTAGCAATTTCATTATGAACAATTTGCGCAGCTTGAGTAGGAGGCAGTCCAGCATTAATTAAGTTATCAACAATGCCCGGTGCCCGATTAGCATATGGATATTGCTCGAAAGCAACGCTCCTTTGCTGTGCAGTCATGTACGAATTCATTTGATTAACAAGTGAATCGTACTTACCCTTTTGAATTTCTACTTCAGCTTGTGCTCTAGCAACTTCCGGATCCATAAAGCTGGTCTGAGCCATTTCCTCATACCGTTGCCTAATGTCAGCTTCACGTTGTTGAGCCTGTTGTTCTTGAAGTGCGCGTTGAACATCAGCAGCAGATTGATAGCCTTGGCTTTCAAACTGTTTGATTACATCTGCCCATTTATCATAAGCCGATGCTTGCTCTCTGTTCGCCTTAGCTGCTTCATTTACTTCCCTGAACCGTTCATACGGAACATCTTGTGGAGTGTTCTGATTAGCTGCAAGGCTATCCATAATCCTTTGTCGGACCATGGTTTCAGGATCGATATCTGGTTCTACAAATTCGTCCAACCAACCTAAATCTGTTTCGGATTGTCCATCACTATTCGAGCTATTTAACGCCATTGCGCTCGTAAGGTCTCCGGCGGAGAAACCACTATCAGAATTAAACCCATTGTCCATTGCCACTGCTGGTGAATCAGTGGTACGCATCACCATCTCTTCGGACATTAAATATTACCTTCCTTTTTAACTGCCATGCCAGTTTCTGGCTGCAATCTATTCATAACATGTTGTTTACCAACATCGACCATTGCAAAATCTTCATTCTGCTGTGCTTCAAGTCCGGCCTTAGCCGTTTCAAGTGCAATATCTGCCTGAAGCTTACTTGATATTTGAGCTTGCATTTTCTTCATGTCAAGCATTGCTTTATGCTCCTCAGCTTGAGGGTCATATTGTTGTTTAGGAGCGTTCTGCTGAGCCATCTGCTGTTGTTGCATTTCCATTTGTTGTTGCTGCGCTGCTGCCATCTTTTTGTCTTGTTCGGTTAGGTGATCAAGGATTTTTGTGGTTTCTGGCATGCCAACTAATTCAATAAACAACTTATTCGTTGCTGGGTCCATTGGGTCGCCAAACACACCCATCTGTCGCAATGCAGCATATTTCTGCAATCTTGCATCTGGCCCATCATCCATTGATGATCCGGGAAGATACACAATGCGATACATTCCGCCATTTCGCAATGCGTCAAATCGCATAATCCCCTGTTGGATTTGGTCTTTTGGAAGCATTCCGCCTTGCATGTTTCCAACAAAGGGAACAATTGCAAACTGCTCAATTAACGCAACTTCCCATTCTTTAATCTTTGCGTTACTTATTTCAATGTCAGCTCGGACATAACTATGTTGCGTGTTGTCAGCTTTTTGCAGTAATCGAACAGATTCTGCGGGAGTACCTGCTTGTGCCATACCTTGAGACACATCATGTAATCCAGCAATATCCATCATGTCTTTTTCAATGAATTGCAGTAATGGGAATAGGTCACTTCCAATTCCCGGCGCTCTTTGAATTACTGGAGGATGCGCACCCCTGTCGTAATAAACTTTTCGGTAAATCCTATTCTTATCTTCAATCGTGTCACTTTCTTTGTCGTATGCGTCAGCTCCGACATTAGATAGTCTTTCGATCATCAGGTAATCCTTTTGACCTTCAAACTGTTCTAGTAAACGAGAATAGATACGATTGTATGTTTGCTGCAGAGAAACTAAATCGAACCCAAGGCTGTAACCATACGGAGTGCCAGCTCTTGGTTGCCATCGCAATGGAATAAATGGAAACGAATCACGTTTCTTATAAGGCCAAATACCAGCGTATAAAAGCGTGGATTCAGTAGCAACAATGTATCTACCCTTTTCATACTGCTTGCTTGGCTTCTCCCAATACTCATACACTACAGCAGCGTTTTTGCGTCGGTCGTGATTATTTAAGTGTGTAACGGATGGTGGAATCCATCCACGTCCACCACCATTTGAGTTGTCTAAATAGTTGTCAACATAACCAGCATTATGGCCAACCATTGCATCAGGCCTAACACTTTTACCTATTTCACCGTATGAATCAACAAACCATGACAATGGCTTAATTGATGCATGAATCATCCATCTAACATCTTCATCGCGTTTTGCGCTTGGGTCAACATACACATCAAACGCTGGAAGAATTTGCTCAACAATATCTCCAACTTTCATTTCGACGTGACCAACCACAGTATGTGCGTCTACATCCATCTGTGGCACAATTTGCGTTTTTGATGAATTCCAAAAAACTTTAAGAAATGATGTACCGCAAACACATGCCCATCGAACACGTTCTTTTGTTTGTGTTTCTCTGTCAAACTTTCGATTGTAATGTTTGACTATAAAGTTTGCTTCATCAGCAGCTGCTCTATCTTGCTCACTATCTGATAATGCAACCGCTGTTGCATCTGGAGCACATTGCGTCAACTTACCAATAACACCGTCAATCAATGGCCTAATTTTATTTACGGTCATATACCGATTTGGCTCATGCGGACTTTGTAGTTGAACTAGGTTTCTTGTCTGACTCGCAATGCGTAACCATTGTCTACCTTCAAAAAACGCTACAGCTAAAGCCCACTCTAATTCTTGCTCTTGCCTTGATCGCTGTGCTGATTGAAATTGATCAGAAACAAATTTTGCTACGCGCATTCCTTCTTCAGGTTGTTCACGCGGATCTACTTTCCAGTCTGATGGTAGATGGTCAAGTTTTAAATTGTCTTTGTCTGCTAGTTGCAAACTTTTGACAGGAAAAGACCCAATTGTGCCGGGTGCAGATGGCTTTTTAAATGCAGATAAGCGTACGTCTTGCGTAGCGCCGCCGTTTAACAATTGTTGTATATCCATGCTTACACCCACTTCTCGTCATTGATAATCCGCTCGTAATATAACTTGGTGTCTTTGATGTCGGACAATAATGTAATGACTCTAAATAGTATTAACGTAGTAGTAATACTAAATACAACGAGCACTGCCAATATCGCAATTAACATCAAATCCAGTTATCTTCCTTAGATTTTTTATACCAACTAGGTAAACCAAACTCTTTACCTGATTTACCTTCTCCAGTCTCAGGACATTTTACTGGGTATTCTCGCCACATTACTCCATAGCGGAAACTATCAATGGCGTGATCGTTACGTGTTCCGTTGTCAATCTCATCCGCATCTTTTGTATGCGTCATTGTTTCAGACAACTGTTTAATTAAATTAGGGCAAGACCCACGAACAATTTGCAATTTTGGTCTTAGTACGCCGTTTACAAATTCAGATGCAGCCAACCATTCTTTTGTTCTTGCCCATCCAGCCTTGCGGTCTTTAACAGCACGTACTGCGGGTAAATTTTTATCCCACCAACATTCAACCGGATATTCACCAATTCGTTCTTCAACATTTTTAGGTGGGAATGTATTTGCCCAGTCGTAAGCAATAGCCTCTAATTTAGTATTCCATGCACCTGAACGCTTGTTCTTATCTGCCGGAGTAGCTACTTTATGTTTTTCCAAAAACTCGCAAACTAGTTGTGCCTGATCTGAAGACACTTTTCCAGCTTCATACCATTCACCTAGAACGTAAACATTTTCTCGCTCGTCACTTGCATACAACAAGAAACAAGCTGGTGCACCAGTACCGTAGTCATGGCTTGCCCAATATCTCCACCACGGTTGTGCCTCAACATAATCAACAACATGCCAAGGCGTTCCGTCTTGTGAGTATTCACGGAAGTCTGGGAAAAAGCGTCCGCCTACACCAACATCGTGTTGGCATTCTCGCAAAAATGAAATTAATCCAAAGTCTTCAATTTCACGTTGGCATACATCTATATTCTTATGTTCCCATGTTGCTTTACCAGCTGTGATTTTCCAACTAGTGCGACCATCTTCTTTTTCAACGGGCATGTATTCTAAGCCCTCAATAGCTGGCACAATAGGAGACTGTATTCTGTTTTGCAACATATCTAACTCACCAGACAACACACGCGACATCACGCTGTTGCTGTGGATTCTGTTTTGCACAAACACAATAGCGCAATCTCTACTCTTAGCAGGAAGGATTGTCGCTGTAATAGTTTCAATTTTCTTTTCTACTCTATTGACGCTGTCTCCCAATTCATCAATATCGTCAAGGATAATCATGTCAGGTCTAAGATGGTCAAGCTTAACGCCACGAGCACCAGTATCAAGACCAAAAGCAAGTACATTAAACCCATTAGCAGTGCGTAATTTACTAGCATTCCAACCTTTTGAAAAACCATATTGATTGACTGCGCGTTCAATTCCACATCGCTCCATTACTCCAGCAATGTCACTTACGTGCCTATTAGCAGCATCTTGCGTTGCACAAACGTATAGCAGAAAACGCCGTGTGGCTCTTACCGCTGTCCAGCTAGATATAAGCTCAACGGTTGTAGATTTACCACCACCACGAAACCAGCACTCAATCAATGCTGGAGGCGCAACTCCTTGCTCTAATTTAGAAGCCCAATCCCAAGCGCGTTTATGGTGATCTCCAAGTGGTGAATTGGCAGCGTGAGGGGCATTGTGCTTTAACCACTGCGCATAATCAAGTTCTGCACCCGGCAATGCCACAGCTTTACCGCTATCGTAATCGCCAGTCTCAATTATATTTGTAAGCTCAGATTCAATTGCTTCTAACAAAGACAATGACAACGGCTTGTCTGGCCGTACGTGTTTTTTAAAATTCTTCGGAGTGACACGAGTATTAACTAATGGTTTCATTTTCTTCTACAATCTCAGCGTCAATTATGTTTTCGTCTTGGTATGTTTTTAATAATTTACTCACACCAGTTCTGATTAACGTCATCTCATCTGGATCTTTGACAGAAGCTTTAATAACACCTAAAACTTGCATGATTAAACTGTACGCTTGATCTACTTCTAACGTATATGCTTTTGTATGCATCATGCGTTGTTCTATTTCAATTACCTTAGTTCTCTTTTCGATTAATTCAATAACGTCTTGTGATGCTGCATATGTATCAATACCATCGCTTATCATTTTCCCTAATGCGGAAAATTCTTCAGTAAATCCGGGATCTGACAACATTCGACTACAAATGACATATTGACTCTTAATGTTATTGTAGTGGTCAAGGCTAATGCCTTCAGACGCAGCTTCTGCCCTTACGTCCATTAATGCAGTCAAATATGCTGCATCATCTTTCAGGCTAAATAATTCTGGATCTTCTCTTAATTCATCTATTCTAGAAAGTAACTTAGGTGCAACAGAAGCAAATCTACGCCTTTGAGCAGACCACAATCCTGTTTTGAAAGTTGCTGACTCAATACCAACAGCTGCTTTTCCTCCATGGAATTTGCAAAACTGTCGCCCCTTAATTGCTAAATTGTTACATTGCTTTCCTTCTTGTAATGAAGCGCAACAAAGCAATTGTTTGCTGCCGTTTGGTGAATTGCGATAACGCTGTTCTGTCATGGTGTAAAATCGGTCGGAACAAAAGGCCTATCTTTTTTTGCTTTTTGATTTGGAAAAACACTTTTAATTGAATTATACATATTACCTACGGCAATGCCAGCCCCTCTAGCATTAACGTGCTGCATTGCTGGCACCACATGTTTAATAAACGGATGTCCAGAATATTGTTTTGCTGCCCAATCAGTAATTGGTTTATCAATTGGGTTATTTGGATTATTCCAACTTTTGGGTAATAAATTACCAACACCATTTTTAGACGCATAATCCATTATCATTGGATCAATAGTCATTCCGGATGTGTAATCTTTTACAAAGTTAGCAGCTGGGGCTATAACTGGCATAGCTGGAATCGTTTGTGGTGCTACGCCAGCAATAAGCGCGAGTAAGCCTTTGACACCAATGTCAGATACTAATCCAGCGCCCTCTACCATTAATGCACCTTGCAATGCATTAACTTTGTTGTTAATTCCGGGTTGTTGTAGTGCATTTAAATAATTAGGTACACGAAACATGTACGCATTAGCAGCTTCTTGAGCTACAGGTCCCAGTGTAGATGCTAATGCTGAACCAGCCGCCCCTCCTTTAAAAGCAGATGCCTTATCTGCATAGACACTATTTACCTGTGGTACTGCGCCATTAAACCTTACAGATGTATTTAAAGGCCTGTTGTTTATTGCTTCGGCTGATGCGTTTAGCATCTTAAAAAGTCCAACGTCACCTAACGGATTGTTTTTTGGTGGCATTATTTCTTCTCCGGTTTTTTCTGCGTCTCGCTAAATCCAGCCCTGAACGTATCTAAAAGGTTATTAAGCCCAAGCGTAAAAGCAGTAATAATAAGGTTGCGAGGTACACCACGTGACTTACTAATACGTTTTACGTTTTCAGTAGCACCGGGCACATCTGCAGCTTTTACTAATTCAGTAGGTTGCTTTGTAGTGCCACGAGATGGAACATGCTTGACAATCAAACTGTCTCCACCATGCTCCCAGATCTGTGAAAAGTCAGTAATCTTATTAGTGCTGATTTTTTTAACTAACTCCAGATACTTATCTGTGTCTAGCCAGTAATTTTCCCCGTCAACCTTTAAGCCTACATATCTAGCATTATGAATCATGCTGTCAGGTTTAATTTCGCGATTTCCTATCAATTTTTTACGTCTTGCAACTTCCATATCCTGTAACGTTTTTACTTGCATTTCTGCTGCGTACATACGCTTCTGCGCCTCAGTCATATTTGATCGAGCGCCTTCTAGAATACTCGTTGGTAATTTAAACGTAAATGACTTTGCAACGTCGTCCATTATCCTTCTTTGTTGCAGTGTTCCTTGTTGATACATTGGCTGTGAGCGCATCCAACCCAATGCAGTAGAAGTACGCATAGCTACTCTACTAACTGGTTTAGCTGGAATACCAACAGTCTGCTTAGGAGGTAATGGTGGTATAGGCCCTAACTTACCTTCACGACCCGGATCTCCCGGTGCGTCCATATCTGTTGACCCTTGCCTACCGGGGCTAGTAAAGTCAAAGGTTGCCTTTTCACGAGGTTGAATTTTTGCTGGCTTAGACGCAGTTGGATCCCATAAATGAAATCCACTACCGATGTCGTAGAACAAATCATTAGTTGGCTCAAAGCCAAGATCTACAGCTGGGCTTCCAGCTCTTACGCGAGCTTCTTGAGTATCAATTCGACGTTGTGCATCGGCAGTTCGTCCGGGTAATACAACACCTTCTTCAACCTTTGGGCCTTTCATTAAAGCTGCAGCACGTAAACGCTCAGCTTGTGTTCTAGCTTCAGGTGTAAACATGGCTGCTCCACCTGATTGACGTGTATACAACTTTGCATATTCACCAACAACAAAGTTGTTTATATTCCTGTGTTTCGGATCAGCAAAAGTGCGTATTGTTTGTTCAGCCTCATTTAAATCACGTATTGCTTTAACAACTTGTGGAAATTTACTTGGAGCTAAATCCGCAAGGCGCTTAAAGTCATCCGTAGTGATATCGTTGTCTACGGTATTTAAAGCCTCTCTGGCGCGTTCTAATCGTGCTTTTGCTTGTGGATTGTTTGATTGTTCCGCAGCAGACATAGAATTCCAGTTGTCACTAGCATCTGCGTATTCATTCCAAGTTGTGCTTAACTTTTCGGTTACCTTATCTAACTTTGCACGTAATGCAGCAACTTCTGGTAAGTTTTTTACTTGATCTAAAATTGCATCAACGTCAGCTTTAGCGGACGCAACTTTATCGTAAGCTTTACTTTCTGCTGATTGTTGACCATTCTTTGGAATTAATTTTGCTTTAGCAATTACCTGTTTTCCATTTGGTGTATCTTGAAATTCCTTTGCTTCATATACAACCTTGTAAACAGGATTTGATTCAGTTGGTTTAATTACGCGACGTGAAATTGTTACGTTAGGATTAGGTCGTCCATTTTTTAACGTAAATTTTATTTGTGCGTCAATTGGTTTAGCTTCTTGCTTTACGCCTTTTTCATCAGCAAATGATTGAGCCATTTTCTCGGACCAACCCTCGGCCTCAAAAAGCTCTGTGCCTTCAAATGACGATGGATATCGCAACAAGTCTTGACCTGCACCACGCTTAATTGATTTATCAACTTTATTCCATGCTGGAACATCTTGACCAGCAAGCCATCGATTGACGGCTTCTTCTGCGTCTGCCATTTTTTCAGCATCGGTCATTTGACTGAAAGGCAATAATGTTCCGAATGGCGCACCTGATTGTGTTGTCTGTCCAAATTTACGAACACCGGGTAATCCTCGTTTTTCGTAATCAGCCAACGTCATTAATCCGCCTTGGTTAAATGTTGTGTTTGGGTCAAGCATTCTGTTTAACGTTTGCTTGTATGCTCCAATAACCTCATTTAAATGCTTAATTGAATCCGGGTCATCATTCCCTTCTTTACTTAATTCAAGTAAGCCAATTTTTTGCTGTAAGCCTTCTACAACTGCTTTGTTTTTTGCTCCATATGGCGTTCCCTCTTCTAGTAAATGCCGTACAGGGTCTAATAGTTTTGCAGCAGCTACATTGTCGTTTAATTCAACTGACTTGCGATATGCAGCATTTCTAGCCTCAACTGATGATGACGTGACGCTAATTTTCTTAGTGTCAATGTAATCATACAAATCTTGTTTTGCAGCAGCTACATTAGGACTATTTTCATCACCACCAGTCCATGTAGCAGCCATTAATGCATCAACGTATTTAGTAAGTTTTTCTTCTGCTTTTGGATCTAATCCTCGGCCATCGTCAGCTCTAAACACCTGATTCCTAGACAGTGATTGAATTGCAGAATTTAATACGCTCTTACGTGTATTTGTTCGCGCTGAATTAATATCACCAGTCGTAGCATCAGCCATCATTGTCAGGTTATCAAGGCCATCAGTAATGCCGCGGCTGATGTCATTTTCAACTGCAAATAAATGGTTTGTAGCTCGTCGGCGTTTTGCGTCTTCAGCTTCCATTCCACCTAAAACAGCGCGTTCAACTGGGCTTGTAAGATCACGAGGACCTTTTGGATTTGGCCCCGGAATAACAGTCTTCTCTAATGTGCTGTCTTTTAAAATGCCACCAAGGTAGTTAAATTTTGTGGTGACTCCACCAATTTCGCCAGAGTCATTTGATTTCAATGACTTTAAAACGTCTTTAGTAAAGCCATCCTCAGATTGACCAAGGATTGATTGAATACCTAAATTGCGTTCAATGTCCGCAGCAAGATCAGGATTTAATTGCGCCGTTCTATGTAACCATCGCAATGATTTCTCTAATCTGTACGAAAACATTTTTTGATCGCCGTCAAATAAAACAGATCCAGTGTCTGGATTGTCATTTAAAACGGATGACATATTTTTATTTAATTCAGACCTAAGCTTAGAATCCGATGCACCGGCAGTGAACAAATCACTCATTTGCATCCTGAATTCATCTGTGCCAGTAATGTTTTTTGTTGGTTGTAAATAAATTGGTTTGCCATCTGGAGTCTGCGCAAACGAGTGATACATGTCTGGTAAAAGCCGCCTTGCACCAGTTTCAGAATTACCCTGCAATTGAACTCTTGCGCCTGAAATAGGCTCCCATAACGTAGCTCGTAAATCTTGTACAGTAGCTGGATCTAATCCTAGTGACCCAAGACCTTCCATCAACCTCTGTGTGGCGTTAGATATTGTTGATGTAGTCCTATTTGATTGTTGTGCTCCAGTCAATGCAACTGTTTCACTACCAACCTTATTTGCCAATGTTTGTAATGTTGATTGAAAATCTGCTGGCGGATTATTAATACCAATTAAAAAGTCATCACGACGATCGCCAAAAAGACCCATTACATCAGCTAATTTATTGCGCTGATCCATAGTCAAATCAAGATTAGATACTAAATTACCTAAGAATTGCGGTTGGTTTTTAGCTGTTCCCCAACCTTGTACGTTCATCGATGCAGTTTGATTAGAAGCAATAGGGAACGTACCAGTAGTTGTTTGCGGAGTAAAAATTGGAGACCGCTCATGCTGAGCATACAACCCAACATTGTTAGGAGTATCTTTTGTGTACCCAGTTATTGCGTGTAAAAAATCAGCATTAGTAAATCGACCAAGTGGTTTAGCAGCATCCTCTGATGTAGATCCATTATCTAATTGATTCTGAAACAATCTAGCTGTTGCGTCGTACTGTGCTTCATCTTCAGGCGTTTTAATACCTTTAGGGGACAACATATCTTTTAATGTAGTCCCAAGTCGAATTTTACTTCCTAGCAATTTTGCGTCATCAGGATTCAACATTCCGTCAGCAACTTGCTTCATTGCGTCTTTAGCTTCAGGAAGATTAAAAATACCTTGACCATTTAACTGACTTAAGGTAACGCCGGTTAAATATTTTCCCGCAGGAGATTCTTTAAATCGCTCAAAAGATGCCTCTGCGTCATCAATGCCGCTGACTTGATACTGCTTGCCTTGTTTTGCAGCTCCTTCAACTAAACCTAAAGTTGCTGCAGCAATTTTATTCCCTTTACCAGCTTCGGTCCTTAATTCAGCTATATGGTTTTTTACAAACTCCCATGTTGTTCTTTGAGCAACAGATTCTTTGCGACCTGCTGGGCTTGCATAATATTCATTAATTTTTTTACGTTTTAAAAACGCATCCATATCAGTCTCACCAAGCGCAGCCATTTCTGCGTGGGTAGACATAGCTTGCAATTGTGGGCGATATGTATTTGGATCGTCTCCGGGTTTAACCCTAGACACTTCTTGAGCGTGTGCAAATGCAGTGCCCATTAAGTTTGGGTCACCAGATCGTGTCCTATTAATGACGTGCATTAACGCAGAGTCGTATTCGTGATGTAAACCACGACCACTAACCCTACCTGCTTGGGACCTCATCTCATCGGATACATGGCTTTGAAAAGCTTGGTCAATAAAATTGGTAAATGACGTTTCCGGGACTGGTTGTACTGGTTTTATTTTTGAAAATTCAACAACCTTAGCAGCTGTGTCTGCAGTAGGTGTAGATGCCATAAAGTCTCGAAATCCAACTGGGTCATCTACTACATCAACTCCGTACTGATCTTTTACGCGCTGTTGAAATGGAGATTTCTGAGAACCTTCTTTTCGTTTTAATGTGAGCCATTCATTTGCAACAATAGATGGGCTACGTCCAGCTCCTCGTTTAGATATGTAATCTTCTAATTCTGTTACCTGTTGTTGAACAACATCTTGATCGCTACTCCAAGCATCAGGTTTAAATTCATGGAATTGATATCCGCTTTTGGGAGCCATCCATGTTGGGACACGTGGGCCTTCTACAACAGGTGTTGGCGCACCAAAAAGTGAGTCAAACAAATCCATATCATCATCGTTTACACCAGTTGGATTAGATGGATTTGGAGATGTTGTAGGAATTAATGCGGATGTCAATGCCGATGCCATTTATTTATCTCCCTCGATTAGCCTTGTAAACCATAGTTGCTTGCTTTGTTTTAGCTGCACTAGGCTTTGCAACTAATCCTTTTTTACCTGCGTGTTCTCTAGCTTCAGCTCGCTGCATCATTGCAATAGATGGATTAGAAGGCAAGTTGTGCTCTTTTCGTTCCATTGCACTTAATTTTTCACCAGACGAGATTTTACTGCCGTGTTCCTTAGATTCAATTTTCAACAAGTTTCTATATGACAATGTATTCATGTGCTTCCTCATTGACCCCATCATTAGCGTTTACTTCCTTGTGCAGCATTATTACCAGCTCTAACAACACCGCCTAGTGTTTGCGGTTTGCGATTATCTTCTGGGTATGCACCCAGTGTATCTAATAATTTACTTCTCTCCGAACTTGTCAAGTTGTTGTTAGCATCCTTGATTGCAGCCTGCTCTTTTAAGAACATCTTTTTACGTTGCAAATATTGTGACGGATCAACAAGAGAGTCAATTGTATTAATCCGTTTAATATAGTTAGTCAAAACGGAATTAGGTTTGCGTGTTTGAACTTCTGGCGTTGATACTTTTGGCGATGCTGTTTTTGCAGGATCAACTGGTTCTAATGGCTCATTTAAAGGTGATTCTAAAATTGCGTTTGTGGAGATTTTTCTTGTAGTAAGAGGTTTAGTTACACCTGAAACAGATTGATCAGCAGTACCTTTAATTTGTGGATTAGCGTTGGATTTAATTTCCGCTTTCTGCTCAGCCGGTTTAACCTGACTTCGCACTTGCTGAGTTAATGCTGGCATTGATGTTTGTACTGTTTTTGTTGGTGCTTGTGGTTTTGCAGGATTTGCTCCAGTATTACCAGACTGATCTTTTACAATACTGCCTGTCATTTTAGGTTTTTTAATAGGTAGTGACGGTTGGCGGATACCAGTTTCAACTGATTGCTGCATCTGAATTGGCGATGTCACCCTTGATTTAGCTGTTATGTTAGAACCAGATACTGTAGCAACTGGTTTAGTAGTTGAAATTTTAGACGAATCTATTTTCTGCTGCGCATTTTTTAAAACAAATGACTCTTCTTTAGCAGGTTGCACCGTAGGTTTCATTAAACTGCTTTGAACTGACTCAATCTTAGAGTCAGCGTAATCAGATGCAGATATTGCATCTTTAGGTGTCATTCTGTTTTTTACTTTTTGATACTCAATGCCATTTTTAATTTCTTCAATAGCGCCTAGTTTTTGTTCAGGAGAATCACTTGAATTAACTATATTGTCTATTTTTTGTTTGTAAGCTCTTGATCCAACTTCAGACCAACCTAAGAATTTTGATGGGTCTTGTGATCCATGCACTGGGTCATTAAAATTAAATGATTCTACGTGCGTAAACCATGCTTTAGAATCAGCTGTGGCTGGTTTTGTAGTAGGTATAACTGGGCTTTTTTTAGACGCTGCAAGTATCTTGTCTCGTAGCGCATTTCCTTCCTTCTTACTTGTAATAGACCTAGACGGAAGGTTTCCATTTCCTTTTGGAAGTATGTTTGCAATAGCGACTTTTACTGGTGCTTTACCCTTGTTACTTAAATCATTCCTATATGCTTGTGGCGGAGAATGATCAGTAGGAATTTGATAAGACGCAGGAAATACATATACAGTGTGCGCCTTTTTCCCCCAAGATAAAGCTTTCTTTTCAGCTTCTGGGTTATGTGCTGTTCCAGCTGCATTTACTCCGCCAAATGCTAAGTCAATGCGGTTCCCACGTATTGCCCCACCGTGATCTTTAGCTATACCCCAACCGTACCCCGGTACAAAAATCTTACTACCTAAAGGAACATTTGACGGAACAGCAATGTCACCAATGCTGACACGGTCACCAACAGCCGTAGTTGGGCCGCCTTCCATCATGTACTTCCTGCGCAATGCTGGTGTTTTTGCAGATGACGCTTTTGGTGTACCAAAGTAACCTGTCGATACAACGCGCCATCGTCTTCCGGTAGTTGGTTTAGCCATAGTTACATTCCGTACTACTTACAATTCCATGCTCTAAGCGACTTATTAATTCTGCTATTTGGGTCATTAGCTGTCTTACTAGATGTGTTTTTTGCCTTCATTCCAGACATACGTGCACAAAAAGAAGCTCGCCTTCCAGCATCAGCTTTAGTCTTTGGATTAGGGGCAGGAGGCTTTAAATTGGAGCCTGTTGTTCTGTTGTAATGCGCACGTCCAGCTGCATTTAAGCCACCAGATGGATTTTGATATTTTTTGATAACGCCCATAATACACCTCAGTATTCATCATACTATAAGCATCACATCATTAACATTACTTACGGTATACTGTGTTTATGGTACATCTGTCTAATAGAGAACGTGACGTTATTTCTCGCGTGGGAAAACGCATGACATCAAAAGCAATTGCCCTTGAATTGCAAATAAGCCCTCGAACTGTGCATGCTTGTCTTGAAAACATTTACTTCAAACTAAATGTCTCTGGACACAATGCAAGATCAAAGGCTTATGCTGAGGCGGTTAAATTAAATCTTATTGATTAATCTGCAAACGGATCATCAATATCGTCTACCTGTAGTTTTCCGGCTGGTTTAGGGTTTGGAGCTACTGAATCCTGCTCTTTACGTGAATCCAGTAAGTTCCATCCGTCAACAAGCACTTTAACTGACTGCTGCTTTACGCCATCCTTGTTTATGTAATTATCTAATTGAATCTTGCCTGTAATAGCAATTAAGCGACCCTTTTGAGCATATGTACCAAGCGCGTCGCCAGTTTGACCAAAAGCCGTACAGCTGAAAAAATCAGTCTCCTTCTCTCGGCCTTTACGATCCACAGCAATACGAATACTACAAACAGACTTTCCATTAGGCGTGGATCTTGTTTCTGGGTCAGCAACTAGCCTTCCGATTAATGTAACATGATTAAGCACAGTGTTCCTCCAGTGCTAATTATACCGTAAGTAATAGGAGGTTATTAGTGAATCTGTTAAAACTATTGTTTAAGTATTTACTGTTAGTGCTTTCTGATAAAGTTTTAGTTAAAATGTGGGTATTCATCTCAATGGAGTTGAAAAAAAGGAAGAGTGTTAAAAATGCCACCTAGTCAAATGCCAGAATTATCTGGAATGGTCCGTGCCGGTAATGAGCCACAGCAGATGCCACCGCAAGAAGGTGGTGGGCAGGGTGGCGGTAATCCGCTTGAGCAGATCGTAGAAATGGTTAAGCAGGGCGATATTAAAGGCGCAATGGAAGGCTTAACTCAACTGTATCAATCAGGCGCAATTAAGTCTGAAGATGAATTTAAACAGATGCAAGTCCAGCTTGTGCAGCTCTACAAGCAGATGCACGGCGGTGGCGGTGGCGGTGAACAAGGCGGAATGTCTCCACAGGGACAAGGCGGTATGCCACCGGGCGCAATGGGAGGTATGTAATGGCAGCTGAAGTTAAAAAAGGCATGTATTCAGGCATGAAAAAAGGCATGAAAAAGGGCATGTATAAAGGTGATGATATGGATCACAACGGAGAAAAGATGTGTACTCACTGCAAAAAACCAGCAAGTAAGTGTACCTGTTAAACAAATAACGAGGGAGTTTTTAAAGCTCCCTCGTTATCTTTTGGTAGTTGTTGTCCCTGTTTGATATTGTTTCAGGGTGCCTGATTATAGCTGTTTTTGAGTTACAAGTCTAGCTTTTCTGCACTCTGGGCATGCACAAAGCTCACTTTTTTTAACTTCATAAAGTTTAACCCCAAGGCTCTCTATAGTGTTATTACAGAGATCTTTATCCTTTGTTAACTCATAAACTAAGTACCAAATAGCTTTTAATAAGTCTTGTTGCGTAGAATTACTGTCTTTTCTTCCGCGTCGTTGAATGTATTTCAATACATTAAACAAAGGTCCTGATAAATTCCAATCAGTAGCTACGTCTACTGTTTGATATTTATTCCTATAGTGTTCAAAATGCATTAATAATCACCAGTGCTTCCAAATCCACCGTCTTTACGTTGTGTTGGAATATCAAATAAAACATCATCTGCAACAGCAACAATGTCAGGAAGTACTACTGGAGCAATTACTAATTGCGCAATAGCCATACCTTTTAAAATAACCCTATTGTCTTGACTGCCGTTATATAGCAATACAAGAATTTCCCCTTGATAGTCCTGATCAATAGTTCCGGGGCAGTTTTGTACCCATATGGATTGCTTATACGCTAATCCAGAACGAGATCGGACTTGCGCTTCATAACCTTCCGGGATTTTAACCTTCCATCCAGTGTTTATAAGTGCATTACAGCCGGGTTTGATTGTAATTGGCCTAGCGTTGTACGCTTTAAGATCTACACCTGAAGACGCTGGTGTCTTGCGGACAGGAAGAAAGGTGCGATAATCGTCTTCTGGCTTACCGCACCATTCAACCTCTAGCTTCACGATACGGATTCCAACGCCATTTTCACAAAACTAATAACAAACTTGCTAGGTACCTTGATTTCTACGTCTGTAGCTGCGTCACACATCCACTTGGCTACAGTAACAACGTTACCTTTGACTAGTTCTGTGCCATTCATCGTTACAGTAAACAAGATGTTGTTGTTTTCTGTAAAATCCAACGATTGCGTTACGGAAATATTACATCCGGGTCCGGGTTTAAGTAGGTTCATGTCTTTCAGTATACCGTAAGTAATACTCTTCTATTGCACGTTGTTGTAATTCTATAAAAAATCTGCATGGAACCTTTACTCCATGCATCATTTTTAAATAAATTACCGTACAAGCCGTTCCGATGTCCGGACTGTTGATTTTGTGGCCATGTAGCGTAATTTCAAACGCTCCCGAAGGCAATTCTTCAACACGAATATCAGAATCAACGCCTATATCAATCAACAACGTCATGATTCAGACCCTAAATGGTATTTTTCAAAGGCTGTTGTTGTAACAGGAAGCACTTCTTTTAGTACATTCCAGCAATCTGTAGCGACTAAGCGATGCTCTTCCTGTGTGTGCTTATCCATGCGGACACGGCAGTAGTGCATCCAGTCACGCACAGTGCCTTTCATGTAGAGGCGTGTGCCTACACACAAAGGCAATACCATGCGAGCTGACTCTAAGGCTACCCCTGACTGCACAAGATCGTTATATGCGCGTATAGCAACAAGAACTGGAGCAAGTGCTTTGTTGTTCATTTGGAATTGTGTTTCCTCATCTTCAAATGGGACGCTCCCCTGTCTGTTAGTGCTGCCTTTGCGACGCATAACAGGCAGGTCCATCTCAATCTTGCTAGGATCAGAATACCGTTGACTGAATTCTTGGAAGCGAAAGCTTCTATGGCGCAATATTTGTGCGGATACAGCCCTAGACGTATAAATTTCCATGGTTACGTCAACCATTTCAAATACAGACCAATGGCCTTCTTTCATGCAGTAGTTGAGTAATCGTTCGTAATTAGGGTTATTTTCGTTGTCGGATGATACACGAGCTAGGTGAATCATAAATTCTTCTGCGTCTGGTTGAATATACTTAAGTGTAGCTGCCATTTATCTACCATTTATCTGCACATTGGTGCTCCAGACGGGACTCGAACCCGTACACCTTGCGATAACAGATTTTAAGTCTGTCGTGTCTACCATTCCACCACCGGAGCCTTGTCATATTATACCGTAGGTAAGTATGGTATTATGTGTGTGCAACGCGATGAAAACTTAAAAAGTCCACCCATCATGCCGATATGACATTTAGGTCGAGCGAAGTAAAAAGCCCCTTCACAGAGGGGCTTTTTTTATTCAACAACTGGTACTGCTGTAATCCGTTTTCGGTTTATCGGTGGCTTAGCCCAAGCTAGTTGTTTATTTCCACCAGAATATGGGACAGCGTGTCCGTCTCGCACTAGTTGCTCGTTTAGTGTGCAAGGTGACTTGTCAGTGCGTACGTTGACCAACCTGCGACCATACTTGTCTGCCTTAGCTTCTACTTGGATTGAGAACTTTTCGAGCTTGGCTGCTGCGTCATCAAACCAGAACTTGGCTTCAAGGATGCATTCTTTGCCTTCTGCCGTAGTCTTCTCAGGCGTATCAATTCCATGCAGCCTACAGTGCTGATCAGCAAGCCATATCCCAAAACCAAGATCGATATCGCAGACGAAAGTATCTCCGTCAATGACACGTTTGTATTTGATTCCATATTCGTACATGTTGTTAGTATAGCAACAAAAAAGACCAGCGTGGCTGACTGGTCTTTTCTGTTTGCAGAGTTAGTATATGTCGGGACAGAAGAGGAGGTTTCTGTTCTTTCTATACAGCTCACCTCTCGGTGGCAACTCTACTCTATCATAACGCTACGCCCTGTGGCAGAAAGATGAGAAAGGTCCACAAGGCATAACGTCATCCCCGGTGCGTTTACATGCATGAGGGAACTCCTACTGCTGGGATCGAACCAGCGACCATTCGGTTAACAGCCGAACGCTCTTCCGCTGAGCTAAGTAGGAAGGTCTGTACTACTGACGGATTCCAACCGTCTTGGGGCGAGATGCGAATTACAGAGCTGACCCCAAACTGCCGCCGGGTCACAGGTATGGCCTTTGCAGAGGTAGCGAGTAGTACATACCGTAAGTATATCAGGTTATATGGATGTTATAGGAGGTTAGAGAGTATCTTCTCCGTGAGGAGATATAGAGGAGAGAGGAGAGAGAATATAGCTGTTGGAGTCCCAATGACTGGTGGAGCACCCCGGCAGGGGCTTGCCATGCCACCACCACACCCACCCCCACCCATCCACCTGATAACCACCGCTAAACCCCGCCACTTTATATGGCATACCGACCACCCGGTCTGGTATGTAACACACACGATACCCTATCGGATATGTGACGTACGGTATCATTACGACACACATACTCTAAAACACACTAGGATGGTAAACACTATGACACACGCTGAACTCAAAACGACCCTCGCCAACATCACCGCTAAGGCTCCTGCATTGACATCGACCGTACAACGGGTCGCGATGTTCATCACGCCTAGCGCATCGAACCTGTTCGCTCAGACACAGGTCAAGTCAATCATCACTGCCGCGGCTATTGAACAGACCACGGGCAGAATGGACGCTGAAACCTTCATGTTCATTGCAGAATCCTTGAAGGATTTCAAGTCTGTGACTTGGGTGGATGCATCACCTGTGAAGGTTGCCGACCCGGTAGCCGATACGGTGAAGATGGCTTTGGACTACGCTGGTCTGAAGCGGTTCTAACCCCAATGACCACACTCGGTACACAATACCGGGTGTGGTCTCCCAAAAAAAATCCAAAATTTTTAACCACACAAGAAGAGGTTGAGTTATGTCCTTTGCTACACACACCCCACGCACACAGAGTATTGTAGTCCCCCGTCTTATCGCGACGTGGACTATCACAGAGCTTTGGTCTAACGAGACCTCTATTGTCAACGAGTACCACAACGACCATGATGCAGACCTCATCTGCCGGTTGTTCTTTGCTTGTAATGAAATTATGAAGACTACGCATAACGGTGAGCTTCATGCTACGGATCTTGTCCACATGACTCGCCAGTGGACACATGACAGCTTTGCGGCTGGTTGCGCCACATACACACGAACAGAGGTAACAGAATAATGTTAGACGCAGACATCACAACCCCTTCCGGTATCCGTATACAGATTGTCTACTCGCAAGGGTTTCATACAATCACTCTTTCGCTTGGTCAATCACGGTTGAGCAGTAAGAGTTCCAATTGGTACACAGTGAAGGACTTTATGAAGGCAGCTACTGAGATGGCTGTTTTCCTCACCTGTAACAAGGTCCCACGTGACTTTACTGACACACTGCATATGCTGGAAGGAATGCGTTAATGAGACTGCATAAAAGCGATATCGAGTTCATCAAGAATGGGCTTACCGCTATCATCATCGTCGCTGGTTTGTTGTTCATGTATTGGGGGCTTTCGCAGCTCCCAATGCACCACTATGGAGGAGTCAAGTAATGGATCATATGCAACGCACACGCTATCGTGACGGAGTTTGGGTCGTGGCTACACAAGTCAAGACCCCACGCCGTCCAATCAATGAGGCACGACGCGCCATGTACAAAGCAATGGCTGATCGCCCACTGACAAAGGATGACCTTTGGCTGATTGATGACAGTGATGGATACGTTGATGTGTCCTTCGGGTCAATCGACAATCAGTTGTTGCGGAAGATGAGAGGAGGCAAGTAATGACACAAGAGAAGACAGCCGATGAACAATGGAGGGAGCAATTATATGCTCGCCAAGACCACCTTGAGCTTGTACGCAAGCGTCGGTGGGAATGGATGCGTAGCATTAACATTGATACTTCACTTCAACTTGCAGCATTAGCCATATCCCGTGCTGAGATGCGCGACTTGGTACAACTCGCAATCGCCAATGGAGTCATCAACAAGGGTGGACACTGCCCTAGTGGAACCACTGTGTCTTACGAGGGCACTGCTACATTCATTGCCTACGGCATTGAGTGGACTGCCACCGGGCATAAAACACGCGGACGCTGGGATGAAAACATGTGGCTCGTTGGAGCTGATGGCAACATCACCATTGAGGGAGGCGGACGCAAGTACGTCATCGCACAAATCCCTGAGTTCGTTGACGGATGGTGGGAATACCTCGTTGAAGGCGAGGAAGGTTTGATTGGTGCGATTTAAACTGGAGGGGAGGAGGGCTTAGGCTTTCCTCTCCTCCTTTTTTTTGTCGCAAATTATAGAGGTACACAAATGTTCAAACAAATAAAACTCGCACTCGGCACAGCCATCTTTAAACAGACTGAAAAAGTCATTGCACGATCATACGTGCGTCAATGTGAGAAACTCGCTGATGGTGACGAAATGAAGTTCAACGACTATCTCAAACCATCCATGCTCCCCATCTGTTTATTCACTTCTATTACAGAAGAAAAAGATAACACTGTTCTTGACGGTGAGTTTGTCTGCGTCCGCAATGAATTCGATGAAGAATGGGTGCTGACGTTTGATGATTATGTTCATGCCAATGAAATGGCAGAGCAATACCTTGAGATCGCCGGTCACAAGGTAGAGGCACGGAAAACACCTGCCCCTTACATCTTTACACACAGCGCACCAATTATGGGTGCATTAATGTGCAAAACAGACGGAATAGTGGTTGAGACACCAAGCACTGTGTATCGCGCTATTTACAAAGACATTGTAACCAGTGAGCGATTCAAGAAAGCACGAGCGAATGAGTTGAAGAAGAGAATGGAGAAAGAGAATGGATCTTAATTGCTTCATGGCACTGAAAGATGTGCTACAAGCAACCAATGAAGACATCGAAGCCATGCAACCAATGGGTTTTGACATCGACATTACAAAACGTAAGTACACTGAGTTGCCCATCAAAGAGTTTTACTTTGATGCTGGACACTTCATGCGTCTTGCACGTGACCCTGCGTTTAGAGGTTACATGATTGCGCCAACAACGTGCAATGAGCCAAACTGCCCAATGTACAACGGTGGCAAATGGTTGTTCTCATTCCATATGCATGGCGAACCATACAAGCGTGAGTGGACATTTGTGTCTAATAAGCATATGGTTGACACCATGTGTGGTGACCACAGCTGGTTGCATCTGCGACTAAGCTAATTGATATGGGGAGAGTTAATTCTCTCCCCAAAGGAGAAAAAATGGCAAAGATTAATGGTAGTTTTAATTTGCATGCAGAGTTTATGGCTCTTATGACAAAACCAACAGAGTACGACTGGAAGTCTGTACCTATTACACTGACTAACACTGAGTTCTACGTTGATAACATCGACATCAACATGGACGCAGAGGGAATGTACAACGTGACTCGTGCTGACCATTATGGTACTGAAATTAGCAACAAGTACATCTGTGAAGTGTTTGTCAAATTTACAGCTGAAACTCGCGCTCGTACCACCAAACCAGAAGCAACTTCTTTCACAAAGAGGTCATTCCCAGATTTGTTGGAGATTATTGACGAGGCCTTATTCCCTCAGAAATGGACAATCCAACAAGTATCAAACCTAACAATAGAAGGTAAACAAATTGAAGAAAACAATTGACACAA